>Ga0114933_10002511_pt1 | contig 18948 bp, 26 predicted proteins | sample 4SBtaG_FD_89691 | JGI IMG/M metagenome (GOLD analysis project Ga0114933, IMG submission 89691) | Deep subsurface microbial communities from Kolumbo volcano to uncover new lineages of life (NeLLi) - 4SBTROV12_W25 metaG | ecosystem: Environmental > Aquatic > Marine > Volcanic | place: Kolumbo... | reverse complement strand
TATGTACCACCAGTGACTGTTAAATCAGAAAAAAGATATTCTGCACCTAATACATTAAATGTACCCCCACTAGAGTTATAAAAAGTTAAGGTTTGTGTAGCAGGAAAGGCAGTACCACCAGTTATAGGTGCGCCTCCACCTCCTGAGAAAAATATTTCTTCCCAGTCACTTAAATCATAATCCCATGGATTTTTATCTTTAAGTTTAAAATATCTACTTCCACTATCTATCCCCACAATCATACCAGCTCTACGACGCAATTCGGTTATCGTAGTACCAGATAATACTTCTATTGTATCTCCCGAATAATTTCTTAGACCATCAATACCTAATGTGGTATCGATTACTGCGTATGAATCAGTGGTATCCCCTGGGGATATAAATCCTGCTATTTTAACTCCACCTAATGGTCCGTAATCTGCCATATTATATATTTATTTTCTTTTTCATTTTATTAACTACATAACCAAGTCGTAAAGGATGCACTCGTTTGCACCACAGAACGATAAATTTTATAATTTACTGCTACCCCATAGTCGTTAGTTATAGGTATGTCCGCTAAAGTGGTATAAGGAATATTTGTTCCAAAACATCCTGCTACGGAATCTCTTATATCGGTAGGTTGAGAGAGTATGTCTGGTATACACCAATACATATATTCCGCCCCACCACTTGCAGGTTGGGTAACATACCCATTTACCACGTTAGTAACTAGATCACTTCCAGTTAGCCCACTCATTTGTGCACCTGTAATAGCTGCGTTTACATTTTTACCATAATACCACATTACTTTCCATGTTCTTGATATAGAAGTGTTTATTGAATCTCCCAAAGTGTTTAAAGCATAAATATTATATAAAGTTTTAGAACCTAAAGTATTTTGAGACATCGCATTAATAAGAACAATGGATTCTGTACCATCATTAGTTAATGAATCCGCAATATCTGTCACAGGATCCGCTTCTACTATTTTTATACTATTAGGTATTCCATCATCTACATTTGTACCATTAGAAATACCCCAAGTAAAAGTTTGTGCACCAACACTAATTGCTTCCCCTAACTCGTACTCCGAAGATATCCCAGTACGGGCAAACGAAGTAAATGCAGGATACTGATAAGGATATAATAATAGATCCCACATTTGTTGCATTGTATAACCAGGCATTGGGAAACTACTCCCTGCCACAATACCACCTATAGTTGTAGGGGTTGCGGCACTATTAACATATAAGGTAGTAAGTCCACTCGTAACCGCTGAAGTAGGCGCCCAGACTGCATTTCCTTCAGCATCATCTTGTAATAAAACATAACCAATAGTACTTGCAGACGCTCCTCCAGTTACCTGTAGTTTTTTAGTGGTTAATTTATTATCAATCGTAGCATCTTCTCTACTTTGTAGATAATCTAAAGGGCCTTTATAATCTAAAGTTCCTGCAGAATACATTATTTCTTGAGCTGTAGTAAAACCAGTAAATAATGAAGACCCTGTAAATGAAGTGTCTTCTATATTAAAAAATGAATATTGTATACTATATCCCGTATATGAAGTACCAATTACATGATCTCCTGTCATACCCGTCTGAGTTAATGTCCAAAATGGTCCGACTGTTTGAGTTTGAGCACTTAAAATAGTAATGGGTAAATTTAATCCAGATGTATTACCTGAAAACAAAGGATTCGTCCAAGTACTACCACTATAAGGGTTAAAAATTGGATTATAATTAGTAGAAGCGCTATTGGATACATCAAATACTGTAGTGCTTGTATTCCCACTAAAAACCGCATCTTCTTGTGATATAACCCCTAAATTTATAACGGTAGATAAGTCTACACCTGTGGGATAACCACTAAAAGGAATTCCTGCCGCAATTTTACCATCAAAGCACGCAGTATTACCACTAATGATTTTCGCTTGTCTGGCTAAGTCTAATAATGTGGTATATTTGTTTTCGCATCTTGGCATATTTTTCTTTTTATAATAAATATTTGGTTTTCTGTTATATTTATATAAAAAACTTTCAACATGATTAAAACATATAAAAAGTCAGATATTGATAAATATAATAAGGAAAATAAAAATCCTAACGTGAGAGAAGAAGATGAAATAAATGAATTAGTTGATAGCAGTGGTGCGATGATTGATAAGAATGATAATTTTAGAGCTACTCCTAGTATAATTCGTTCTAAAAAAACTAGTGATGATTTTGTTAGATCTGCAACACAAGGACCCGAAGCATATTTTATATATGGGGGACCATATTACGGAGTAAATTATAATTATGTAGTTAATGAAGAAGAAACTTTAGAAGAAGAAATTTCACCTGAAACCTTACAAGATTTAGATGCGTTTCATGGAAAAAAGAAAAAATATAGTAGAGACCCTAAAGAAAGGGCAAGAAAATATGCAGTTAAAGATATTAAAAAACATTTTTATAAACCAGCGGCTCCTGGCTACGAAGTTGACACTGTAGATAAATGGTCAAAACACAGTTTACCTTATGATACTACTTTTGATTTGGATTTATATGCCGAAGGGGAAATGAAAGATTTGGTAGATGAAATGTTTTTAAAGAAGAAAGATGAAAAAGGAATTGTTAAAAAAACTAATGAACAAGATATATTAGCAGATAAAATATCTATTCCTGATGTTAGTGAATTAAAAAAGACATATGAAAAACCTATGGTTTTAAGAAAACTTAACCATTTGTTAGACCTTATTTCGAAAGAAGAAATTAGAGGAGACGAGTTAGCAATCATTATAAATCATTTATTAGATAATATAGATATAAATTCTTTAGATGATTCAGTTAAAGAAATTTTAGGAGATAAAATTAAATATAACGATGAAGGAAACGAATAAAGGAGGTAATAAAGATTTACATGGTAAATATTGGTCGTGTCCTAATTATGTAATTAATTGTATCAATAATGCAGTAAAAACTTATGAATCTATTAATAAAAATAAAGAAACTACTGAAGGTTATAAAAGAGCAAAAGGATTGTTAGAAAATAATATGATTGAATATAATCATATGAAAAGAATTAAAAATTGGTTTGACACTTTTGAGGGAACTCATGAGGATATGGAATATAGATTAAATGGTGGTAAAACCATGCATAATTGGATAAATTCTACATTGAATAAAGAAACTGAAGCCTTAAAAGGACCGAAGAAAATAAAAATGGAAACAGGATTATCCAACCAATTCATAAAAGATCATGAGAAAGATAATAGTAAAATAAATAAACATACCTTAAAAGTCAAATTACCTAAACTCCATAAAGATGTAAGCGGTCAAACATGGAGAGGTAAGCCGGTTTATGAGGAAATTGAAAGAATTCAATCATTAATAATATACGAATCAAAAATATAAAATTATGCCAACAAAATTAGAAGAATTAGGAGATAAATTTAGAGTAGATAATATTCGAAGAAACGAATACCAAAATTCAGATGGTAAAGAATATGGGGCTAACCACCCTAATGCTATAGGAGATGGAGATGATAAAGGAAAAGGAATGGGAGGTAATAGTGACCAAATTAATACTACACAAGGAGGAAGTGATGTAGATATTAATGGTAACCCTTCTGAACCAGGAACTGGAAGAAATGCACTAATAGCACGTAATGAATCTAAATACGGATCAACAACAGGACCAAATGGATACGGACCATCTAAACCATATTACCCAGATTATATAGCAAAAGATCAATAAATCTAAGTTATTATGACACTTTACAATATTGCAGAAAGTCTTATATTAGAAGTTGCTAGTAGAAATGATCTCATGCATGCTTTACAAAATCATCGTATCGTAGAATTAAGTTATGATGATGAAGAAGATCCAGGAGGTAAAGGAAGACGATGGGTACAAATGTATTGTTATGGAGTGTCTAAAGCAGGTAATGATGTGGTCAGAGTATATCAAGTAGGTGGGGATACCAAAACAATCCAACCAGGATGGAAATTATTTAGAATAGATAGAATGAATAATTTGCGTGTTTTAGGTGGGGATTTTGATGAACCTAAACCATTATTTAATCCCAATGGGGATAAAGATATGATTAAAATATATTATATAGCGCAATTTGAAGCAGTATAATAATAAAAAAAAAATAAAATAATTAATTATGAGTAATGCAAGTAGATTAGCGGAAATTTTAAATAAATCTAAAGCGGTGATGCATAAAGCAGAAGAAAATCATGGGAGCACCAATATGAACGGCGGTGGCGGAAATATGGTATCCAGTCAAGAAAAAGAAATTCCTAATTTAACCGAAAACTTTATAAATCAAAATAGTAAAGGTGCAACTAGGTCCGTAGCCCCTAAAGGTGGTAATTATAGAAACTTATCTACTACGAAGATGCCTAAACATATTGTAAACGCAATGGTAAACAATCCAATAGAGATACCAGAATCACCTAATCATACATTTGAATTGCAAGACTTACAAGGATTAGTAAATGAAAGTGTGCCCAACCAACCTACAATCCATACTTCATCTAACGAAGAACATATACCTACAGATGGTAAAAGTATTAGAGATATAGTAAGAGAAGAGATAGGAGATGTTGTTAGAGAGGTTGTAGAAGAGTATTTAGATAAATCTTTGGTAACTGAAGATATTAAAATCAAAATAGGTAATACCATATTCGGTGGGAAACTTAAACCAATCCCTACCAAAAAGAAAACTAAAAGAAGGGTATAAAAAAAACCCTCCGAAGAGGGTTTAATATAGGTATCACTAGGATTCTTATAGTATGGTAACAAGCCTAGGTTATTCTACCTTTTTATTTTAAACTATTTTCTAATTCTTCCTTACCTTCTTTGATCTGAGATTTAGCTAACCAAAAAGTCAAATCACCAATCTTATCGATTTTTAACTTAAGAAGTTTTTTATAAACTACAACATCTTCTTCTTTCTTAACGTAAGGGATACCTAATGACTTTGAACAAACTGGTCCCACACCTGTGGCTTGAGATCTCCAATCAGTTAAGTCTAACCCACAACACCTACAAGAAGATACGTCAGAGGTATTCATTTTACCCACCACTTGATATGCTTTCTCTGTTTCTCTTAATACTTTTGTAACTGTAAGAAGAAAAGGTTTGAATTGTAGATTATTATCCTCAGCGATTCTCTTAGCGATGAATTTACTAATTTTAATGTTAACACTAACTTCTTTAACTTGAGGTTTAACCTCAGTTTTAGAAACTAATTGTTTTGCGAAGAATTTCCCTGCCGCCAATGATTGTCTCTCAGTTAAGGAACCATATCTTTTCAACCCATTTTGTAATGAATTGATGAATCCGTTATTACCTTTGTAATTTTTAACATTTGTTGTGATTTCTAATGTGCTCATAATAGTTGTTTTTAATGGTTGTTGGTTATAACAAATATACAACAATTATTTTAAACCACCAAATTTTTTCTTAATTATTTTAATGTATTGTAACGTCTTGACTATATTTAGGGTAAGTTTCTATCTCTTTACAGATATTAATGATGGTGTCATACATCTTTTCATTCTGTTCTTTGATAAGTTTCATCTCTTTGTGTTCAACAATCTTTTTAGAGTAATCAAACCCATCAAATAATCCATACAACATATTTTGGATACCCATCATACCAACACCATCTAGTGAGTGGAAATTAGTAATGGTTTCTAAAATCGTTCTTCGGGTTTCTCCACCCATACATTCGTGTCTGTTAAAATATTCCATTTTTATTTATTTTAAAAGGTTAAAACTATGCCGCCACCTCTTCGGTAGCGACATTATTCATTTTGTATGGATAGTCTGCGTGAGTTTTAGACCCCATTCTCTTCCATAGATCGAAATCAACCATCTTTTTCCAAGCGTGATGCATATTACTCACTGTAAGATTGAGTAGAAAACTCTTATCAATAGAGTAGAATTTTTTTCCTTTAGTACATAAAACGTTTAACCAAATACCCTTATGGTTTTCTGTTGGGTTTTCAGCTTCACTCCATACTTGTACATTATCTAAAAAACCGTAAGTTTGTTGGATAAACTCCTGTGGTGTCTGTTCGTAACGGGTTTCACTAATAGTAAGGAAACCTGCTCTACATTTTGCAGTGTAACGAAACTTATACTTTTTATTTTCATCTAAATGATTAGTAACACTAAATGTAAAGTATTTACCAGTGTTATCATACTGAGATACTTTCCCATAATAGAATTTATTATCTATCTCTGGATGGTTACTTGTTGAAGATTCGTTTTTTCGGATTGCATTTGAATTATTCATAGTTGTTTGATTTTGTTAACACTAAATTACAAAAAATTTTTTAAACTGCCAAATAATTTTTAAAAAACTTTAGTTTATTACTATTATTACTTATATTTCCATAAAAAGTATACTTATGGCAAAAATTAAAGTTTTAGTGGTACCAAGTGATAGAACTGGGGTATCATATTTTCGTTCAACTATACCCCATATTAAATTAGAAGAATATTTTTCTGATGAATTTCATGTAGATATTGATTATGAACCACAATTGTATAACGATGATTTTTTAAAACAATATGATATTATTCATTATCATCGTACTTTAGGTGATTATGAAAGAATAAATGAAGTTTTAGATAGATGTGATAAATTAGGGGTTGCAACTATTATGGATATAGATGATTATTGGTCACCAGGACCCAATCATCCTGCGTGGGAGATAATAAAAAAACACCAATTAGATAGAAAGATTGTAGATAATTTAAAATGTGCTAGAAATATTACTACTACTACACCTATTTTTAAAGAAACTATGAAACCTTATAATAAGAATATTTTTGTTTTACCTAATGCGATTAATCCTCAAGAAAAACAGTTTATTAACAAAACTGAAAAACATAAACGAGTAAGGATAGGTTGGTTAGGGGGTTCTTCCCATTTAAAAGATTTAGAAATCTTATCTACTGTTGTATCATCTTTTAAAAGAGATAATTTATTAGATAAGGTACAATTTGTATTATGTGGGTACGATTTAAGAGGTACAATGACTACTATTGATAGGGCAACTGGTAAAGAAAAAACACGACCAATTAAACCTACTGAAAGTGTATGGTATCAATATGAAAAGATATTCACCGATAATTATAACATTGTAAGTGAAGAATATAAAAATTTCTTACTTACTTTTGAACAAAAAGAATATGATAATGTAGATAATGAACCATATAGGAGAGTATGGACTAAACCCATTACTAGTTATGCGGCTAACTATAATCTATTTGATATTTCTTTAGCACCATTAAAACATAGTAAATTTAATGAGGTAAAATCCCAATTAAAAGTTATTGAGGCAGGATTTCATAAAAAAGCGTTAATTGCTCAGGAATTTGGACCTTATGAAATAGATATTATTAATGCCTATGAAAGAGGTGGTAATATTAATACAGAAACAGGTAATGGTATTCTTATACCGGATAATAAAAATCATAAATTTTGGTATAAGCATTTAAAAACTTTAGTTTTAAATCCTGACCTTATAACTAAACTAGGGGAAAATTTATATAACACTGTAAATGGTAAATACGACATGAAATCAGTATGTGAAGAAAGAAAAAATCTTTATAAATCTTTAGTTAAAAAAACAAAATTAGTGGGGGTTGAAAATGTGAGTTAAATTACTTATATTTGATAATAAAAAATAATTGGCTATGGAAAATACGATAGAACTAAAACATAAAATATTAAAAAATAAAGAAACCTTTTTAGAAAAAAATACTTTATATGGTGTGTTAACTACAGAATTATTAGATTTTTTAGGTGAAGATTTAATTACGGCACCGGCATCATCAATGACATCCTTACATAATGCTTTTCCTGGTGGATTAGTAGATCATATTCTTAAAACCACTAAATATGCAATAGGAATTAACAAAATATTACCAGAGAATGTACAAGTAGACGCACACTCAATTATTAAAGTATGTTTTTTACATCAGATAGGTAAAACATTTCTTTATAAACCAAATGATAGCGAATGGCATCGAAAGAATCAAGGAAAGATGTATGAATTTAATGAAGATGTAACATCAATGAAAATAGGGGAAAGATCTATCTATTATTCTATGAAGTACGGTGTGGATTTAAGTGAAGAAGAATATCAAGCCATTATTAATTATGATAAAACAGAAGAGGATAAACAAGCCAAATGGTATGGTGGTACACTTTCCACTATCTTAAAACAAGCGAATGATTTGGCAATAATAGAAGAAAAAAATAATTCAAATGGGAATTAATGAAGAGTTAAAAGATATTAAAATTTTACAGGATATGTTAAATAAACTTAACAATCCACAAGGAGTGGAAGATTATAATAAAATTATTGAGGATATTGAAAAAATACAATCTAACGATTATTCAACTATAAATTATAATACTACTTATTTCACCAATGATTCTAATAATGAGGATCCTACTTACGCTAAAGAAGGTGATAGTGGATTTGATTTACGAGCATTTATTAATGAGCCCGTTACATTAAAACCATTGGAGAGAAAACTTATTCCTACAGGTTTAAAATTTCAATTACCTACTAATACAGAATTACAGGTAAGACCAAGATCAGGTATGGCGTATAAACATGGAATTAGTGTTTTAAATACTCCAGGAACTGTGGATGAGGGATATAGAGGTGATGTAGGAATAATCGCAATAAATTTAAGTAATGAAACCTACACCATCCAACCAGGTGAAAGAATTGCCCAAGGGGTTATTATGAATGTATTAGGATCTAATTTAAGTAAATTAGTAAAAAAAGAAGAACTGAATGAAACAGAAAGAGGATCTACAGGTTTTGGGAGCACAGGCAAAAATTGATGTCGCATTTCATGAAGATGATCGAGCACAAAGATTGTTAGATGTTTTCCCATTAGATAAAGGACAAATTAATATAAGTTATATAAATTCCACTGAACCCATTGTTGCGTGGCATAAACATAAACACCAAACAGATTATTGGTTATGTATAAAAGGATCTTTAAAAGTGGGGTTGGCAACAGAAGAAAATGGGTGTGAATTTAAATACCTTTCAGATAAAGAATTAAAAATATTAGAAATTCCTCCAGGAGTTTATCATGGTTATCAAGCGTTAGAGCCTAACACTATCTTAGTTTATTATGTTACTAAAAAATATGATCCCACTGATGAATATAGGGTGCCGGTAGGACATTTTGATGAAAATTGGGAAATAGAAAATAAATAACTTATGGATGCGATTAAAAAATTAGAACAGGAAATAAAAAAAGTTAAAATTGAACTTACTATGGATGGTTATCATTCAGGATGGGGTATCAAAGCATATGAAGATAAATTAGTTAAATTAGAAGATAGACTAAAAAAATTAAAAAAAATTAAAAATGATTAGTGTTGTTTTCTCGACTAGAAAAGATAAACCAGATTTTATAGAACATTTAAAAAAAACTTCTGGTGTTCATAAATTAGAAGTAATACAAATAATTAATGATGGGGAAATGTCTCTAACAGAGGCGTATAATAAAGGATTAAAAGATTCTCAAAATAACATAGTAGTTTTTTGTCATGATGATGTTATATTTACCACAAAAAATTGGGGTAAAAAAATAAAATCTTTATTTGAAAAAAATGGGGATTACGGTATTATTGGTATTGCGGGTACAACTGATTTAGTTGATGGTAAATGGTGGACAATTAAAGAATCAATGAATGGGATTGTCTCACATCAACACGAAGGTAAAAAATGGACAAATTATTATTCTAAAGATCAAGGAAATAAACTTAAAGAAATGGTAGTTTTAGATGGTTTATTTTTTGGTGTTAATAAAGAAAAAATAAAACATAATTTCGATGAGTCTTTTGATGGTTTTCATTTTTATGATTTATCTTTTTGTTTCCCCAATTATTTAGATGGTGTAAAAATTGGTGTGACAACCCTTATTAGACTTACCCATTTATCTATAGGGATGACTAATGATGAGTGGGAAAAAAAGAAACTACAGTTTGAGGAAAAATATAAAGACCATTTACCAATTAGACTCACCAATAATAAAACATGGGAAGAAAAATTAGAGTTTAACCCTGAAAGTATTGGGTTTGGTATGGTTACTTATAACGCAGAGCATAGAATAAAACAGAGTGCGTTTACCGTACCTAAATGGATTAAAAATTTTGTTATAGTAAATGATGGTACACCTTATAACGAAGATGCCTATCCTTCTCACGCAACAATCCTACAACATGAAACTAATAAATCTGTTGGCGCAGCTAAAACTACTGCAATAAATTATTTAATGGAAAAAGAATGTGAACATATTTTTATAATGGAGGATGATATACTAATTAAGGATGAGAATGTATTTGAAGAGTATATTAAACATTCTTTAATTTCAGGTATTAAACATTTGAATTTTGCGTTACATGGACCAGCTAATAAAAAAGGTAGTCAAGGTTTTAAAGATTTAAATGAGAGAAAAGATTTAGATGGTGAGCCTAACCCACGTATGGTTATACCTTATGATACTGGAGATGAAAATAATCCTAAAATAACCATTGCGTTATACCCAAATTGTGTAGGTGCATTTTCTTATTATTATAGACCTGTATTGGAAGATATTGGAGGATTTGATCCCGCCTTTAAAAATGCTTGGGAACATGTGGAACATACATTTCAAGCAATTAAAAAAGGGTATCACCCTGCATTTTGGTATTTTGCAGATATAGATAGAAGTTGGGAATTTTTAACAGATATACCTAATTCCATTGAGGAAAGCACTATTGCTCACACCCCTACTTGGAATGAAAATTTTCGCAAAGGAACTTTATGGTATAAACGTAAGCATGGGATGACACCTACAGAAACTCCTGTTGCAACACCAGAACAAGTTCAACAACAATTACAAATAATGATACAAAAAAGAGGATAATGGAAAATTTTAAAGATGTAACATTTATAATTCCTGTTAGGTTTGATTCCGAAGATAGGAGAAGAAATTTCAAAATATGTATAGATTACTTATTGAATAATTTTGATACTAACATTATAGTATTAGAAAGTGATAAGGTATCTAATGAAGAATTTGTGAAATCAGTTTCATCACATATTAAATATGTTTTTGAATTTAATAAAAATAAATTATTTCATAGGACTAGATTATTAAATGAGATGACTAAAATTGCTAACACTAATATTATAGTTAATTATGATGTAGATGTAATATTTCCCCTAAATCAATATATTGAGGCTAGACAAAAAATAATTGATGGGGCAGATATGGTTTTTCCTTATGAAGGAAAATTTTATGATATACCTGATAAATTCTTCGATAAAATTAAAAATAATAAATTAGAAGATATTAATTTAAATAAATGTACTCTTTTTAACCCTAATTCTGTTGGTGGTGCAATATTTTTTAATAAAACAAGGTATCATTCTATTGGTTTAGAAAATGAAAATTTTGTTTCTTGGGGTCATGAAGATTGGGAAAGAGTTATGAGAATTAAAATTATGGGGCATCGAATGGAAAGAACTGGTGGTGTTTTATATCATTTAACTCATTCTCGCACTTCTAATAGTAGTGATAAAAATCCATATTATAAATTTAATGGTGAAGAATACCAAAAAATAAGGAGAATGAATAAAGAACAATTAACTAATCATATTAGTAAATGGAAATGGATAAAATGATATCTACTGAAAAAAAGATCATATTTATACATATCCCTAAAACGGGAGGATCTTCTATTGAGGTTGCTTTAAAGAATATATTTGACGAAAAAATAATACGTAATGGTAATAGTACGAGAGTGATCGACACAATTAAAAATCCCATACCTAATTCTTATAACAGCTTCAAACATGCTACTGCGTCCGAACTAATAAAACAATATGGAAAGAATAAATTTAATGATTATCATTCCTTTGCTGTTATTAGAAATCCATGGGATAGACTACTTTCTCTTTATCATTGGAGTTATGGGGGCACATATAATAAAAAAAAATTTTTAAACATGATACCAAAGAAGATTAATAATATGAAATCTAAAAGAGTAGTGTGGCCACTTAACAGATATGTGTGTGATAATAAAGATAATATAATAATAGATACTTTATTAGATTTTGATAATCTCCAGCACGAATTCTCTTCCCTAATGAAAAAGTTAAATATTGGGGAATATGAGTTAGGACATATTAATAAAGGTCGCAATAAAAAAAATTTTAGAGAAGTTATGGATCAAGAAACTATAGATTTAATTTCCACTAACTATAAAAATGAAATTAATATGTTTTGGAGAGAATATGAATTTTAAAAAGAAAATAAAGTTATGAAAAGAATATATTTTGCACCTGCGTGGGGTCTTTCCAATAAAGAAATGACAAATTGGTATAAGAAACAAACTCCAAAGAATGGTGGTCAATGGGAAGATATTATTTGTGTGTACGATCAAAATGATGCAGATTTTATTATTATGCAAGATTCTACCACTAAAAATATAAACCATAAAAAAACAATTTTTTTTGGTAAGGAACCTAACCATATCGCCAAACACAGATGTCATAATTGTTTAAAAGAATTTCATCATGAAAAAGGTAATACCTGGATGCCACAAGTTTGGTGGTTGGATTTCACTTATGATGAATTAATAGAAATGAAACCATTTAGTAAAACAAAAAATCTAAGTGTTATAAATTCAATTAAACAAGCAACAGAAGGGCATAGAAAAAGGGTTAATTTAATAAGTAAGATAATTAAAAAATACCCGGGTGATATTGATGTTTGGGGGTCAATAACAAGAGGTAGGGAAAATTCGGGTCCTTACAAGACTAAATTACCACCAAAGAATAAAAAAAATGGTATATTACCTTATAAATATCATTTAACAATTGAGAATGGTTCATCACCCTTTTACTTTTCAGAAAAAATAGTGGATCCTTTACTATGTTGGTCAATGCCTATATATTGGGGGTGTAAAAACATAGATAAATTTTTACCTAAAGGTTCCTATATTAATATAGACATCAACAAAAGTGGTGTTGAAGATGAGATAATTAAAATTTCTAAAAGCACCCTATTTGAGGAAAATATTGATAGTATTGCGGAAGCGAGGGAATTAATGTTAAATAAATATAATTTATGGCCAACAATAAAAAAATCTTTTATAACAAATAATATTTTAGAGGATGAAAAAATTAGCAGTACTATCATTACTTAAAATTAAAGAACAGAAACAGTTAAAAACCTTTTTAAGGTGTTTAAATAGTTATAAAAGTTTACTACAAAATAATGATATAGAATTTTTGGTTGTTAACGAATCTACTGGTGTTTTTAAAAAAATAGTAAATGATGAAATTAAGTTTATAAATAAAAATACAACATTTTTAAGTGTTAAAGGTATGGTTAATTCTGTTAGAGAATTAATAAAAACCGTAAATTCTAGGTATATAATTTTTTTATTAGACGATGTAGAATTATTATTTGACCCAAACATAGACATTAATGATTGTATTTCTGTGATGGAAAATGATGCTTCTATTGATCAAGTAAAGTTTGGTGGTGGTAAAATATATAATAAAAATGAAAATCAAATTAATAATTTTAAAAAAACACATAAACCGATAAAAATTAATAACAATATAATTTGGTTAAATGAGTCAGATAAAGAAAATCCAAGTTACTTAATTTCACAATGGAATAGTATTACTAGGTCTGACACACTTAAAAGATTAAATAAAAAAATGAATACTAGGGTAAATAATTGGGATAGTTTTGCTGGAGAGTGTTCTAAAATATACAAAAATGAGAATAACAAAACTAAGACTGGTTGGTTAAATCTAAAATGTGGTTTATACGCATGGGGGAGAACCAAAGGTTCTTTTGAAAATTATAAATTAAATTATGATAAAAACAATAGGTGATAGTCATTCAGATTCTAAATGGAGTAATTGGGAATCAGTTCCAGGGGTAGAAACTAATTGGTTAAAGGGGCAGGGTAAGTTAGCATATTCCATTGGTAGAGATGGTATTGATATAACTAAATATGGTATTAAAGAAGGGGATACTGTTATTTTTTGTTTTGGGGAAATAGATTGTAGATGTCATGTACATAAACACATAAATAAAAATAAATCTTATAAAGATGTTATTGATGGGACTGTTTTTTCTTATATAAATGCTATTAAAAAAAACTTAAATATTATACCTCATACTAAATTTTGTATATACAATGTAGTCCCCCCAGTTAGAAAAACAAAAGTACACCAAAACCCACAATACCCACATTTAGGTTCTGATAATGATAGAAAAAATTATCATGAATATTTTAACAAAAAATTAAAAGAACAGTGTATAGAAAATGATTTTATTTTTTTCGATGTATATAAAGAATACTCAGATAACGATGGTTTTTTAAAAAAAGAAATGAGTGATAATAACGTACATTTAAGAGACCCTAAACCAAGAGTAGAGTTTATAAAAAAATATTTAAAATAAAAGGATGAAAAAGTTACATTTAGGTTGTGGTGATAAAATATTACCAAACTTTACAAATATAGATATAAGACCAATGGAGGGTATTGACTTGGTGGAAGATATTAGCACATTAAAAAAGATAAAGGATAATAGTGTTGAGTTAATTTATGCTTGTCATGTTTTAGAACATTTTGGTAGACATGAATACATTAATGTTTTAAATAGATGGTTTAATCTATTAGAGGATGGTGGTAAATTGAGGTTAGCGATTCCAGATTTTGAAAAAGTTGTAAATTATTATAATGAAACTAAAGATTTAACAAAAATAATGGGATTTTTATACGGTGGACAAACTTATGAACAGAATTACCATTACTGTACTTGGGATTTTAATAGAATTAGTGAGGACTTAAAGTCTATTGGTTTTAAAGAGGTTTACAAGTATGACTGGAGGGGTACGGAACACTCTGATGTGGACGATTTTAGTCAATGTTATTTACCACATATGGATAAAGAAAATGGTGAACTAATGAGTTTAAACATTGAAGCAATTAAATAATATTAATATGGAACTAGAAGTAGAACAAAATTTAAATACAGATAATTGGTTTAACTACCAAAATTTTTATAAAATGATTTCCGAAAAGGATTTTAATGTTTTCGTAGAAGTTGGCGCATGGAAAGGACATTCTATATGTTATTTAGGTAATTTACTTAAAGATAAAAATGTTAAGATTTATGCGGTAGATTTATGGGATGAAACATATAAATACGAAGATAATCCCAGACTTAAAAAACAAAAAGTTATTTTACATGATATTTTTAAACAAAACCTAAAAAATAATGGTCTAAATGATAAGATTATAGATATTAAGAGTTTATCGTGGGAAGCCGCATCAAATTTTAGAGATGAGGAAGTAGATTTTGTTTTCATAGATGCTGACCATGAATATGAATCTGTGATTAAAGACATTAAAGCATGGTTACCCAAAATCAAAAAAAACGGTATAATTTCAGGACACGATTACTTTAACCCTTGTGGGGTGAAAAAAGCTGTAGATGAGATTTTCGGTGATAATGTAATGTTTAATGGACCTTGTTGGTTTGTAGAATTATAAAAATATAAATTATGCCTATATCAGATAAATACAAATTAATTTTTATTCATATACCTAAAAATGCGGGTACAGCCATAACAAACACCTTAGAAATGTCAGATATTGGTCATCATGGTTGGCGATATTATAAATCTAGATATCCACAAAAATGGGGCACTTACACTAAAATAAGTGTGGTTAGAAATCCTTGGGATAGGGTGGTTTCTTGTTATGAATATGCTAAAATGGAAGACAGTTATTGGCATTCCACAAACAGTAAAGCTAGGGCCGGAAAACATTTGGATTATGATTTATTAAAAGATAGTTCGTTTGAAAACTGTTTAGGCATTTTAAAAAATACACCCCAAAAACTAAGACACCAAGGGTGGTCAAACCAATCTAATTATATATATAATGATGATAAATTAATGGTTGATTATGTTTTAGATGTTAATGAAATAGATAATAAATTATCAGAAATTTTAAACCAAAAAATTAACATACCCAAAATAAACGTTAGTAATCAAAACAACTATAAAGATTATTATAGTGATAAAAAAATGGTTAATATTGTGTCAGATAGATATAAAACTGATTTATTAAATTTTAATTATGAGTTCTGATAAAAAAAAATATGTTTTTATTTTATGCCCACCATTCCAAGGGTCAACCCTAATTTACAGGTTAATAGCATCTTCCTCTAATGTGTCTTCTTTTTTAGGTAAAGCAACCTATATGGGTGAAGGGGCTGGTTTCATTGTTGAAAATTTAAATAAAAAAGAGAGAGGTAATTATATAAAAAAAAGATGGGAAAAAAAACACAAATTAAACTTTAATTTAATATCTGATGTATACCATAAAAAATGGGATTTAAGTAAAGATATTTTATGTGAAAAATCACCCCCATATATAATAAGAGCTAAAGAAATATATGAACATTTTTCTAAAAAAGGGGATGTTTATTTTATAATACAAATTAGAGACCCATATACTACCAATTATGGTAAAATAGGTTTGGGTGAAGATGGTGTTTTAGGTTTAAAAAAAGAAGAAATATCTTATAAATTATGGGATGTTTTCGCGAAAGAACAAAAAGAAAATATTGAGAAATTTAAATATAATTCAGTACTTATCACCTATGAAGAATTATGTGATGATATTAAAGGTACTACTAATAAAATAATAGAAAAAATGCCTTTTTTAAAAGGAATAAAACCGGATATAATAACTAACGCTAAAGGTATAGGTAGACTAGGTGGGTTAAAAAAAGTAACATCGTTAAAGAATAAAGAAGAAAAAACAAAATATTTTAAAAAAAATAGTGAGTTATTAGAATATTTTGGATATAAAATTATAAATTAGGTATGAATAAAAAAGCATTAATAACAGGTATAAATGGTCAAGATGGTTCTTATCTTGCTGAGTTTCTTTTAGACAAAGGATATGAAGTGTGGGGGACTGTTAAAAGGAATTCTGTATGTGAGACCCAATCTACACGTATTGAACATCTTTTAGAGAAAAAATTAATTAGATTAGAGTATGGGGACTTGACCGACATGGCATCTCTAATTAGAGTTTTAAAAAAGGTATTGCCGGATGAAATTTATAATTTGGCTGCACAATCACATGTAAGAATAAGTTTTGATCAACCTATTTATACTACTAATGTAACAGGTTTAGGAACGCTTAATTTATTAGAATCAATTAGAATGGTCTCACCACACTCAAAAATATATCAAGCAAGCTCATCAGAAATGTTTGGTAATACTATAGATGAAGATGGTTACCAAAGAGAATCTACCCCTTTAAATCCTGTATCCCCTTATGGGTGTGCTAAAGTATTTTCCTATAATATTTGTAGAAATTATAGAAATGCCTATGGTATGAAAATTTGGAATGGTATTTTATTTAATCATGAATCTCCTCGTAGAGGAACCAATTTTGTTACTAATAAAGTAGTAAAAGCTGCAGTTAAAATTAAATTAGGTTTCCAGAAAAAATTACATTTAGGTAATTTAGACGCTACTAGAGATTGGGGTCACGCTAAAGATTATGTTAAAGCAATGTGGATGATGTTACAAACGGATACTCCTGATGATTATGTATGTGCAACAGGCGTGTCTCATTCAGTTAAAGATTTATGTCAATATACATTTAATAAATTAGAGTTAAGATATGAAGATTATGTGATTATCGATAAAAAACACATGCGAGCAGAAGAATTACGGGATTTAAAAGGAGATGCAACCAAACTTAGAGAACACATAGGATGGGTACCTAGTTATAGTTTTGAGACTATGATTGATGAAATGGTGGAATATTGGTTAAAATATTATAAAGAAAAAAATATCATCTATGCATAAAATATTAGTAACAGGGGGATACGGTTTAGTAGGGTCCGAATTTAATGGGTCAGAATACAAAAAAATTGGATCAAAATATTGTGATTTAAGAGATAGTCATAACACCAATAGTTTATTTTTACAAAATAGTTTTGATAGTGTTATTCATTGTGCTGCAAAAGTAGGTGGTGTAGGGGGTAATATGAGATATAAGGGAGAATTCTTTTATGATAACATAATGATGAATACTAACGTTATTGAATCTGCCCGAAGGCATGGAATTAAAAATTTAGTTTCTTTTCTTTCCACATGTGTTTTTCCGAATGATGTAGAATATCCTTTAACTGAGAAAAAAATACATTTAGGACCACCACATAATTCTAATGATGCCTATGCATATGCTAAAAGAATGTCCGACATTCAAATTAGATCTTATAAAGAACAATATGACCTTAATTATAAATGCGTAATACCAACCAATATCTATGGTCCAAATGATAATTATGATATAGAAAATGGGCATGTAGTTCCTTCTTTAATACATAAATGTTTTATTGCTAAAGAAAGTAATACTCCTTTTACCATTTGGGGGACAGGTAAACCCTTAAGAGAATTTATATTTAGTAAAGATGTGGCAAATTTAACTAAATGGGTTTTAGATAACTATAATGAAAATGAACCAATTATTCTTTCTACTTCGGAAGAAATATCTATTAAAGAGGTAGTAGATATCATAGTAGAATTAATGAATTTCAAAGGAGAAGTTAAATGGGATTCAACTAAACCTGATGGGCAATTTAGAAAACCTAGTGATAATACTAAAATTAAAAATTACCTACCAACCTTTAAATTTACTACTATAGAAAATGGATTAAAAGAAACAATTTCTTATTTTTTAGAAAATTATGATAAAATTAGGAAAGGTAACCATATACTTTCTAAATCTCTGTAAGTATATTCGTATAAAAAAATACTACATATATAATGGCGAGACGTAAATTTAAAGAGGTTCCTGAAGAAGACATTCAGGAGTT
>Ga0114933_10002509_pt1 | contig 18970 bp, 15 predicted proteins | sample 4SBtaG_FD_89691 | JGI IMG/M metagenome (GOLD analysis project Ga0114933, IMG submission 89691) | Deep subsurface microbial communities from Kolumbo volcano to uncover new lineages of life (NeLLi) - 4SBTROV12_W25 metaG | ecosystem: Environmental > Aquatic > Marine > Volcanic | place: Kolumbo... | reverse complement strand
TTCCAGGCTCACCGGGTCCAGGCCCATCGCCGAGACGAGGGTCGCGCGGACCGAGGCCTCCAGCCCGGCGGCCCGGGCTTGCCGGGGACCGGTGACCAGCGCCACGGCGTCCAAGGCCGGATCTCCCGACGCCTTCCTGACGTCCGCCTCGCCGGAGCGCTGGCGCGGCAGCACCGTCACGGCGGCCAACGGACCCCTCAGGCCTCGGAGCTCGATCTCCACGGCACCGCCGGCGGGCCCGCGGGTCGCCCGGAGCGTGAGGTGCCCGTGTGGCCCCTCCAGCCGATCCCCAGTGCTCTCGGTCGCGGCGCCGTGCGCCACCCCCAGTTCTTGGCCCGCCAGCCGGAAGTCCTCGGAACCGACCCACGCCTCTGGCGCTGGCCCGCTGCCGCTGCTGCTGCTGCGGGCCCAGGCATAGGTGGCCCCGACCCCCACCGCAGTCCCGAGCACCAGGATCCAGAGCATCCGGCGCGGCTCAGATCACGCCGGGCACGATCTTGTAGGGCACCACCCGCCTGTACTCGTCCCAGTCGGTGCCGTACTTGCGGGCACAGCGCTCGTCGTCCCGAAAGGCCCGATCCGTCAGCAGGATGGCCAGGAACACGACGTAGAACCACGGCAGGAAGTCGTTGAACCCGACAGGGATCGTCCACAGCACCGCGCCCAGCCACTCGGGCACGTAGTGAAAGTGTCGCGACAGGCCCCACCAGCCGCTGGCCAGCAGCAGGCTCTGCTTGCTCTCGCCCTGTTCGGTCACGTACCGACCCACGATCAGGTGGGGGCGTCGGCCCCAGACCAGGGTCTGGCCATTGGTGGCCCGGACCTCCTGGCGCTGGGCATCGGCCAGGTAGTTGATGAAGATCGCCGCGACGCCCAGGCCGATCAGGCCGCCCAGGGCCAGGTCGCTCATCATGGCGGGGTGGTCGACCAGGTACAGCGTGCTGCTGGTGTAGATCGCCGGCACCCAGACCAAGCACCCCCAGCAGATGTAGAACCCGGCCCGGTCGTGCATGATGTCCAGGCTGCGCAGGTACCCGGTCTCCCACCAGAAGAACTTGGCCACGTAGAACAGCTGGAGGACGACGGCGACGAGCATGGTGTCGCTGAGTCCATGACGCTCGGCCTGGGCCGCGGCAAAGGACAGCAGGATCACCGGCCAGGCCATCATGCCGAACCGGCAATTGGTGAACTGCTTCAGGTCCCAGCCCAGCACCCGGGGGTAGAGCTCGGTGCCCCAGTAGTAGTCGAAGATCAGGTTGCCGGTGGTCCCGTGGTCAGCCGTCGAGGGCGCGAAGCGGCCCTTGAGGTAGAGGCCGGCGCAGAAGATCAGGCTGAACAGGTTCAGGGCCCCCAGGATCTCCCCGAAGTGGTCGTAGACGATCGCACCGCTGAACAGGTCCAGCGGCCCGGTGCAGAGCCACCACAGGATCATGGTGCTGGCAAAGGCCCAGACCCCGTTGGCCCGGTAGACGGGCACGTGTCCCGATGGCGTGATCGGGCCCTCCCAGCGGGAGCCGGGCAGCCAGCGCATGAACGCGAGCTGGATGATCGCGAACCACCCGATCATCATCCAGGCGTCCAGGCTGCCCCAGAACACCGGGCCCCAAGCCATCCAGAGCACTTCGAAGGGCCCGCGGTCGAGCATCATCGCGCCCAACACGCCGATCGAGCCGCTGAGCTTGGTGTGGGTGAACCACACCAGGATGGCGAAGGGCGGGCACGCCAGCAGCAGGAAGAGCGGGAACAGCGTGTGCCGGAACCAGGGGGGACCGAGCTGGTTCTTGGGGGCCTCAGAGGTCATCGACGTGCTCCGCGGGGCGAGGATGCCACAGCGGTCGCCGATCAGGCCCTGATGCGGACCGCGGTAGAGCCCCTCGTTTCTTCCGCCTGGCCTGTCAGAGCCTCTCGGTTCTTCCGTCTATTGGGCACTTCCTGCCCCAATGGGCGCCCTGACGGCCTGAATTCCCCAGCAAGACCGACCACCGTGGCCCGAGGCGGAAGAGGGAAAGGGCTTTGACCAATTGGACTACCGCACCAGCGCCTTCATCAAGGCCTTGAACGTGCGGCCATAGGGCGGCCGCGCCAGGGCGGCCGTGTTGACCCGGGCCTGCAGGAACACGCCCTTCTTGTGGGAGAAGGTCTCGAAGCCCTCCTGGCCGTGGTAGGCGCCCATGCCCGATGGGCCCACGCCGCCAAAGGGCAGGCTCTCCGCTGCCACGTGCAGCACCGTGTCGTTGATGGTCACGCCGCCGCTGGTGGTGCTGCCCAGCACCCGCTCGACCCGCCGGTCGTCGTGGTCGAAGTAGTACAGCGCCAAGGGCCGAGGGTGGTCGTTCACATAGGCCAGGGCGTCGTCGAGGGTGTCGTAGGGCACGATCGGGAGCACCGGTCCGAAGATCTCGTCCTGGAGGACCTCCATCTCCTCGGTGGCGTCGAGCACCAGGGTGGGGATCATCTTGTGGGTCTCGTCGTCCTGGGTCTCGTTGGCGTGGTTGAGGGGCACCAGCCGGGCGCCCTTGGATTCGGCGTCGATGAGCAGGGCCTGGAGGCGGGTGTAGTGGCGGTGGTTGACCACCGCCGTGAAGTCCTTGTTGTCGAGCCACGTCGGGTAGGACTTGCGGGCCGCTGCGGCGAATCCGTCCACGAAGGCGTCGACCTGGTCGCGCTGGATCAGGGCGTAGTCGGGCGCGATGCAGGTCTGGCCCGCGTTGATGAGCTTGCCAAAGGCGATGCGCTCGGCGGCCACGGCCATCGGGAAGCGCTCGTGCACGATGGCAGGCGACTTGCCGCCGAGCTCCAGGGTGACGGGGACCAGGTTGTCGGCGGCCGCCCGCATCACGTGTCGGCCGACCGACGTGGAGCCGGTGAAGAACAGGTGGTCGAAGGGCTGTTGGCTGAAGGCCACCGCCACGTCGACGCCGCCCGGGGTCAGCGCGGCGACCTCTTCGGGGAGGCACTCGGCGAGCAGGTCGGCGAGCACCTGGTTGGTGGCCGGGGTGAACTCGCTGGGCTTGATCAGGACCCGGTTGCCCGCGGCGATCGCGGTGGCGAGGGGCACCAGGGACAGCTGCACAGGGTAGTTCCAGGGCCCGATGATGCCCACGACGCCCAGGGGCTGGAGCACCACGCGACCGGTGGCGGGCTGCATGACCCACGACAGCGGCCGCTGTCGGGGGAGCATCCACTCCTTGGTGTGCTTCTGCAGGTGCTTCAGCGCTTCGAGGACCACGTAGACCTCGAGCAGCAGGGTCTCGTCTCGGCTGCGGCCGCCGAAGTCGGCGTCGACCGCCGCCGCCAGGGCGTCCCGATGGGACATCAGGCTGCGCTGCAGAGCCCGGAGCCGATCTCGCCGGACCTCGAAGGACGGGTTGCTCTGGGCGCGCTCGGCTTGGCGCTGCAGGGCGAAGAGTCGATTCAGCTCGGCCACTTCCTGGGACGCGAGGGCTTCCATGGGACCTCCCTGGGGATCTCTCCCTATCCTGCGAGGTTGTGTTCACGGGGTTCCCGACCGATCCCAGGTGGAGAGACCGGAGGATGTGTGCGCCGACTGATCGCCCTGAGTGTGCTCGCCCTGGCGCTGCCAGCCTCAGCCGCCGAGATCTGCCTGGACCGCGAAGGGGTCTGGCGCGAGCGCCTGCCAGGGGCCCTCTACGCCTGGGAGTACCACGTCTACGTGGCCCCAGAGGACACCGGGACCTGGAGTCGGCTGCGTCCGTACCAGGTCCGGGACGTGCTGGTCGATGCCGGCTGGGACGCCATGGACCACAAGCAGCTGCTGCACCTGAGCCGTCTCATCACCGAACGAGGCGACGAGATCAAGGCGCGGAACCAGGGCTGCGGGGTGGTCATCCAGGCCCGGGCCGTCGACAAGGTGCCCGCGGGCGAAGTGATCTGGGACCTGGCCATCGACAGCCGAGGTACACCGCACGTGAACGGGGTCTGCGAGGCGGACTGCTTCGGGCACTAGGCTTTCAGGGGGTGAGGCCGCGGGCTCGCTGTCGCTCGCCTTCTCGCGGTCACCCCTCTGGTCCGGCGGCGGTCGCCTCCGGATGCGGGAGTGGCTCGTGGGCAGTCTTCCCGGGTCCTCGCAAGCTCGGACTGCCCTCGCTGGCGCTCGGCCGGTCCAGACTCCCCACGAACCACTCCCCCTCCGGCGACCGCCGCCGGGCGGGGCGTGGGCGCTCCGCGCCACGCCCCACACCCGCGGCGCGGGTAGGGGTTGGGCGAGATCCGGAGGTGAAAGAACAGGCGTTGGAACGGGGGGGCGCGGAACGGGGGGGCGCGGAACGGGGGGGCGCGGAACGGGGGGGCGCGGAACTGGGGTCTGCGGACGGGGAGGACGGGGAGGACGGGGAGGACGGGGAGGAACTGGGGAGGAACTGGGGAGGAACTGGGGTCTGGAACCTTTTGTTAAGCATTAGAGCGAGAGGTCCGGACCGCTTCAATCAGCGGGTCTGACTCGAGGGCATGACCCCGGGTTGGGGGTCCGATGCGGGTCTCTCAGCCCAGCACCACCGGCAGGGTCTCCTGGCCGTCGAAGGACACGCCCAGGGCTTCGAGCAACGTGCCGAAGACCGCTTCTTCTTCGGGCGGGAGGCGGCTGTCCGAGTACAGCGGGTCCTCGCCGGGGGCTAGGTCGTCGAAGGGGGTGGGCTCGCCGGTGTCGGGGTCGAAGCCGCAGATGAAGCCGTTGTTCGGATCGGCGACGCCCAGGGACTGGTCCCCGCGGAGCAATGGGCTGACCACCAACAGGCCATTGTTGAGGTGGTGCCCGGTGCCGAAGGAGCCGCCGGTGTCCCACTTGTCCCGACCGAATTCTGTGGCGAACACGATCATCGTGCGGTCCCAGATCGACGTGCCGGTCGGGCCGCTGGCATCGACGTACTCGGCGGACTCCAGCAGCCCGATGAGTCGGCTCATGGTGTCCAGCACCCGGTCCCAGTGGGCCTGTTGGGCGCTCGCGTGGTCCACGTGGGAGTTGTCGAAGGCCAGGAAGCCGTCGGTGCCGGGCTCGGTCAGGGTCACGGCGGCGGCGGTGCCGGTGCGCAGCAGCAGGTAGGCCAGCGCGGCCTGGGCGTGCAGGCGGTCTTCGGGGTTGCCGTTGGTGTCGCCGGGGAACGCGCCCCAGAGCACGTCGGTGATGCGGTCGGCCTCTTCGTGAGGGGTCAGGCCGTAGTCGCTCCAGGGCAGCACGTCGCCGATCTCCTCGACGAACAACAGCTGCCGGATCAGGTCTGCGGCCTCGACGGTGGGATCGCTGTGTGCCCTTGCGTAGAGCAGGTCCTGGCGAACACGGCTGTTGGCAAAGGTCTGGCCGAAGGGGCTCAGGCCCTCCAGCGTGCCGTCGCGCACCGCCCGGGTGCGGCGCAGGAACTCCCGGCGGATGCGGTAGTCCTGGGCCGGGGTGTCGCCCTCCTCGATGATGCCGTCGCTGGCGTGGGTCGCCAGAGGGAAGGTGACGGGGTTGCTCACCACCTCGGCCCGGAAGCGTCTGTCCAAGGTGGGGTCGCCGCCGTTCAGGGCGTAGCCGCCGCGGCCCATGTTCACGTTGGGCAGGACCCGGTCCTGGCCGTGCACGCTGGCCACGGCCTCGGCCAGAGTGCGGCCAGCCCAGGCGTCGCGCCCGGTGATGGCGCGGTTCTGGGCCACGAAGTGGTTGACCGAGCTGTTCTGGATCCCCATCACCACGCAGTCGTGGCCGTGGTTCTGGAGGAAGTTCACCGGGGTGGAGCGGTCCACGCTGCGGATGTTGCCCACGGTCACCGTCGGGTGGCTGATCACCGTGCCGCGGTTGGCGTCGGTCAGGGCGTCCCGCTGGTCGACGGGCAGGTAGCAGTCCAGGGCCGACGCGCCCCCGAAGCAGCCCAGCACGATCACGAAGCGCGGGTCGTCGCCGGCCGCACGGACCCGGGGCAGCCACAGCGGCGAGCTCGCACTTGCTGCCACACCCCCGAGCAGGGCCCGGCGGGTCAGCGTGCGGCGATCGCGGCGGCGGGCCATCAGTAGAGCAGCGCCTCGGTCGACGTGCCCAGGGCCCAGCAGAGCATCAGGCCCCACTCGGCGTTGCCGCCGCCGACCACGTGCAGCTCGTTGTGCAGCACGATCAGCGCCTGGAGCTCCAGGGCGGTGGGGTCGCGGGCCCAGAAGCGGCGTGTCAGCTCGACCACCTGGGCCTCGGCCTGGTCCCGGGTGGGCACGTCGGCGTCCAGGTCCACGTGCTTGAAGACCACCGGCTCGGTGCTGTCCCGGTCCAGGGACAGGCGGTTCCAGCACGCGGCCATGGTGATCCGCTCGATCGCCAGTCCGGTGGTCACCCCCCGGTCCTCGCGAGGCTCGAACAGCCCGTTGGCCACCGAGATTCCCCCCATCGAGACGCCGTGGAGCTCGGCGCAGTCGTACAGCCCGGTCTCCTTGCAGATCTGGTCCTCGCTGAGGGCCAGCGCACCCTGGAGGTCCAAGTGGACCTGGCGCCAGCGCTTGAGCTTGAGGTCCGCCCGCACCGCGGGGACCGTGCCCGTGGGGTCCGCTGGCCCCGTGTCCACGGTCTCGGGCTCGGTCCAGACCGGCGGCGAAGGAAGGGCTTGATCGTCACAGGCGACCAAGGACAGGAGCGGGACCAGCAGGGAGGAGAGCACAGGCCTGGACAAGTCTTGGCCTGTCTGGTGCCGATCGTCCACCCCGGCGTCCCGCGACTTAGGGGCCCTGGGAGGCCGAGCCCCCATGTCCAAGCTGCTCGCCGTCGACCTGGACGGCACCCTGGTGCGCCGGGATGGCACCATCGATCCACGGGATCGCGACGCCATCGCCGGGGTGAGGGCCCGTGGGATCGCCGTGGCACTGGTCACCGGGCGACTCTCGGCGGGCACGCTGCCCGTCGCGGCCGAGCTCGAGCTGGATGGGCTGCACGCCTGTGCCGACGGCGCCGCCCTGGTGGCCCACCCCAGCGGCGAGGTCCGCGAGCTGGCCACCATCCCCACCGAGAGTCGGGCCCTCCTGCGGGAGCTCCTGGCGTCGGTGCCCGGCCCCAGCTTCCTGCTGACCTCGGCCGCGGTGCTCTACGACGCCACGGGCCAGGGCTTCCTGCCGTACCTGTCCAGCTGGTCCCCGGACCTGAGGCCTGTGCACAGCGTGGTCGACGATCCCCTCTGGCAGGGCCTTGGGCCCACCAACACGGTCACCATCGGGCCTCGGCACGACCTGGACCGAATGCTCTCTCGCCTGCGGGCCGAGACCGGACTCACGCTGCTGACCTTTGACGCCAGCACCCACCCGGGCACCGGGGTCGTGGTGACCCGTCCCCCGGGCCAGGACAAGGGCCACGGGATCCGCCGGCTGGCGGCGCTCGGCGGGCACTCGGCGGACCAGGTCGTGGCGGTCGGCGACTGGCTCAACGACGTGGCCATGTTCCGTGCCGCGGGGCGCTCCTTTGCGGTGCCGGGCTGCCCCGATGCCCTGTCCCAGGTGGCCACCGACCGGCTCCAGACCGCCGGCGGACACGGGGCTGTCGCCGAGGCGATCGCCCGGGTCTGGGGCTGATATCGTCGGACCATGTGGGTCCTCCTGTCGCTGCTGGCCTGTGAGTCGTCCTTGCGGGGCTACTTCAACGTCGAGCCCACCTCGGACAGCGCCGCGACCGAGACCGGTCTACGAGACGCGGACCAGGACGGGGTGATCGCCCTGACGGACTGCGACGACGACGACCCGACGATCCACCCTGGCGCGACCGAGGTCTGCGACGAGATCGACCAGGACTGCGACGGCCAGATCGACGAGCTCGCCGCGGACACCACGAGCTGGTTCACCGATTCCGACCAGGACGGCTACGGCGACCCGGCGAGCGGGGTCCTGGCCTGCGAGGCGCCCGAGGGCACCACGGACGTGTCCGGCGACTGCGACGACGACGAGCCTCTGGTCCACCCCGCTGGGGTCGAGGACTGCCTGGACGGGCTGGACAACGACTGCAACGGCGCCGTCGATGACGCTGCTGGCTGCCAGGAGCTCGCGATCAACGCAGACGCGGCGGGCGTGGACCTGGCGGTGCTGCTGGGCGGTCCGAAGACCGCGGTGACCGTCACCGTGACCGTGGCAGCCGGGGTCACGCTGTCGTCGGGCGACACCGGCACCCCGGCGCTGTCGACCGGAGAGCTTCCGGCAGGCTCGGTGGTGGTGCTGGTCAATGAGGGCACCATCCAGGGCCACGGCGGCGACGGTGCGTGCGAGTACGGCGGGGACGGCGGGGACGGCGGCGACGCCATCCAGACCTGGACAGCCCTGGTGATCGACAACGCCGGTCACATGTACGGCGGCGGGGGCGGCGGGGGCTGCGGTGACGATCCAGCCGGGGGCGGCGGCGGCGCGGGCGGCGGCGTGGGCTGCGACGGCGGTAGCGACAGCAACGCGGGTCACGGTGGCGACGGCTCGTACCGCTTCGACTCGCGGATCGCCGGTGGGGATCCGAGCCTCTACGACGGCACCTTGGGCCTGGGTGGGTCCTGGGGTGTGCCCCCGTCCGATGGCACTGGCGGCTCCGGCGGCCAGGCCCAGTACTGGATCCAGGAGTCCGGCGAGGGCCAGGGGGGTGCCGGGGGTGGCTGGGGCGGCGGCGGCGGCGGCGGCTCCGGCGACAACGCCGAGCGCAACCCCGGCAACGGCGGCGATGCCGGCTACGCCGTGCGCACGCTGGGGGCGGGCAGCGTCACCTTCACCAGCGGCCACGACACGGACCACGTGAAGGGGTGGGTGGAGTGAACCGGTTCCGAGGGGCGACCCTGCGATACTGAATGACCATTCAGTCTGCCGGGAGCCCGATGTCCGCCTATCCACACCTGCTCGCGCCCCTGACCGTCGGCGGCGTCACCCTGCGCAACCGCGTGCTGATGGGGTCCATGCACGTGGGCATGGAGGAGGACCGGGACTACGGCAATTTTGCCGCGTACTTCGCGGCCCGGGCGGCCGGCGGCGTGGGCCTGATCGTCACCGGCGGCATCTCGCCGAACATCGCCGGGTGGCTCAAGCCCCTGGCGGCCACCATGAGCCGCAAGCGCCACGTGAAGCGCCACCGGGTCGTCACCGACGCCGTGCACGCCGAAGGCGGACACATCGCGATGCAGATCCTGCACGCGGGCCGCTACGGCTACTCCCCGTTGTCGGTCGCCCCCAGCCGGATCAAGTCCCCCATCACCCCCTTCACCCCACGGGCGCTCTCCGCCCGCGGCGTCGACAAGACCATCGACGCCTTCGTGCGCAGCGCCGTCCTGGCCCAGGAAGCCGGCTACGACGGCGTCGAGATCATGGGCTCCGAGGGCTACCTCATCAACGAGTTCCTGGTCACCCACACCAACAAGCGCACCGACAGCTGGGGGGGTGACTACGCCCAGCGCATGCGCTTCGCCGTCGAGATCGTGCGCCGAACCCGGGACGCGGTGGGCCCGGACTTCGTCATCGTCTACCGGCTCTCGATGCTCGACCTGATCCCCGAAGGGTCCACGTGGCCCGAAGTCGTGCTGCTGGCCAAAGCCCTGGAAGAGGCCGGCGCGTCGATCCTCAACACCGGGATCGGCTGGCACGAGGCCCGGGTCCCCACCATCGCCACCCTGGTTCCCCGGGGGGCCTTCACCTGGGTCACCCGTAAGCTCATGGGCCAGGTGGCCTTGCCCCTCGTCACCAGCAACCGCATCAACGATCCCGACGACGCGGAGCAGATCCTGGCCCGGGGCGACGCCGACATGATCTCCATGGCGCGGCCACTGTTGGCCGATGCCGAGTTCGTCAACAAGGCCGCGGCGGGTCGGGCGGACCGGATCAACACCTGCATCGCCTGCAACCAGGCCTGCCTGGACCACGTGTTCGAGAACAAGCGCGCGAGCTGCCTGGTGAATCCGCTGGCCTGCCATGAGACCGAGCTGGACCTGACCCCGAGCGCCACGCCGCGCAAGGTCGCGGTGGTCGGCGCCGGTCCGGCGGGCCTGTCGGCGGCTGCGACCGCGGGCGAACAGGGCCACCAGGTCACCCTGTTCGAGGCGTCCGACGAGCTGGGCGGCCAGTTCAACCTGGCCATGCGCATCCCGGGCAAGGAGGAGTTCCGCGAGACCCTGCGCTACTTCCGCAACCGGCTGGACGACGCGGGCGTCACCCTGGCGATGGGCGCCCGGGTCGGCGCTGCCGAGCTCGCCGACTTCGACGTGGTCATCGTGGCCACCGGTGTGCGTCCACGGGTCATTCCTCTGGAGGGCGCCGATCGGCCCGAGGTCCTGGCCTATGACCAGGTCATCCGCGGAGCGCCGGTCGGCGAGCGGGTGGCCATCATCGGTGCGGGGGGCATTGGCTTCGACGTCGGCGAGTTCCTGACCCACGTGCACCGGGACGGGCCCGATCTCGAGGCCTTCCTGGCCGAGTGGGGCATCGACGGTAGCCACACCGAGCGCGGCGGGCTGCGCAAGGTCCAGGAGCCCCGTCCGCCCCGCCAGGTGGTCCTGTGTCAGCGCAGCGAAGGCAAGCTGGGGGCCAAGCTGGGTAAGACCACGGGTTGGATCCATCGGGCCCAGCTCAAGAAGCGCCAGGTCGAGATGCTGTCGGAGTGCCAGTACCAACGCATCGACGACGAGGGGCTGCACCTGACCGTCAAGGGGGAGCCCCGGGTGCTCGCGGTCGACAACGTGGTCATCTGTGCGGGCCAGGTCTCCAACAATGCCCTGGCCTCGGAGCTCGAAGGATCCGGGGTCGAGGTCCACGTCATCGGCGGCGCACGGCTGGCGGGAGAGCTGGATGCCAAGCGGGCCATCGCCGAGGGTGCGCGGGCGGCGTCTGCGCTATAGGTCCGGTGAATCCAGGGTTGACTGGCCCACGATCGGCCTGCGAGGCTGACAACGCGCAGTCCTGCCTTCACCCGGACGACGCCATGCACAGACGACCTCAGATCGTGATGGGCGCTCCCGCCGCGGACGAGCCGCTGCTGGACACCACCCTGGCTGGGGGCTTCGCCACTCCGCCGGATGCTGAGCAGCAGCCCGAGTGGCGCTTGCTGCCCCGCGAGCACCAGGCGTCTGCTGCGGTCTGGCTGGGACTGACGGGCCTGGTCGTGCTGTCCCTGCCCTTGTGGGTGCCCGGGCTGGCGGGCATCGTCGGGGCAGAGATCCCGCTGGCCGCTGACCGCGCGGGCCTGTCTCTGGGCCTGCTGCTGACCGTGCTGATGCTCACCGGAGGTCGGTGGCTCGCCGACCGCGTCGTGGTCCAGGTCCTGGTGCTCGAAGGGGGTCGGCTGGAGCTGGGTCCGCCGCGGGCCCGGGTGTCCACCGACATCCGCGATCTGGACTGGTCCTGTGCACTGGGACCTCTCCTGCTCGTGAAGGGATGCTGGCGCTCTTCGCGGGTGGGCCGTGAGCGCACGGGCGTCCACCTGGTGGCCGACGTGTACGACCTGCCGCTACCCGTCCTCCAGGACCGGCTGGAAGGCTGGGCACCGGGCTTGATGGCCCGGACTCCCAGTCCCGCGAGCGCCCTGTGGACCCTGGTCCGGCGCCCGCCGCCCCCGGTGTCCGCGGGGCTGGGGCTCGCCCTCGTGGTGGTCGGAGCGGCGGTCTGGCTGCTGTAGGAGGCGGCCCTCGGTTGCGAGGGACCGGGCCCTGTGGTCCCCTTCGGCTCGGTGTCGTCCCCTTCCCGCTCCCCGGCGCTGACCGGGCTGCTGCTCGCCGCATTCCTGGTCTCGGGGGCCACGGGGCTCATCTACGAGGTCCTGTGGACCCGGATGCTGACCTTGTGGTTCGGCGCGACGGCCCACGCGATCGCGACCGTGCTCACCGCATTCATGGGGGGCCTGGCGCTGGGCGGATGGCTGGGTGGCTGGGCTGCCGAACGCTGGCCGGACCGCCCGCTCAAGCTCTACGCCCTGGCCGAGGTGGCAGTGGCCGTCACCGCCGTCGGGCTGCAGTTCCTGTTGGAGCACGCCGGCCCGCTGATGGGGTGGTTCGCCCTGACCTTTCCCGGCACGGGTGCCCTGGCGCTCGGCGTGCGCTTCGCCGTGCTCAGTGGTCTCTTGTTGGTGCCCACGGTCGCGATGGGCGCCACCTTTCCCCTGTTCTGCCAGGGCCTGATCACCCACCGGATCTCGGTGCACCGCGGGGTGTCCCTGGCCTATGGGGCCAACGTGCTCGGTGCCGCGCTGGGCTGCCTGGTCACGGCCTATTGGCTGCTCGAGACCCTGGGGGTGCACAGCTCGGTCTTCGTGGCGGCGGCCCTGAACCTGGTCGCCGCGGCCGTGGTCGGCGGCATCGGCAGGGGCGCCGGCTCCCCGACCGCACCCGCGACGACGCCCGAGCCGGCTTCCGACGAGGTCTTCGGGGTCGGGCCCCGCCTGCTGCTGGGGCTCGTGGGTCTCTCCGGACTGACCGCGATGGCCTTCGAGGTGCTGTGGAGCCGCATCGCTCGCCAGGCACTCGGTCTCGTGAACCCCTTCCTGGCCTTTGCCCTGGTGCTGTCCCTGGTCCTGGTCGGCATGGCCCTGGGCAGCTTCCTGCTGGGGCTCAAGAAGCCCGCTCCGCGCCAGGCCCTGGGCCTGTTCGGGCGAATCCAGGTCGCGCTGGCCCTGCTCGCGGTCGCGGGCCTGGGGGTGATCCGCTGGGGTGTGGCCGACTTGCTCCCCTTCCACGCCACGGCGTCCCACATGGGCGTGACCGTGGTGGTGATGATGACCGCGTCGGTGCTCACGGGCATGAACTTCCCGCTGCTCGGTTCGGTCTACGCCGGGCGCGAGGAGCAGCTCGGGCTGCGGCTCGGGCGCATCTACGCTGCGAGCACCCTGGGCGGGGTGCTGGGCTCCATCGCCGGCGGCTTCGTGCTGGTCCCCGTCTTTGGCACCCGTTGGAGCCTGCTGCTGCTGGCCATCGCCTATGCGGCGGCCGGGGTGTTGGTCTTCACCGTCGCCTTAGGCAAGGGGCGCCGCGCCCTGCCGGCCTTGGCCGGCGCCACCGCCGCGTTGGTCGGTGTGGGCCTGGTCACCCCGGACGTGCCCGAATTCGAGTGCCCCAGCTGCACCATCCGCTGGCTCGACGACGGCCTCGAGGCCACCACGGTGGTGGCTGACTCGCCCCAGCGCGGCACCTTGCTGTTCACCGACGGCAAGTCGATTGTGGCCCAGGACCAGAAGAACCGGGCCCTGGTGCCCATGCTGGTGGTGCCCAGTCGCCAGACCGTGCTGCTGATCGGCTTCGGCACCGGTCTCAGCGCCAGCCAGGTGCTGGAGAACTTTCCCGGGACCCGGGTCGAGAGTGCCGAGCTCGACGGCAACATGGCCCGCACCGCCCACTACTTCGGCACCGAGGGGCTGTGGACGAACCCCGACTTCCACCTGGAGATCGCCGACGGTCGGCAGCACATGCTGGCGACGCCGGGCCGCTACGACCTGATCATCAACGACACCTGGACCCAGGCCATCAACCACGAGGTCTACAGCAGTGGGTTCTTCGGCGTCGCCCGCCAGGCCCTGACCGACGACGGCACCTTCTACATCCGGGTCCCCCTCGAGGACCTCAATCGGCCCCAGGACCTGGAGGTCATCCTGCGCACGGCCGCCGAGAGCTTCCCCTATGCCTACGCCATGGTGACGACCGGGCTCTCGGCCATCCTGGGTCGGACCCAGCCGCTGCCCGAGACGCCCTTCCGCTACGACCTGCTGTCGCCGACCGTACAGCGCAACTTCCCCTTCCGGTTCCGCCGGGACGACGTGAAGCCCATCGACGAGACGGTCCTGGCTCGGCTGGAGAGCGACCGGGTGAACTCCGACGACCGGCCCTGGTTCTTCCCGCTCCAGCGCGGCGTCGACCCCTCCCACGGCGAGCGCATGAAGCGCACGGTCGAGGCCCTGCTGGGCGTGAGCGCGAGCGGCCCCGGTCCAGGGCCTCCCCGGGGCCCGGGCGGGCCGCCCCGCCAGGGTCCCCCCAGTCCCCCGCCGGCGCCGCCGCGGTAGATTGCGCCTCCGTTCATGTCCGACAACACACTGATCATCGGCGCCGGCCCGGCCGGCATGGCCGCCGCCATGACGCTGTGTGAGGGCGGGCATCCGTTCACGGTGGTCGAGCGGGCATCCCAGGTCGGGGGACTGGCCAAGACCCTGCGCATCCGCGAAGGCGACGACCTGTTCCGGACGGACATCGGGCCCCACCGGTTCTTCAGCAAGAACCCGGCGCTCTACCGCTTCATCGAGGGGCTGCTCGACGAGCGCTGGATCGAGGTCCACCGCCGGACCCAGCAGTACATCGACGGCAAGTTCTACGACTACCCGATCAACCCCGCCCAGGCGCTGCGCAACGTGGGGCTGCGCCGCGCGGCCCGCATGGCCACCGACTACACCCACAGCCGCGTCAGCTACGGCCTGTTCGATCGGCCCATCGACAACTTCGAGGACCACATCGTGGCCCACTTCGGGCGCAGCCTGGGTGAGCTCAACATGATCAACTACACCGAGAAGATCTGGGGGTGCCGGCGGCCACCATCCACCCGGACTGGGCGTCCCAGCGCATCTCGGGACTGTCGATCCGCAGCGCTGCCCGGGACCTGCTCCAGCGCTCCCTGAACTGGCCCCGGGGCGACCGGGTCAAGACCCTGGTGGACAGCTTCTTCTACCCCGAGACCGGCGCCGGCCTGGTCTACGAGGTCATCCAGGAAGAGGTCGAAGCGGCGGGCAACCCGGTGTGGCTCAAGAGCCGGCCGACCCGGATCCACCACCAGGACGGCCGCATCACCGGGGTGGAGCTCACCCGGGAAGGCGAGGCCGTCAGCGTGTCGCCGGAGCACCTGGTCGAGTCGATCCCCATCACCGAGCTCATCCAGCTGCTGGACCCGCCGCCGCCGGTCGCGGTCCGCGACGCCGCGGCGGGGCTGCGGGCTCGCTCCCAGGTCTACCTCTTCCTGACCCTGGACAAGCCGTCGGTGTCCGACTGCCAGTGGATCTACTTCCCCGAGCAGTCCATCCCCTTCGGGCGCATCAGCGAGATGCGGAATTTCTCCGACGCCATGGCGCCGCCCGGCCAGACCTCGCTGTTCGTGGAGTTCTTCTGCTTCCCCGACGAGGCCGTGTGGTCCATGAGTGGCGACGCTCTGCTGGACCTGAGCCTGGGCTGGCTCTCCGAGATGGGCTTTGTGCACCGCTCCGAGGTCCGCCAGCACTACGTCTACCGTGCCGAGGGCATCTACCCCATCTACGACCTGGACTACCGCAGGCCCCTGCGGGTGATCCAGGACTGGCTCGACCAGATCGAGAACCTCCACTACATCGGGCGCCCGGGCCGGTTCCGCTACAACAACCAGGACCACAGCCTGGAGATGGGGCTGCTGGCCGCCCAGGGCATCCTGGAGGGGCGGCCGGTGGACCTGGACGCGGTGGGTGCTGACCTGGACTACTACGAAGCCGGCCAGCACCCGGAGTCCGAAGCCGGGTGAGGTGGTTCCGCGGCGGCCGCGCGACCCTGTGGGTCTGGGGGCTGGCCCTGGCCTGGCTCCTGGTCCAGCGGCACCTGGACGACAGCACCTGGACGCCGCGCGGTCCAGACTGGGACACGTGGTACCAGGGCGTGCTCTCCCTGCTCCAGGGCCTGCCCTACCCGCCGAACCGTTGGCCGATGTACAGCGCGGTCGCGGCCCTCGGGTCGGCGCTGCTGCCCGGTCCGGCCTTCATCAACGCCCAGTGGGTCTCCCTGGGCATCACCGCCGGCACGGTGGCGGGGGTCTTCCACCTGGGTCGGCTCATGCTCCGGACCCCTGGCGGGCTGGCTGCGGCTGCGCTCACCGCCACCTTTCCCTTGTTCGCGGAGACCGGGACCTGGATCTCCTGCTACCCCCTGTGGACCGCCGCATCGGTGTGGACCGTCACCGCACTGGTCGAGGCCCACCGCACGGGGGACTGGCGCTGGTGGGCCGCGACGGGGCTTGCGCTCGGCGTGGCCACGGCGTCCCAGGACAAGGGACTGGCCATGGGCCTGGGCATGGGCGCCATGGTGCTCGGCTCCTTGGTCTTCGACTGGCGCAGGGTGCCCCGGAACCTGGGGGCCTTCGTGGCCCCGATCGGGGTCCTGGCCCTGGCCTATGTCGCCTTCCCCCACGACCTGATGACCCTGGACGCTCAGATCCGCACCGTCGAGGAGGCCGGCCTGCCCAGCGAGCCCGGCGGGGTCATCCACGACGCGTCCTTCCGAGACGACTACACCACCGACGGGTACATCTTCGGTCGGGCCATGGGCCCGGGCACGATCCGCACGACCCTGGAGCGCGCTTCTTCGCTGGGGGATCCGGCCAAGCGGCCTGAGCGGCTCAAGAACTCGGTCGACATCCTCCAGCGCAGCTTTCCGGGGGTCTCGGTGCCGGTCTTGCTGTGGCTCCTGGTGGGTCAGGGCCTGGGCCTGCTGGTGGGGCTCTCCGGGGCCCTGGTGCTGGGCAAGCGGTGGTTGTTGCTGGGTTGGGTCGGCGTGGCGGCCCTGATCATCGGGGTCTCTCCCAGCGTGCTCTCGTCCCTGAGCCTGCGCTTCCTGATGCCCGGCTTCGCCGCGGTGCCGCTACTGCTGGTCGCGCCCGTCGCCCTGGTGCTGGAGGGCTTCGGCCGGCTCAAGGGCATCCCGGACCGCCTGGGCTGGCTGGGCCTGGCGGTGGTCCCGGTCGTGCTGGCGGGACTCTGGCCCGGCTCTCCCTGGGTGCGCGGCGACGCCACCCTGGACTGGCTGTCGGCCCAGCTCCAGCCGGGCACCCACTCGATGCCCGTCTGGTACGACCTGAAGCAGGCCTACCCCGACGTCGCCGTGCACCTCGAGGCCCCGGGCCAGGCCGGGCTGCTGGCCCTGGACGGCCGGGACGGCACGCTCCTGACCCCCGACTCCCGCTTCCACACCCGCCCCCAGGTCTGGCCGGTCCAGAAGGACGACTTCATCCTCAAGTGGTGGGAGGGCCCGGCGCTGCCGGAGGGCGAGCTCATTCGCGGTCGCCCCTGGATCCGGGCCTGGCCCACCCAGAAGACCGGCGCCCTGCTGGCCCTCTTCGGCGCCAGCGCCACCGGCGAGGACTTCACCAGCGAGGAATTCCGCCCCGAGGACGACCCCGGCAACCGCGAAGTGCCCGGCCAGGACCTGGCCGTCCCCATGCCCAAGCACCCCAACCCCCCGTCCCCACCCCGAGGCCAGAACAGGGGTCAGGAACCTTTTGTTAAGCCTTAGGATTTGATGGCTGGACGCAATACTGGTAACGTTTTAGCGCGGGGCAGTACTCCCGAAAGACCGTCACAACGGCCACCGTCTCAGCGCCGCCTGGGTGTAGTACTTCGGCCGCGCGTCCAGCCGGACGTGCAGCCACGCCACCCCCAGGCCCGACGTGTTCACCCACACCGGGTCGTCGGTGCGGGCCCACCAAGCGAGCAACGCCGACCCCACCTGGCGCCACAGGGCCTGCTGCAGCGCGGGTGGAGCCATGCGGCAGAACGCCGCGAGGTGTGCGAAGTCCCCCGGCGGAGCCGGCGCCACGAGCTGGGCGTCGTGGCCGAGGTTCCAGAAAGTGTTGACCGGTTCCGTGAGCCGGCCTGCCAGGGGGCGAGGGTCCGGCGACACGCTGTCCAGGCCGCTGGCCCTTGCGAGTAAGCAGCCAAATGGGGTGTGCCGCGTGGCGCTGCTGACCGGGGAGCACTCCCAGAAGAGGGCGGGCGCAGGTGCGTCGGCCAGGGCTCGTCTCAGCGGGCGCGCAGCTGTGCCGGAGATCAGGCCCTCTGCAAAGTCCGACCAGCTTCCGATCCCGGCGCAGGTCCAGAGACCCGGTCCTGCGGCGGCGACCGTGAGGCTGGCGTTCATGCCCTCCAGCCTGGCACAGCCAGGTCTCGGAAGTCAGAGTCCCTTCCCTCTTCCGCCTTGGGACCGCTGGACGCCGTTTCCCGCCGATCTTGGCCCCAGATTGGCGCCAGTGACGGACATTCGGCGTCGAGGCGGAAGAAGAGAGAGGCTCTGCAGACTCGGGCGGAAGAATCAGGCGGCTCTACCTGCTGGCAGCGCCACGCCTCGACGTCCCGCTTCCGTTGGCCACGGCTCAGGGGTCACTCGTGTCATGCTGATCCAGGAGGCTGTGGTGCGGGCGAGCATGATCTGGCTCTTCGGTTGGCTCCTGGTGTGCCTCGCGTGGGCCCCCTCAGTGGTCTGGGCAGACGAAGGCGGCGACGAGCCGGCCGAAGCCCCCGCTGAGGAGGGCGACGACGACTCCGCCCCAGACGACGACGCGCCCGAGCCCGCGCCCGCGCCCTCCGACGCCCCTGGCCTCCAGGTCATCGATCACGGCGTGAGCGGCGGCTACGTGCGCAAGCCCATCGAGCTCCGGCTCAGGCGCTCCAGCACTTACACCTGGGTGACCCGCGGGCTGCTCTTCAGCAGCGAGGTCGCTCTGGCGGTCGTCTGGGCCTGGGGCGGGGAGGGCCAGATCTTCTATGTCTTCCTGTGGCCCTCGTTTGCCGCGACCACGGCGCTCTTGTCGGTGAGCCAGGCCCGGCGGGCCCTGCGGGAGCACCGCAGCGAGCCGCCGCGGCCCTACTGGCGTACGGCGGGCATCATCACGCTGTGCACGGGTACGGCGGTGGCCCTGTGGACCCACGACCCCGCGACCCCCGAGATCACCCTGTGGGAGATCGGCCTGGCCCAGCTCCTGGGCACCCTGATGATCCAGCTCCAGGGCTGGCGCTACCGCCGGGACATCAAGCACAAGGTCTGGCCGCCCTGGCTGGACCTGATCGATCGAGAGAAGCAGGCCCGGCGGGTGTGGGTGCCGGTGGTCGCGCCTACACGGGGTGGCGGCGCTTTGGTGGGGGCAGCGCTGCTGTTCTAGCAGCGTGCGGTGCATCGGGGGTCGTGAGACGTGGTCGTCCACGTGCACGGGTGTCGTGAAGTCGTCTGACGTGACACGTGGGACGTCTGACGTGGGACGTGGACCGTCCACGTGAACGTGCACATGGGACGGGAGA
>Ga0114933_10002497_pt1 | contig 19025 bp, 18 predicted proteins | sample 4SBtaG_FD_89691 | JGI IMG/M metagenome (GOLD analysis project Ga0114933, IMG submission 89691) | Deep subsurface microbial communities from Kolumbo volcano to uncover new lineages of life (NeLLi) - 4SBTROV12_W25 metaG | ecosystem: Environmental > Aquatic > Marine > Volcanic | place: Kolumbo... | reverse complement strand
CACACGATTATTTGGTAGAGCTACAATATTCCCTGTCCACTCACCTGCATCCAGAAGTTCAAGAACATGAGACTGCTTATGTTGAGCAGGGTCATCTCCTATTTCTGAATCTGTATAGTCAACAGTGAAATAATACTTTGCGGGGTATAACTCCCCATCAATCTTTGCTAACCAAGGACACGGTGTACATCGGTCCAAGACATAAACACTATGCGTTCTAGATGAACAATCCCACGGTTGAGCATCGTGAGTTGCCATCGGTGTAGGCCAATCATCTAATGGTGTATCGCCAACCAAGGCTGTAATAGGCATTCTAGCCCACATTGCACCGCCATGAACATTCGGTTCATCGGTGTCGTATGTTTCTGCACCCGTAAAAATTAACTGAAAGCTAAGACTTCTACATGGTATTGTTGTCACGGCTATCGCCATAGCATGGATAAATTCACCGTGAAATTGTTCGTGATTGTAGGTGTACTCTCTTCGCACCCAACATTTGAAGTGCGGAATGTTACTCTGCAAAAACGCCATGTTTTAAGTTCTATTCTTTGTCAGTTATGGTTGTGGGTTTGGATTTATTCCTGTTCCGGTGGATACTGCCACCTTTTCACCCGTAGCCATTTCAGCAGCTGCGAGTAATTTAGCTGTCTCGTTATCTGACGTATTCATTCGTTCTCTGGCTGCTAAGTCCTCAGCCTTTCTTCTGTTCTCGTTTTCTTGTTTGATAGCCTCTAAATCAAATTTAGCCTGACGATCTGCAATGTCATTCTCTATTTTAGCTGCTTCAAGTTGGTCTTCATTCATCATTTCGGTAGATTTTAACTGTATTTTCTCTTTTTCAAGCTCCATTTTGGCCTGTAGCTCTATTTGATCCTGTTGAATCTTAGCTCGATCTGTTTCTGCACGCTGTTGCAACGTCATTTGTGCAATTTCTAGCGATTTGTCTTGTGCCATTGGTGGTTGTGGGGCAAATTTCTGTGCTTCGGCAGTTATTTTGGTCAAATCTTGCCCAAACTCACCTAATTGTTGCTCTATAAACTGTTGAACTTGGTTAATTACCGTAACTTCTTCCCGTGCTTCGTCCTTAATTAAATTTTGAGACTGTGCCATTTGGACTGCCGTATGAGCTTCCACCAAATAATAGTTTAAAAGGTGATCTCTCAGATGAATTGCCATTGGATAAAGAAAAGTTGGCTGTATTGCAGGGTTCCCACCGAACAACGGAGACTTCAGGAAGGGCATATGCGTCAACATATGTGCCATATGGTCCTGTTCGGGCAGTACATACACGGGTCTACCCAACGCAGCAGCTACATTTTCACTGACTGGGTCGAGATTTTCAGTTCCGGGAGGGTCAACTAACACCTCTGAGTCTGGAACTTTCATAACTCTCAGGAACATTTCCTCAACTTTGCGTGCATCATACATTTGAGGCATCAAACGAGCACGTTCCATGATAGCTTGGATTTGTGCGAACCGTTGTGTTTCACTAAAAATAGCTGGATCACTAACCGGAACGACATCCATAGGACCATCAAAGTCAACTGGTTCTATTTCAAGGCCAGCTTCATTGCCTTGTAGGTCTTCGTCCACCATGTAAGCACTGTTGATTCGGTGTAGAATCTTAAAACAACGCTCCATAGACGAGTGTAAACGTGAATGTATCGAGCTAAACACCACCATACCCTGTTCAATAAGAGCCATTGTGGTGCCAACAGGCATATTTGGATTGGTATCACTTAGCTTTTCAAATGATGTTTGAACCACACTTTGGCCAGCATCAACTAAAAAACCTAGTAATTGAAACAGTGTAGGACTTGGTCCACCAAATGGCAGTGGCATCGCTATCTTTCGGATGTCATCAACCATCGCCCCACCTTCAATTTCAGCAATTTCGGTAGGTTGCAAGCTAATTGTTTGTCCACTCGGACCACCTTTTAGCTTTAACATTGTGGGAATGTTTTGAATATGAGCACTATCCATCAATGCCCTCAGTGCTCCGGTAGCTGCCCCACTTAAACCACCGATCATCTGAGTTAATCCGATAGGATAGGCTCCTCGCCACGGGACGAAAGGAAACTCAACAATCCAATCCAACTCGTTTTTCATTTGATCGTCTGCTTCCCAGTTACGATACAATGACAACGCCTTGTTGGTTGTTTTATCTACTGTCAGGATGTATGGCTCTAATCCATCGTCAAAATCCATAAACGTATAGATTTCGAAAATTGTTCTCAAACCATCTTCGTTGTAACTACTTTCTTGTTTACCTTCGATCTTATCGTTGGCAGTTGTTGCTTTGCTATACTCTGGTTCATTCGGATAACCCAGATCAACATCGATATACATACCAGACGTAACCCGTCTTTCGTATTCCATCTTGGTGATATACTGCACATGAGTCTTACGTTCTGCCGTATAAAAGTTCGTAGCAGCGAACGGTAAGTATACATCATCAATTGGGATAAACTCAGATTGTGGTTTACGATGCAAACTATCCCACATAAATTTCATATATTGCCCACCACCAAGGGGTAGTTGCGTGCTCAATTGTTCTAGTTCAGCACGGAACTCAGGCATTTGTTGTGTAGTTTGCCAGTTCATAAAATCAGTTTTGCGTCTGGCTTTGTCTAATTTGTCTGGCGTTTGCTCACCCTGAACTTTACTCTTTACTGGTCCGTTAGAGGGAAACGCTTCTTTCATAAACCGTGCGGAAAAGTCAACGCACGCTTGGATTAACATCGGATGTACGACACGATTCGCACCTTCGAATTGTGCTCCACCCGGAGCATCATCACCTAGGCCAGTGCGTTGTAATCCTAGCTCATACTGTTTGTCACGTTTTTCTCTAGACTCTTTGTCCTTGGAAATTTTGTCTACAAGATCAACGATAGCAGTATTAAGTTTACTCTGGTCTACTTCTTCAACAATGTTAGCAAAATGTGCAAGCCTTTGCTCTTGGCTCAACTCCATTTCATCAAGACGAATGAGAGCACCGCCATCATCTGTGTCTTCTACCTCAGCTAACTCGTTTGGAATAGCAACAGTTTCACCCTGTTGTTCTTCGTCCATCATAGTTTCGTCAGACATCATATGACTCCAGTATCTGATCAGACATCATGTCGATTTTTTTGGCGTTGTAAACCCCACCCTCAGCAAAATTTAATCTTCCCTGCAATCCAACGTTATAGTTGTTTGAGTCTTTATCGTAACTTCCACCAATTCCTATTCTGCCCATAGGGGTTTCATAACTCAATTCACCTTCTATTGGTCCACCACTCGGACGGTATGTTCCACGGGCTTGAATACTATCTAAACCTTCGTTAACTGGAATTGTTATTCCACCTGTAATTGGCCCCGGTTGGAAACTACCTTGAAATGGATTGTCCATCATCCTGCCAGCACCACCTTCAATACTCACTGATCCATCAATAACTACACCAAGGTCGGGAACTGTTTTGATTGCACCTATTTGGGCATAGGTATTAATGGTATCCTGACTAACTACTTTCATGGTTACTTCTTCGGTTTTTGGATCAAAGTAAGGTATTTTTATCATGTCTCTACCACCACTTATTTCCAATCCCCCAGTCGCTTGTGCTCCAAGAAATTTTCCAAACAAATCTTGAAAGAAAGTTGTTCTAGGTTGACCACCTTCGTTGTAACCACGCTTTTTTATTTCTTCAAGTGATGCTGAAATTGTGTCAACAACTTCTGGTGTAATTTCCTGTCCGGGTATTTGAGTTCGTATTGCTGTACCTTTATGGGCCTCTGTCTCAGGTTTTCCTTGAACCAATGTTCCTTCACGTTCTTTGTATAATCTTGGAAAAAATTGAGATTGTGGAATATCTCGTTCAAGACCACCTAGATTCGTGCCAGACATTTGGGTGTTATAAGTTGGGTGCGGAATTAATGGATCAGTGATGGCATCGGCATCAAGATCAATTTTTGCAATAGCACCGCCAAACATTCCGGGTGGTGTATATATTTGAGCTTCGTCTGTGGTAGCAACCCTTGCTTTACCAGAAGATGGAAATCCGGCTTTCTGTCCTTCTGCCTTTTCCATTATTCGCATGAACTTTTTACGAACTCTTGATGGTGCTTTTACTATGTAATCCCGAAGGTCCGGTGAATCTATTCCGGGCCAATCTTCTACTGGCCTGAAGTCTTTGTCCTTCGTAACTTGCGTTCTCATCAATTCATCAAATCTTGCCATATCTTTTTTCTTCATACCACCACGAGAAATTGTTACGGCAGTCATTTCTGCTAACAACTCTGGTGTGAAGCTATTAAAATCTAATGCTGGTGGACCCATTGTTCCAGTTACACCAACGACCTCTTTACCTGTCTTTTCTGCTTCTTCTCTTGCACGGGTAATTAATCGATTGATTATATTCTGACCAGATGCCCAAATAGCTGTATCCGGATCATTTGAAATACGTTTCGGACCACCCTTCACATCGATTGCATCGCCACGCATAAAGTCTCTACCACCATATGTGGTGACAGGTCTTTCAAGTTTTATATCATCAACTCTGCTTATTTCTTTTCCGAGACTTGAACGATCTCCATAAAGAGGAATAGCAACCTTACCTTCCAAATCTTCAATTTTTATTATTTTCTTTGGTGGTAATTGAACGACTGTTCTTTGTTCAACCTCAACTTGATCTGGTGGTTTATCCATCTTGGTTGCCTGATACCCAAGAGGATCAATCTCTTCTTTTCTAAGTTTGGAATAATCAACTTCTTCTTGACCAGATTTCAACTCTGGACCTCTACCACCGCGACCCTCTACACCTTTAACAATATCCTCGGCTCGGTTCTCAACAATATTTGGATCGTACTCTTTCATAACACTTCGTGTCATATCACGCCGTGGTCCAGCTGTAGCAGCGCGACCAAAACCAACAAGACTTACACCCATCATTGCAGCCATAGTTGTTGCCTTGGCAATCTCATCATCGCTCAATAATTTAATAATGGTTTGACCCATTTCCTGTAATTCTTGCGGAGCAGTCGGACGCAATGCTTCAACCAAATCAACATAGTTGACAACACCGTCATCATTTAAATCTGCAATGCTTGATGTCTCTTTGGTAACTGCTCGTTGGTAATCTCTTTCATCCATACCCAAGTCAAGCTCAACTGCTCCACCCTCGGCATAGGTCACATCTAACATAAAGTCTTCACGCATTTCCGGTGTGATGTCCATTCGCCAACTTCCGTTAGGTGATTGGTAAGGTTCAACCCCATACTTCTTACCTAGCTTCTTGGCTTCTTTCACCATCACAGTGTCATATAACGTTCTCGCACCCTCGGCTAAATTTTTTTCTTTAGATGCCGATGTTTCAGGCAAAACAACATCTCGAACGATAGGTTTATTAAAAGCAACTTGCGTTACTTCAGTTGATGGCGCTGCTTGGATTATTTTTTTTATTTCCTCACCATATCGCATACCTATGATCTCTAGAATTTGTTCGGGAGCAAAATCTCCCCCTAGATCATCTACAATTTCTCTGTTCCTGACAGGGTCTTGATACTTGAATAGACCATTTGATGGGTCATACTCAAAAGCCTCGATATGTCTGGTTGCATTCCTCACCGCTGCTGATTGATTACCACTGATCCACCCGATAGCATCTGAACTATTACCAACCCCCTCGTTGACTAGCCTTTGCATTGCTAACTTGGGCCATTCTTTAAGAAACGGAAAGTTCTTGGGAACACCCTCTGGTGTGTTAACATTATTTAATAATCTTCTTTGTGCATCTAATCGTTGCAGTTCGTATTTTATTTCCTCTATGGCATACGGATCATCTTGTTTTCTCCGTGCCGTTTCGTATACCGTTCCTCGTGTCGATTCGAATGGTACTTCCCTTGTTGGGGGATCGAGGTACAAAGCATTTTCTAGCTTTTCTTTGGTTTCCTCAATCTCCAAAGCTATCTTCTCTTGAAGCTCTGCTTTGTCTTTACGCGAAATTTTTTCGGGTAGCTCTTTGAAACCTCTTTCGATATTTTCAGTTCCAGTTGGCAAACCCGATAATTTCAATGATGACTTAGACGTATTGAAAGGATCTTCTTTCAACATTTGCTCAGTGATGTCTAGTTTGAGTCCTTCGATTCTGCTAGTTGGGTTTGATGAACTTAACGTTAGTGGAGTGAATTGATCGTACTCACCTTCCTTTGCCACTTTTATCGCAGTGTCATTTTGAAACTCTTCCGAAAAGGTAACGTATTTATAATTTCCGTCTGGTAGCTCATCGCGTATTTGGTCAACTCGCATATGAAAAACAGCATTGGGATGATCCACATAGTGAACGTTTTCAACATCTACAGCGTCCATTCCCGCTTTCTGCAATTCTCTTTGATACTGACGTTTCATCTCTGGTGTTAACGTTACAACAATTTCTTTATACTCATCCGAGTAAATACCATCATCCCCAAATACACCTTCTGGCCTACGCATCGTTTTGTAGTAAGGGGCTTCGTATGCTGGAAACTCCTTCTCTTGTAAAACCGTGGGGTAGCGTTCAGTCGTACCTGATCTTGTCACATAACTTCTACCCGGCTCGGTCCTATCCAATACCTTTTCTAGATACTCGGTGGTTACCGTGTCATCGGGTTTCTCACCAGCCATCTCCTGAAGTTTGGCTTGGTATCTTATGTTCTCAAGCTCTGGGTCAAGAAAGCGTTTCTCCGTTTGACTAACACCCTCAAGTTGTTTCTTTACTTGCGGTATAGTCATCGTCTTCTGTTTACTGCCACGAAGTGCATCACGAAGTCGGCCCTTGTAACTCGCAGCTTCTAACACAGAAGTGTCTGGTAAGTTCCCCGCAATGTCCTGTAAGAAACTTTTGATTGGTCTACCTATCGTGCTCGTAGCCAACTTCGCACCCGGAATGTAATCAGCAGCCATCAGGCCACTTAACCCTAACATCGCCGCGCCTTTAGCAATGTCACCCTGACTGATGTTACTTCCTGCTTGCTTCAAGGCTCCCCCGATTTCACTCGGATAGGACGGACGGAGTGCCTCATATCCATCATAGAAATCAATCCGACCATCCTCATTTAAATCAGCTAGAAGATTCGTTTCCTGTGTAACAGTTCGAGGGTCACGGTCCTGTGTCGTTCTAAATTGACCCAACGTTCCGGTCATCGCCTCAGTTAGTGGGTCATCTCCGGTGACACCCAACACGCGACCACCCTCATTCCACTTGACTTTGTTCGCCCAGTACGCCGCCGATGTCGGACCCTTTTTAATATTCTTAGCGTGCCTCGCCTTGAATGACTTCCGTCTGTTCTTCTGGGTTTGTGACTCACCAGACTTAGGTTTGCCCGCCGTGGTCACACCCTGTTGTCCAAACCGGATGAGCCTCTCACTCCCACCGTCATTGACTTTGACAACATGGGATTTGGTCTTGTGGTCAGGCGTGCGTCTTGGTTTGTTTAATTGCAAGCTATCTTTGAGGGATTTCTTGCTCATTCTACGTTACTTCCGTCTGGTCCGAAATCACCAAACCCAACAGGTGGTGTATAGGTATTCCCTTCAGGACCATAGCCAAAAGTGGCATCTATTGCTTGCGTTGCATCCATGTCGTTAACCATCATATTGTAAAGCGTTTTACCACCAAACAATGCTAACCCAGTGGGCGTTAATGGGGGCATATTTGAAAAAGCACCTATAACATTGCTCGGAGTGAGCGACTGAGCAAACGTTCCAGCGTTCACCCTACCACCCGTACCATCCATGTCGGCAGATGAACTACTGTTTAACAACAATTCCTGAATGTCTCTTACCTGTTTGTCAGCATAACTGTCACCCTCACCCGTGACACCCAGAATACCATACGCTCTCGCCAATTCACTTACACCACCAAGGTCTTCTAACATAGAAGGACCACCCATGTTGGTGCTCGGAGCAAATACATTACGCAAGAACCTAGACATATCCTGACCTGCCATGTCTTCGTTCATACCACCGCCTGCACCACTACCAAGCAAATTGGTTTTAAAGTTCTGGCCTATGTCACCATACACATTACTCAATGCAATCGGATTAGATATTTCTTCGTTGAAAATATAAGTGGGTCTAGACACATCCTGATTGTCACCAACATAATTTCTGTCCTCAACATTCATTAATATCTTGGCAATGTTCATCAAGTCAGAATTAACATTCGGTAACTCCATACCAAAGCCATATCGGTTATCCTCTATCCCAAAGTCTGGGGTAAATGGCGTGCCATAATAATGCTGTCTCGCAAAGTTGTCCTCGAACTCTGACGTTGGTTGGTTATTACCAAACCTATTCTGATAGTCTGTAGTTGCCTGTGCAAGTACATCAGGGTAAACAGTCAAGTATTGCCTCTCAGGACTTTGGACAGCAAAGTCTTCTACCTGTGCCTGAAAGTCTGCACCCGGTGCCACACCCTGTGATGCAACATACGCTGTAGCCTGATTCAATAATTCTGGGTTGGCCTGTAGTGTCTTCAATGCTCCGCTAAGTTGGGGAGGGTTAGCCCTCATGTTTGCTAAATTAGTTGCTTGTTGATCAGCATATTGCTGAAACAAATCCATGTTTACTTCACCCGTAATGGGGTCTAGTGCTATCGCTTCTTCATAGGTAATAGCCATACTAACTCCTACACCGCATAAGGATTGATGCGTGGCTTGTCGGGCTTGATAGGCTCGTCAATATCCATAGCCTGCGGTAGCTCAAACCAACGATCATTTTTGAGATATATCATAGCTTGAGTAAACGTGTCCACATAATCATCGTGCGCTGCAACCGGAAACTTCGTCAACTCGCTATAGAACTCATTGGCCCAACTCACCCTATGGCCCGGATTCTTTTTACTCTCCGGTATCCACACCATGCCCAGTTCCAAGATCGGTGCAGCCTGATGTGCTCGACTGACTTTGTCTGCGTTGTGTGGGTTGTACCCCACGGCCGGTACCTTCGCTAATCGCAAATCCTGTAGGAGTGATTGCCCACTCGCCTTGGCCTCGACCAATATCCGATCCGGTCTGCGTGCTCGACTGTATGGGCTGTCCTTACTCAATCCCCCATACTCGGTGTTCCAATCCTTAATCGCTCTGGCTCGTAGGTCTGGGTAGGTCAGGTGTTCGGACCAAGCGTCAATCAACATCACGCCTCTCTCGCCCTCGTGGGTGAACATTGCCCAGACAGTACAAGCTGTAGGGTCACCCGTTGTCTTTTCCGTGAAGGCACAATCGTAGCTTTGGAGAATATACTCGAACGGGGGTAGCCCCTGATCGTGAGGCCACAACTCAAAGTATTGCGTGCGGAGTATACCACCCTCGCTCGGTGTCGGGTCTTGTTGCAACTGGCCAGCCGTGCCATACGTTCCCAACAACTGCTTGAGTTCGGTGATCTCCTTCTTGCCGAATCGCTCAGGGCAGATTAGTTCGCCCTCTACTTCCCGTGGGTCATACACTCCGAGTACCGACTGCCTCTCCACACCATCCCACTCAGCTGGTATCATCAGATGTTCCCATCCCCCAATGTCATCCAAGATGTGGCCCGATATGTCTCGGTCATGTAGCCGTTGCATGATGGTGACCATTGCGTCATTGCGCGGATCGTTCAGTCGAGTGGACCACACCATGTCGAACCAGTCCAGTGCGCTCTCTCTGATTGTATCGGACTGTGCTTCCTGTGCCGAGTGGGGATCGTCAAGGATCAGCCTCGATCCACCTTCCCCCGTTGCAGTACCACCAACCGATGTGGCAAGTCGGTATCCGGTCTTGTCGTTCTCGAATCTTTGCTTGGCGTTCTGATCACCGGACAGCGAGAACAAGTGACCCCACTGTTCCTGATACCACGGGGATTGGATCAACCGTCTGGCTTTCAGGTTATCTCTTATGGACAAGTTGCCTGAGTAGGACGCACATAGAAACTTTTGCTCCGGTTGAGTCAGCCATTCCCACATGGGCCACATCACACTGACAATGGTACTCTTACTATGTCTCGGTGGGATATTGATCAGTAGCTTTCTGATCTCGCCATCGGTCACTGCCTGTAGGTGTTCGCATATCTCTTCGATGTGCCAACCTGCAATGAACTTTGTTCCGGGTTCCACAACGTGCCATGACTGTTTGACAAACTCATAGAGTGAAGCACTCGCCGCCCGTCTTTCTTTTTCCCTCTTGAGAAGATCGCGCAGTACAGCAGGACTCGTTGTATTTATATTCTCAGCTAGACTCATCACTCCCCACCTTGTCGAGCAGTTTCTGCATATCATCAAGTTCGGAGTCTGACAAGTTCCGGAGATCGACCGCCGCCAGTTGGATTGGACCACCACCCTTGCCCGTGTGCTCCGTTTGCAATTTCTCGCCATATACTCTAGGAAGCATTTTTGCCAACATCCATTTTCTCGTATCCACACGGAGTCGGTTACGTTGGATCGCCTCGGAGCTTAGACGTTCCCTCTTTCCGTCCTCTGCTGTTGTGTAGTTCTCGTCAGCTATCGCTACGATCTCATCAGCTAGAAGTTGGTAGGACATCTGCCTCGCGTGCGCGTACTGTTCGGCTAAATCAGAGCTGGCCCCCATCCATTCGAGGAAAGTTGAAGACGAAGGAAGATCGTCATCTCCATCAAGAATTGATCGAAGAGACTTTCCCTGAGCAATTTGATAGCATACGAAGCCTGTTATTTTTTCCCTATCATATTGTCTAGCATTAGGACGTTGTGAGTTCTTCTTATATGTTCGGATTTTATTTTCAGAAACCGAACGATCACTTGTTTTGATCAGTTTCAGGTCAGGTTTTTTTGATGATTTTTTTGTCTTATTTTTATCGTCATTTTTGTCTGACATTTTCAGGCTCCAAATAGCTGTTTGATCGTTCTGTTTTCCCTATAGTAAAAACGAACAGAACGAACGTATCTAATCATCGGCGTGAGAGGGCTATAAAATAGCCCCTCTCTCTGACGATTGATGACTTCAGATTTACCACTAGTTTTGATCGTTCGGAATTTGTTTTTTAAAAACCGAACATTTAGAACATTTAGAACATATAGCATTATTTATAGAACTTATGGTTGTTGATAGTCAGTACATAATCATAGGGCCATTTGGGGTCAATAGACGTTGCGTGGTAGTAGGTGCTACCTTCAGTTATGTCAACACTCAGGTTGTAGCTGTACCATGCATCCTCGGCTATCCTGACGGCTTTAGAGAATGATTTCTGGTTAGTTGGTATGTCGGACTGGCCATCGCAGTAAAATGAAAACTGGCATTTGTTTCTGAGTGGAGCGTTAATATTCCACTTTAAAGTTGGTCCTTGTGATACCACTTCGCAGATTGTATCGGGCCATCGTGGGTCATGTAATCTGTTTATGACTACGTTAGCGACCCCTAGCATTCCTGCATTACCTTCGCCTCTAGCTTCGTGGTACAGGGTCACTGCGAGGCAAGTCAGTTGCATTCCTACACTTAGCACTGCTGCTTCTAACATATTTAATCTCCATTCTCAGTTATATTTAACTTGCAGTTAACATTTGCATTTGTTATTCAGGAGATGCAATCTCCTCTGGTTGCGAACAAAACATTCCTTTTTGAGAGCCATCGTATTCCTAAAGTACGGTGGTTCTTTTTTACATATCCACATCAGTAATCTTTATGTTTGGTAGATCATCCAATTCTTTTTTGATTTCTGCCTTTCTGTTTTTAATTTCCTGTTGCCTAAGTTTTTCGCTCTCTGACATTCTTGATTTATGTGGTACTGAATCCACGATCTTGTCGAACTGGTCTTGGATTCTTCGCATAAACTCCTCATCTGGTTTTGACATCGTTGTCTCCTTAAAACGGTAAGTCTTCATCGTCTAATACATCGTTAGTAATCTTTTGCTCGTTAATAAACAGGCCATGTGTTTGTCTGCCAACCTGATCTGGCAAGGCGATGTTATTTATAATGCCATCCCCGATCAAGTGATCTATTGCCTCGGTCTTTCTGGCTTGGCTACCTGCGACACCACCTTTAGCTGTTGATAGTCTCTCGTAGTGGGATCGAGAATGACCCGGATCTTTTCTAATCAACCGGACCAATGCATCACATAGCTCCTGTAGTTTCTCGTTTGCCTTGGTTTGTTTCACTCTTTCTTTTGAGCTTTTGCGTTCACCATCTTTGAGAGGCCGAGCGTAAGCGTGGGTAAAGTAGAGTATGTCATCATAACCCAACACATCCTTATGGTGTTCTGAATTAGATACCAGTGTAAAGGTCAACTCGTTATAGTCGGTTGGGAACCGAACCTTGGTTGTTTGTAGGATACGATCCTCAGTAACCTCATCCTTGAACATGGTGTACACACCCTGAGCATCTCCGGTCCATGCACTAGCTCCCCGTGGCGATAGCATATCGGACTCACCGGAGCCTAAAGCCTTAGCTGTATGCGCTATGATTATAACAGCGCATTCTTGAAAATGTTCTTTCAACATTGCCATGACCTTACCCACTTCGCTGTTATCATTTTCAGACTCAATGTCGAACACTGAGTTTGCTGTATCGAACACAACCAATGGCAACGCATGATAGGTTCCACCGTCAGCCATCTCATTTGGATAGGTCCACTCTTTATATTCGTCTGCCACTTGTGCCACGATGTCAGCCTTGAGCCTACGAGCTGGAATAACCTTCACTGAATCAAAGTCTTCTTCTCGTGCTCCGGTGTTACCAAACGTAGCTACCGAGTAAATGATACGTTGGACCTGAACCACTGACTCGGTAATGATGATTACATTTCTCCGTATGGTTGGTATCAGTTCGTAGTCAACCGGATAGATATGGGCAACGCTCAGGGCAAGTGGTATAGCAAGTGTCGTTTTACCTACGCCCGGAGCACCTGCGAGAACGTTGATCCCGGTGCTCATAAAATCGTCCATAATATATTCGAACGATGTGACAGAGTGACTGCCTGATCCCTGATCGTTTTTGAGAGATAACGGATGGATTTCATCAACAGACTTAGGAGTGATACCAACTCTGGAAACCCACCCGTTATCAATCGCACTACGAAAGATGGACTTAAACGTTATTGAATGGGGTTCATCCAACACATCCCACTTCCGGCGCGAAACTGTAGCATCAAACTTTGGAGACTTCGAAGACCAATCCATCCAGACTGAGTATCCGTTTTCCCCATATGGTTTGAGTGCCATTCCCACTTGTACCCAAGTGTTATAGTCATCGCTAGAAATATAAGTTAAGGCATCACGCAAATCGTCAAACGTTTGAGCCGTGGCTACAGGCACCCCAGACTTCTCAACCACCTCGTACGCCTCTTTCTTGGCCCGTGTCCTATCGGTAATAAACTTTGGTAGCTCAGATGGCACCACGGGGTTTACCTTCGCTATGGGCGATTTATTATCGTGCCATCGATACGGACCTAGCTCACCAAGACTTGGAGCAACTACGATGTAACCGTTGTGCTTCATGTCTAGACCAGAGCCTATGCTACTTGGATAGGATGTGTTTTCCTCAGCCCTAAACAGTCTATGTTCACCACCTGACTGAGTGACTGCAACGCAATCAGAATACAAGACCCCATGTTGGCTTTCTATTTTTGCAAGGGTTTCATCTCCACCATTGCGTGGGTCTATATCGAGGGCAACCAACCCTGACTGAGCTAGGCTGATACCTATGCCAGCATCAGGATCAGTGGCCCACCAATCACGAGCAATATCAGGGTTGCTGGTTGCATCTAAGTGACCTCTTGGTGCTAGGTTCGCCTGTGGGTGCTTTCCGGGTTTGTGTCCCGGTGCATCATTTGGCAACCCACAACGGCACGAGCCATCGTCATTAACACCCCAGACAGGCAACACATACCAACCTAGTTCGATGTATTGCAGAGCATAGTCTAACGTGGTGGGTGCTTTTTCAACGACCTCAAAAATATGTTTCTTCGGCGGTCTACTCATCCCAAATCTCCTCTATCACGTTCCACCATTTATTATTTCTGGGGTTACGTTTAATTCTAACAAACGATGGCATCTTAACATCCTTGATTTGAAAAGAAGCCGACCTTACGTCTGGGTGCATCATATGAGCATTTTTTTGCAACGGTAAACGAACAATCATTTTTCGTCTACGAAAAAACTCTTGTGCTTTGTTGAGGTTGCTTCTGCTATCCATGCCAATAAATTGTGTGGCATCAATACGAGCACCATTGTCAGTAGTACAAATATATTTGACAGTGATGTACATATTGTTTCCCCTGACCCAACCGCGACAGTCATGGACTTTAGCCGTAATGATCGAGCTATCTGTCGCACCTTTCCCAGTTAATGGGTCAATGATCTTCACAGTTTTCACACCGGGGAATACTCGCCGTTCCTGTTTGACCCGTGGCTTCACCGGAGTCTCAGCCTGAACATCCTTATCTGATGTGACGTTCTTGTAAGTGTCCATCATCTGCACACCACCCAGACGTTGGAAGTTGCCAACGTAATCGAGCACCAGACAATCAGTCTTATCCGGAGCCAATCGCGTCCCACGGCCCATGATCTGAACCCATAAACTGCTTGAAAGTGTCGGACGCAGGCACACAATAGTATCCAAATGTGGCAAGTCAAACCCAGTCGTAAGCATATCCACCGATACTAAAGCGTTGCACCTACCTGACCTGACAGTCTCAAAGATTTGTTCACGTTGATCTTTTTTGTGATGACCATAAACCTGACAGGTTTTCCGGTTGGTAAGTTCCCATAGGAATGATGCAAACCGTGTGGCTATTTTGACTGACGTACAATAGACAGCAATAAACTTCCGGTCACTAAAATGGTTGAGGGATATGGCTACGGCCTTTAACCAATTGTCATACTCGTCCTTATGCATGAGGCGGTCCAGTTCTGATTTACTGAAATCACCTTTGCCTGTTATGGGTACTTCATCGAGGTTCAGTTGTAGCTCCTCATGTACCCCAACCAACGGAGCGAGGTAACCTTGCTCAACCCCTGCCTTTACATCATACCTGAAACAATCTCGATCAAACCACCCACTGCTAGTGCTATCGTGTATGTTGCCATCATCGCTAGTTCGAACATCGTCTTTCTCCTCAATAAATATTGGTCCATCATCCATTCTCCACGGGGTAGCCGTAAAGGCCACACGTTGGGCATTGGGATAACATTTGAAAATACGTTCATACTGTGACTTACCGGATGCCGTCATCGGAACACGATGAGCCTCATCGATAATGATAACGTCCGGCTCTGGTATCGAAAAGTTATGTAGTGTGTTTCGATAAACGTGGCTCTGGACAGTTTGGATAGTGCCAAACATCACGGGGTCCGTGAAATCCCATTGCCTCGGTGGTCTGACACTTGCACATACAATTCCACACCGAGAGGCATAGCCAAAATGCTTTTCCCATGTGGCATGGTTTTGCTGAGTCAGAGTTACATTGTGAGTTAAAATCCAAACTCTTTTTTTGTAAGTCGATATAAGTTTGGAAGCTAAATCACAAATGACAACTGACTTTCCAGTGCCAGTTGCCATCGTGATACATGGGTTGAACCCTTGCTTGAGGTCTTCGATACAGGCTCGTGTCGCTTCAAGCTGATAGTCGCGGAGCCTCACTCGGTTGACCCATCTCGGAGCGAGGGTATCGGTTTCTCAACTACAGGGTTCTTGAACTCTTCCCGAAGTTTTCGGGCAAGCTCTAACACTTGCCCTCTACTCTGTGAGGGTACTACGACCTCTACCCTGATAAGACCACTTGTCTTGGTCTTGGCCCTGTAACTAGAATTGTAACCAGATTGCTTTTCCATTTAAAAATCTCTCTTCGATAGTTGAAACCAATTAGTTTTACCGTAGTCTTCACCCAGTCGTTCTTCCAACGCATCGTGAAAATTGTTAGAGGACTCGATCCTGTTTAACACATAATATTGACTGAGTTCTTCAACGAGTCCGTAATCACTTTTGATCATCTTTCTTAAACCTTCAGAGATTAAATAATCCATAATCTCGTGCCTCGGTATTTTGTAGGCCGAACAGAAGTCATGGATAATGGGTAGAAGGTTGGGGCTGATGTGATTGAACACATCAGCCTGAACGGTTACTGCCGAGGTAACTTTTGCAGTTTTACTCATTATGCAGCTCCCTTCAGTGCTAGAGTGGTTGAAGCTGCGTAAGACTTGATAGACACCGTGGTGATTTCTTTCTCGGTGGTGTGAGCTTGAAGAAACTGCCGTGACACTTTTGCCTTGAGGGCTGCAACATCCACATTTTTACGAGTGTGTGTGCGAACCTGAACCGTGCAACCGTGACCAGCTACATCAAAGTTCTTACCCCCTTGTACCGTATAACCTTTGAGTTGAGCGTGGATCTCTTTCTTGCGTGCAGTAAGAGATGCAATTTTAGCTTCGATAGCTACGAGGTCTTGAACAGTTTGGTAGTGGTTGATGAAAGTTTTCATGTCGTTATCTCCGTTTTAAGTTCTAAGTTATACAAGTGTTATACCATCTACTCCGGAAAGGGTCAACACTAAAAAAGGGGCCGAAGCCCCTTGTGTTAAAAATTGTAGTCATAATGTTTTCTGGGTATATCCGAAAGACAATGTTTACCCCGTGGTCCTTTCCAAACACCGTTTTTATGTCTGCGAATTTTGAAGACTTTATTTTTTGGATTAGAAGAAATTTCCCACTTTTGTCCTCGTTCATTATTGGTTGCGATAAAAGAAAACCCACCCTTTACCCAACCGAGGTCTTCCGGTGTATGAAGCTGTTCTGCATCCATGTATCGTATTTCTAAACACTTGTCGCTGACCACCCTCACAATTTCACAAGGCTCTATGTCTGACCAACCGTGGAAGTTAGCAAACCCACATTCTTGACCTTTAAAATCTGGGTGGGTTTCGTTGGGATCTACAAATTTAATCATTTCAAGTTCTCCGTTCTAATATTCTTTTTTGTGGCCTAGTTCCTCATTGGAACGATAGCCCTCGTAATATTCATTCACCTCGAAGTTGGTCATATCAACTCGGAGCACTGTGGTACACTTCCCGTCTACCCACACATTGTAGTGTGGGTTGAACGGTCTGTCGTAGTAGCTATCGGCACTGCCTCTGTCGAAGGGTGAACCGTAGCCTCTTGGATGGTTCCAAGTTCTGAGGGTATCGTCACTCATACCGAGCACTCCTAGTCAATTGATTGAACCGGGTAGTCGGTAGCTTGGCCCTGTTGCCCATCGAGTCACAGACATACGTCCACTTTCGACTGACCTTGGCCCAGACTGTTCGGTAGCCCGAACCAACACGGGGAATTTCATCTTGAAGTTGAAGGGTCATCTTGACCGCATCTTTTAAAGCCTTTGGGGGCTTTTTGCTGAAAGGGTGTTTTGGCATTTTGAATTTCATATTCGTTCTCCGTTCTAAGTTATCTCTCTTTATACCACTACTCCGGAGTAGAGTCAAATGTATAATCACCGATGTTAACAACTTTTAATTTCGCTACCTGTTTATTTGACCCCAGACTTCGGACTGTTCGGATCACACCGTCTATGGTGTAGTCACCGTTAATAAAATTTTTGACGGTCTGTATCAGGTTACCTTTATCTCCGATATTCAATTCTTGGACCGGGGAGTCGAGGGGCATCCCCAACTCCAATGCCTCAGCCCGTGCCTCGGCAATTGTGTCAAACCACTGGGTGTCATTCTTCATGTCAAACCCACTCCGCATTTTGTTTTCGATCACTCTATACATTCTCATGTCTCTATCCAATTTATATGTTTGTTACCGCCAGAATTAGGATTGAGTTTTTCCAACCGTTCAGGCAATGGTATTCTCCCAAACGGTCTGCGAACTATTTTGTCCAAACCTTCGCCCAATTCTATCATCTCTTCGGTGATGTCATGTATCGTGCAACCACCCAACAGGTTGTGCTTGTCTAGCAATAGTAGTTGAGCCTCGTAACTGATCGCGTCCCAACGATCAGCTTTACTTTGCCAAGGTTCTTCTTGCCAAGGTTTTTCTGTATAAGTCATGCTGCAATCCTCACCATATTTTTGTTGACTATCTCTCTACGGAGAATGCGATAGATCTTCTGCCAACCCTTCCCGTGAGGTTTGGTGTCACCTTCGCGCAACCACCGTGTGTAGATGAAGTAATTGTAATGTATGAGATGTGCTACCTCATGGGCAACGATAAGCATCAGAGCGTCCTCTGGGGTTGCAAACGTACCTTCCCCAATAATCGGATCGTTTTTAATTCGGGCGTACTCATGTTGAAAAGTTCTACCCTTGCGATATTGACTTACATCAATACACATATAATTTTTACCGCCAGATGAACTTTGGCCTCGACACTTAACTTTAAGGTATAATTTATCCCAGACTTTTGCGACAGTCAGTTTCTCAGATCTTGGCCCCGTAATCTCCCATTTGGATTTGACAATCTCCTTGAGACACTGCTTGGTAAGACGCTTCACTAAGTCGCGCTCTGCGATAGTGACGTTTTTGGACTTTCTGATGATTCCCATGCGGGCCTCCGTTACAGTTATAAGTTATCGTTATTCTTATAGTATTACATTTTCCGGAGTAGATGTCAAGGCCTGGGATAACCCATTGATTTTAAACACTTTTTTTGGGCCCAAAAATAGGTGTTGACAAAAAAGTGAAAGTGTTTCTATTTTTACAGAGGGTTTTATCCCAATAACTGAGAACTAAAAATGAATAATATGTATGCAACGATTTTCATATCTATAATGTTGGTGTTGGTTTACCTGACCATCAACTCATATTTTTTTCAACAGGATCAGGACTTCCTCAATTGGGAGTTCAAACAGTATTGTTATATGGTCAATCAAGGTGCATGGCCTGACTACAAAGACCTTGCCTCGGAGTGTAACCGATGAGCACTTGGATCTTTGATGTTGAGGTGTACCCAAACTGCACATTATTTTGTAGCCAGTGTGTTGAGACAGATGAACGTCAATCGTTTTGGCATAGCGAATCAGGGTCAGCGACTAGACTCAGGATGTTTGTTGCAGATAAGCGAAAAACGTTTGT
>Ga0114933_10002496_pt1 | contig 19026 bp, 16 predicted proteins | sample 4SBtaG_FD_89691 | JGI IMG/M metagenome (GOLD analysis project Ga0114933, IMG submission 89691) | Deep subsurface microbial communities from Kolumbo volcano to uncover new lineages of life (NeLLi) - 4SBTROV12_W25 metaG | ecosystem: Environmental > Aquatic > Marine > Volcanic | place: Kolumbo... | reverse complement strand
TGTTTTCCAGCATTGGTTTGCGAGTGCTTAATAGCAGCTGTGGCCAACGTCTGTTCGAGTGTGCCAAGCGCCTGATTCGACTTGATCTTCAAGTCGCTGTTATTCGCATTCGCCGCAAATCGCGTTAAATGCTCGCTGGCTCGATTAAACTGCTCTAAACGTGCTGCTCTGTCGGAAATTCGTGCTGCTGCCTGCAGTACCGTTAAGCCGATTTCATAGTCAAGCTGTTGCTTGAATTCATCCGCAACCAGATCGCTTTTACCCGTCGTTTCAAGGTAGTGGTCTGCCAGCTCAAACAGCTTTTCTTGTCGTAGTTTTTCGAGAAACTCACTCGCCGGCTCAGCTGCATGTACACACTGCGTCGCTACGACCAACGTCGAAAGCAAGTAACCAAGACGCTGCATCTTTTCAGGAAACAAATTGAATCGCATTTGCAAGATCTATGTGTAATTAGACAGTCGAGAATTCAGCCAGTTCACAGACCTGTGAGCCGACCTCTTCAGATGAGTTCCACAACTCCAATCCCCCAAAGATTCGAGCTGATGTTATATAGAGTATATAGTTTGAGACTCAACAGCAAGTAACAGCATCACATCCTTGGTAAGCTGGGAAAAGCTGATTTCAAAGTGCAAAAGGCATATTCCTTTAAGTAATGAAATCGCACATGACTATAATTCAACGAAATTCGTTCTCCTGCGGTCTGCATCATCAGATAATGGCATATCGCCTGTAGGTGAACCAGAATCCGCTACGAATAAATCTCCCGTTCTGTGGACAGATGGGAGATTCAATCCATTGGCATATTTAAGACACGATAAGACCCCCCAGTAAGAACAATGGCGTTGCACAAAGACGAAAACGATCGCAACCTACGGCAACCGCCAGACTACTTTGCGCGGCGCACTCAATATCGCCTTCTACTTGGCGTCTTCTTATCCATGGCGGCAGTCGTCTGGTTAATGAATGCGCTGAATCTGGATGACATCGGATTGTCGGAAAGCGAATTGAAGCAAACCAAGACTCCGCAGTCCTTTACCGAACGTGAAAACCACCTGAGACAATTCGGACAACTGAAACTGGATCATCTTCCCCCTGAACAACAAATGACGATCCAGTTGCGTAAAGAACTTTGGGGCAACATCCTGAATGACTTAGAAGGTACAGACGCACTTGAAGTACTGGTTCTGGTAGACAATCTGGCATCCGATGAACCTGTAAACGATACGCTTAAAGAACGATGGCATGGCCTATTTGAAACGATGGATGAAAAATACCGACAGCTTCATTCAAACACGTTGCTCGGGGCGACCACAGAACCATCACCATTTAACCCGGCACAACGAGCAGCGTTACTCACCGCCACCGCAAATCTACAGCAGTGGTGGACCGGGCAAGTCCGAGAAATTCTCATCAATCCGTTTGATCAATCCGGTGAATCTTCCGTTGCCATCGCCGGCGAGATTCAGCAACTTATCGATGCACTGGCTGTCAGTCGAATTGAAGATAATAAGTCCTTTCGCCGGAGTGGTGAATTGGCGTGGTACAGAATGTACCAACAGCTTAGGCACATGAGACGCGAATTTGGAAACTTTGCACGGTTGTCATTCGGCGCGACGTCTTTTGCACAACTCTATCGGCAGCGTGAATTCCAACGGGGACGTTTATTAACCGTAAGAGGAAACGTGAGGCAGGCTTACAAGGTATCGTCAGTGGCCAATCCACTTGGGATCGATGAATTCTATGTGCTGACTGTCCGAGTTCGAAATGATGACTCCCCGGTCATCGTGTATTGCCTCGATGCGCCTGACTCATTCCCAGATGTCCCAAATAAAGACCCAAGCGGTGATACGCTGCTGCTCAATCAAAATGATGAAATCAATCTGACAGGGTATTTCTTCAAAATCTGGGCATATTCGACACCCGAAGGTACTTACACCGCACCCTTACTCGTTGCCGATTCATTTAAGTGGGTTGCTGATACTGGTAAGAGTCCTGAAGAGACTCAGATGTCTGCCAGCCCGGAGGATTGGCCAACATGGTTGGTATTTACCATTGCTGGAATGGTTGCTGCCGGAGTCTGTATCTACGTGTTTACATCAAGTCGCCGAGAGTCCCTGGCAGCACTTGCACAGCGTAATCTGGTACCGACAAGTGACACGCTCGAGATCGATGCTGATCAAGTAATCCCGAGTGCTGCAGCGACACTGAAAGAACTGGAAAACGATGACTCCATTTCCGGAAGCGTCGACCTGAACACACTTCTTGCAGATAACGAAGAAGAAACCGATGACTAAACGCCGGCTCACATCTAAGAGCAACAATCCTTTTTCGCCATGCTGTCGGTTGCTGTCTGCTCTAGCCTGTTTCAGTGTTTTGTTTATCGTTCTATTCGCCTCAGTATCCGTAATTGCTCAAGATAATCTCGACTGGGAGTCACTGAAACGCAAACTACCCAAACCGGCACGAGGTACAACAACAGCAAAACAGATGCTCGAGTTATTTGGCGTGACTGATAGTCATTTACGTTTTCTAGTTGATAACGAACCGCTTGAAGACTCCGACATGGATACGCTAACCCGTATCATGTATCGCTTTCCGGATTTACCGCTTGAGGATATTCACAGATGGACCAACCGAAAGTGGGAAGAGTCAGAGCTAATTGAAAACACCGATGATTCTCGTATTCACTTTTACCGAATCAATGGAATCGCAACAAAAGTACATCGCTACAACCTGCTTCCCGAACTCGCCGAGTTACTCCGTTTTGATCACTTTTTTATCGTTAACGTTGAGTCAGATCTTTTTTCAAACCCCGTACTTGTTGCAACACAGTTCATCCCACTCTACTGGCAACCTCAGATCATGGAATCTGAAGAGAGCGGACAACAACCCGGTTTTGATGCGACCGGTAGCATCAGAGAACCGTGCAGTATCGATGCCTTGTTCCTCAAGACACTTGAAAATGAGCCGCGTGCCGAAGGCCTTTCACTGCTGTTTGCAGCAAATCGTATCGCCTGGCACCCTAAGCAAGTCAGCCAACGAAAACTGACCAATCCCGGAATTATTCATCAGTCAGAGCTAGGGGTCGATGTGGGGCTGTGGGATAACGTGCGCCGCTCTAACAGACAGCCTATTGGCACCCCGGACCGGGAGCTGTTTTATCAATTGCTTACAATGTCTCAGAAAACTGACAACGCACACCTGAAAACACTCGGTACCAGTCAATTAAATGTGTCCGAGAGCATCCGCAATGCAAGCACACTACAGGGTGGTTTGATGCACCTGTCCGGTACCGTGCGAAAGGTGACCAAGGTAGAAGTCCCCGATTACGATGTGCAACAACGGTTTGGCCTGGATCACTACTACCAAATCGACATGTTTATGCCACTTGGCGACCGCAGTATTCAGTTAAAGCGAAGTAGAGATGATGACCAACCGCTGGTCTTTGAACATTCGTTTCCCATTCAGGTTTGCACTGCTACTGTCCCAGATAAACTGAAAGAACTCATTAACCAACCGCTGGTCGGCGTTGCTGAAATACCGCGAATTCGCGTGCGCGGGTTCTTTTTCAAGATTTGGTCGTACCGCAGCTCATATGCGTCATCACAAGATATTGAACGTATGCAATTGGGGCCTCTGCTCATTGTCGCAGAACCGGAAATTCTACCGCCTATGGAATCACAAACCGGGATGCTTGGGCTTGTTGGTGTTGGTGGGTTCTTATTACTGCTGGGCGGACTCTGGTGGTCACTTTGGACGAACATGCAGGAAGACCGCGCCGTTACACGAGCGCGTGCAGCCCGACGCAAGGGACATCATCTTGATGCAACTGATGAACCAGTGGATCCCGAAGCAGTCCGCGCTCATCTGGCCGAATTAGAAGAGCGATAAATCGCAAATAGTTAGTCATGACAACCAGTTAAAGAACACTGTCACATAGCATCTGGCTTAAAACGGTCTTCTGTCTACTTGACGTTGTGCCTGAGTGTTCGATACTCGTTACTAGCACCGCTGGTGCAACGACAAAATCAATTCTTATCTGCTGACTGTTTGGAGAATAAACTAAATGGCACGCCCAAAAATCACGATTATCGGTGCAGGAAATGTTGGAGCCACAACCGCTCATTGGTGTGCGGCCGCAGAATTGGGCGACATCGTGCTGCTAGATATCCCCCAAGCCGGTGACATGCCTAAAGGCAAGGCACTGGACCTGATGGAAGCATCGCCAGTGATGGGATTCGATGCGACGATTACAGGCACAAGTGATTATGCAGATTCCGCGAATAGTGACGTCATTGTTGTAACAGCTGGTCTTCCAAGAAAACCTGGTATGAGTCGTGATGACCTTCTAGGAACGAATGCGAAAATCATGACCGCTGTTTCCGAACAGATCAGGGTCACAAGTCCAAACGCTATTGTTATCGTTGTAAGTAACCCACTTGATGCAATGGTACAACGATGCCAACAAGTAACCGGCTTTCCTGCCAATCGAGTACTAGGTCAGGCAGGTGTCCTAGATACAGCACGTTACCGAACATTTCTCGCCATGGAACTTGGTGTAAGTGTTGAAGATATTTCAGCCCTGCTGATGGGTGGGCACGGTGATACGATGGTGCCACTGCTAAGCTGTACGAGCGTGGGTGGTATTCCGATTACGCAACTGCTCGACACCCGTCGTCTGGACGAAATTGTTGACCGCGCCCGCAAGGGTGGTGCAGAGATCGTTGGGCTACTGAAGACCGGCAGTGCCTTTTATGCACCTGCGGCAGCATGTGCACAGATGGTCGAAGCGATCGTCAAAGATAAAAAACGCGTCCTTCCATGTGCTGCATACTGTGACAGCGAATACGGTGTTGGCGGATACTATGTCGGTGTTCCAATCGTTCTTGGTGCTGATGGTGTTGAACGCATCATCGAATTGAAGCTGAACGAGATCGAAGCAGCTGCATTCCAAAACAGTGTTGATGCAGTCAAAGGTCTCGTTGCCACCATGACAGAATTGCTTGGTTCATAGTCCTCTTTGTCATCAAGACGTCTTAAAGAGGTCTAATGCCATTAGCCGTTTCCAACACGCTTGAACCTGCGCATGCGCAAAGTGGTGTATTCACACCCATCCATCACGAACCGGGTTACGCATATCCACTGGTGATTTGGCTAGCCGATGATGGCGATGCGGATCGGCCACTTTCGCAAATAATGCCGCTGCTTAGTGTTCGCAACCATATTGCCATTGATGCACGGGTCGTACGAAATCAAGCGCTGCAGGAAATCGGAATTCGATACAACTCGCGTTCTTATGATGATTCCCTGACGATTGATCGTTGTATTAAGACAGCGTTTGGCCGATTCAACCTGCGCCGCGATAAAGTGTTCTTAATGGGGCAGGGCAGCGGCGGAGAAAAGGCCATTCAGTTGGCGTGGAATCAACCACAACGTTTTGCGGGAATTGTATCGATAGACGGTGGTGTACCACATACTTCCGGGGCGCTTTGCGGTTTAGGTTTGAAACATCGTGATTTACCGCTATTACTGCAACACATTTCCACAACGTCGCGCTATTCCCATGAGCAATTTTGCGATGACATGCGCCTCTGCCATACCGCTGGTCTGCCGGCAACATTTCGGCATTACAGTGAAGAACACGACGATCTCTCTCATATTTTGGCCGATTGCAATCGCTGGTTGATGGAACATATTGCCACCAACCTCGTGCAGTAACCACCCCCAGGCCGGTCTGATTCTGGGATTTCGGCATTGCGATGATTCAAGATTTGCATTAAAAACTCGCCGCGAATCATTTCAATAACCGTTATTCATCAGTTGGCGGTAATAGCATCATGGAAGTGAACAAGCTGCGCTTTTTCACCAGTCGACAGCTGCCTCAGTGGGATGCTGTCGACATAAAACAGATCGTCCATTCAGCAATTGAGACAGCGATCGTTGCGCTCAAGGGCAAATCTGACGCCGTTTCTATTGCCTTTCACGGTGATGAATTCACCATTTTTGGTGACGAAAGTTGGTTATCACACGCCGTTTACAACTTGGTAGAAAATGCGCTACGTGCAAGTACAAGTCATGCTACTTCAGCTGTCGAAGTACACGTGGATGTCATTCAGCAGGACACCCACGTGGACATTCGCGTACAGGACAACGGCCCAGGAGTGGTACAGGGAGATGAACGCAAAATATTTAAACCGTTCTACACAACCGAACCAGGCTCAACCGGCTTGGGATTAGCAAACGTCCGACAAATCGTGGAAATCCACGGCGGGATGATACTCGCATCGAATGTTCCCGCAGGCGGTGCGATTTTCACACTGCGATTCCCACGCAAGGGCCGCTCAGAAGCAGCATGACGCACGACCTAACCCGAGGTTTATAAACAACGAAATGGCCATGGATAGTTTGAAATCCATTCTTTCAAAAAGCCGATCTAAATGGCGGTCTCTGCCTGTGGCCAGCCGTGTAGCTGTCGTGGTTGCGCTAGGAATGTCGGTATTTAGCGTGGCGTGGCTGATGATACCAAGCAGCCCTCAATTACATCCGATGTTTAATAGCCGGCAGTTCACTCAATCCGAATTAAACTCGATGACTCAGGTCTTCGCAAACAATGGCCTTGATAAATGGGAAATCAAAGACGGTTGCATGTGCGTCCCACTCGCAGAGAGGGCGAATTATATTGCCGCACTCTCGGGCACCTTTGAACCGAATGCTACAACGTCAAGCGTCGAGTCCGTATTACAAGACAACTCCATTTGGGACTCTCCAAGTACCCGTAATCTCCGGTTGCAAAACGCTCGAGAGAAAGATCTCGCACGTGTCATTGCACTAATGCCGGATATTGACGAAGCACGCGTAAACATCGATCAGCATGACGACAGGCGGTTTGGGAGCAAAAACAAAATGACGGCACTCGTCGCCGTAAAACCTGCGCCATCGCATCCGCTCGAATCTGAACGCGTTTTGGCGATTCGCGAGATCGTCGCCGCCGGTTACGCCGGACTCGATCACCAGAACATTACCGTGATCGATTTGGAAACAGGACAGGTGTCCGGCACGACAGGGGCACTCCATACAAAAGCATCACGCAGCGCTCGTCTAAAACGCCATGAAACGCAGTGGCAAAACAAGCTCGAACAACTGCTTGCTGCTATTCCGGGTATCCGTATTCAAGTTTCATTTCAGGCACATCGAGCCAATAACACCGCGACATCCACAGCGACCGATGAAGAGCCATTTGCCGGTTATGACATCATTGCCCGCTCATCTATAAGTGTTCCAACGACGTTTTTTGATCGGTTACTGGCACAACAATCCTCAATGGCGGCGGCAACTCAATTATCGGCAAGCGAGAAAACCGCTAAGCTCGAACAAATCGAAACCAAAGTCATCACCAACATCAAGCAACTGACCTCGGACTTGCAGCCGCATTTACCCGGTGCCGATTCTGTTAATAGCAAAGTCAACGTCGCAGCCGTGAGCGTGGCGCATTTAAACCCTGCTACCGATAACACTGAATTCGCAAATTCCAGTTTTCATCCAATGTTCGCTCTCGTTCTATTAGGCCTTACAGCATTGGCACTAACATTTGCCGGCATTCACAAACGACGAGATTCACAAATAAACAGCTCAGCTTTCACTCTTGATGATCCGGGTATGGCTGGCGATGTCACATCAGAATCAGATCATCAATCGGAATCCGAAGACATCGAGAGTCATGCGGCAACCAGACAAACTATCGCAGATGAAAGTGCCAGCACCGACTCAACCGACAGTGAACCGCGTGACAACGCTTCAGTTAAAAGCACACATCGGGATGGATCAAAACCGGTTGACGATAATCATCAGGAATTGATTACACGACTTGGCAATCTGCCTGCTGCGGCAGTCGCTGAGATTCTCCAACGCGAACAAGTCTCCACGATCGCTGTCATCTTATCGGAACTAAATGAACATGACGCCGGACCGATTTGGGCATGCTTACCAACTGACATGCGTGACTTGGTCATTCAAGCAATTCGAGTCGGCGTGGATTCTGACGATCAGGTCTTTGACACGATCGCATCTGTTATCATCACGCAATTGGAAAGCAATGAAGATGATTCATCAGATTTAGCAGACCGTATCAGCAACGCCGGCCAGGCTACATTTGCTCATCGAATGCCTCAGGAAAAAATGGACTCCGGCATAAACTTGCTTAGCACACGGCACAATCGCGAAGTAACCACACAGAGCAAAGAATTGGCTGGCGACGTTCCCGATACGACAACCAGCTTGACTTCTATTGATGACCTCATGGCATGCCCGGAAGATGTTCTGCGGCAGTCTCTTGAGCATTGTGATACAGCAACTATCGCAACCGCCTTGTTCGGCACGACCGTTCAGTTGCAACAGCGGGTTTTACAAGTGCTTGGACAACAACGATCTTTAGCCGTTGAGGGCGAATTACTAAACCCATCACCCGTGCGACTTGGTGATATCGACCTGTGCCGGCAACGTATTCTGCGGCACGATGCTGCCTAGCACCATTTGGTCAACCGCCGTTTTGGTATTGCGGTAAACCTCGTTTTTGGCGAAAAGTAACCCCCATTTTCACACCACCGGTGTGCGCAAACCGTTCCTCTCATCGCAATATCGTTATGGAACTCAATCCTGATAAAAACTCAATGGACCAACCATCGGACACCGAGCACATGTCGGATGCGCTGAAACAGTGGCTGGAAATAACGCGTGAGCAAACGTCACAAGCAACAGATTCGGTCCATCAGTTCCCATGGAACCATATAGCAATTGACCGACCTGAGCCCAACGAAATACACCCTAGTGTCGAGGTCGTTATCAGGATCGGAAGTTCATCGGCTTCTCCAACAGCCTTGGAGAACATCGAAACAAATCAGATTCTCGGACTTGAGCAACAGGTCGATAGCCCAGTGGAGTTGATGATCAACGAAGAAGTTGTTGCCAGCGGATTACTCTGCGTTCAAGACGGACGGTACGCCGTACGCATCACAGAGATCGATGGTGAGGTTGCGGACGCCAATAGTAATTCAAATTACCAATCAAACACGAAGGCGTCATAAAACAAGTCGACGCCGACAAGCATGACTGTACTCCATTCAAAAATTCCGTATGCAGTGATTCTGGCTAGCCTGATAACTGCATCATGCCTGGCACAGACGACGATTGAGTCTGCGCCAAGGGAGGTCCAGTTTGACTATGAAGATTTCTCGTCGATTGAGACTCGAATCAATGACGTACAGTCTCAGGCGAATAAAACCACTGGATTTGGCGAGGCCAAAGGAAGTGTACAAGCCGCTAGCTTTGAGTTTCAGGATGAGTCGGATGGAACATCAACCATTTCGCCCGCGCCATCACTTCGCTTGAAGCCCAGGACGTCGATCGGTGGCGAGTCGAGCGAGATTGCAAGCCCTATTGATTCGTCAGCGATTCGCACAATCGCTGCACTAGCAATCGTCCTTGCAACGTTTTTCTTTGTGACCTGGCTGTTCAGAAAGAACCAGGGACGTAAGGACAGCGATCAATCGCTGTTTACTGTACTGGCCAGTCAAAACCTAGACCGCGAACACCAAATCCACCTAATCAAATTTGGCGACCGGCTGTTGGTTATCGGAACAACGGGAAACAGCATGCAGTGTCTTAGCGAAATACATGCTGAAGAACAAATCGAAAACATCATCGAGCAACTGCAACAGATGGGAAACAAACCGGAGAAGATTTCAAAAAAACAAACTGAGTCGTTTCATGAAGCCCTAAACGGGTTTCCCGTAATTGCTCAAACTCGATCATCTCAGGTAAGTAATTACTAGTGTCATCGTAAGAATGTCCAGCAAATCACTAAATCTTGAACTTGCATCATCGGTGCCGTCAGGCGAGCGGGCCGCACATGGTGTACTGAAATGGATCCTTAGTGGTTCACTCCTGTTCGTGCTGATGGTCTTGCCGTTTCAAAACCATGCAAATAGCCAGCAAGCAACGGCTCCACCGTTTGACACAGGCAGCGCAAGCATTTCAGCGTCAGAGGTTAATCAGGAGACGAGCCGCCTTACCGAGGAACTCACGTCACCGGCAAACGTTGGGTCATCGTTAAAGCTACTTGTCATGCTGAGTGTCTTAAGTGTTGCACCAGCCGTGCTACTAATGACAACGTCTTTTATCCGAATATCCATCGTGCTTAATTTATTGAAGCAAGCCTTGGGACTCCAGCAATTGCCGATGACCCAAGTGATCGGTGCGGTTTCGCTGTTTTTAACGTTTCTAATTATGGCACCAACCTGGCAAACGATTTATCACAATGCAGTTGTGCCGTATAGCGATGGCCAAATTTCGATAGAACAGGCATGGGAAACAGGAAAGCAACCGCTCGTGGCATTTATGGGTGGGCAAATCGACCGTGCTAAAAATACAGATGATGTATGGATGTTTATCGACTACATAGAGCAATCGCAGCCATCGTCCTACGATCCGGTCATCCCGGAAAAACCGACCTATAACGACGTACCAATGCAGGCATTACTGCCTGCGTACGTGTTAAGCGAACTAAAGACCGCATTTCTGATCGGCTTCAATGTCTTTCTGCCCTTCTTGATTCTCGACATTATCGTTGCCAGTACCACGACATCCATGGGCATGATGATGCTGCCACCCACGATGGTCTCACTACCATTCAAGTTACTTTTATTCGTGTTAGTGGACGGCTGGAAACTAATTGTGGAGATGTTGCTCAGTAGTTTTGCCGTTGTCTAACCAAGAAACACGACTCTTCGGATTCCGTTGAAATATATGAACACTGAACATGCCATTGAAGTCGGACAAACCGCTGTGACCACAGTCCTCACACTGCTTGGTCCGATACTGGCCGTTGCACTGGTCGTGGGTTTGATCGTTGCTGTTTTTCAGGCAATGACTCAAATTCAGGATCACAGTATTTCGCATATTCCCAAACTCGTGGCGATGATTCTCGCACTGTCCTTCTTATTACCGTGGCTTCTACAACGCTTGACTGAATATACGTCCACCGTATTCACCTCAATTCCAAGTAGTCTCTTCGGTGGCTAATCGTGACTTACCAATCGATCGATGCATACTGATATTCCAGATAACATAACGTCCGTACTTGCTGCGTTGGCACTCGTGTGTGCGAGATATGGACCGTTGGTTGTCTGCCTGCCGATGGGCGGAAAACGGATTCGTCTGCGCATCGCACTCTTTATGGCACTGGCGATTATGCTCGTCCCGACATTATTGCTGTCCGCAAATTCCATCGACATCTCACAAATCAATGCAATCATTCCGAGTGAATTACTTCTTGGTTGTGCGCTTGGAGCGGTTGTAAACGCGGTAATGCAGACGCTGATGATAGCCGGATTCTACATCGGGCAAGTGTCTGGTACCTCCGAGTCCGTGTTTCAGCAACGTGATGGCCTGACGTCTCATGGTCAATTGGTCGTTCTCGTTACGATTGCATCACTATTTCTGACGGGACTGCACCGCGAAATCATTGCGACACTGCTCCAGTCATATCAGTGGTTTCCACTTGGGCATGTCCAGCAACACCCAGATTGGGTCGCCACGCTAGTGCAATCAGGTTCACAGATCCTGGCCTTGTCGATTCGGCTAGCTGCCCCGGTGCTGATTTGCGCTGGTGCTTCTTGGATCATGATCGGCTGGATCGGTAGAGTTGCACCGACATTCGGCGACTTCATTTCAACCATGCCCTTACATATTGTGTTAGTGCTTGTCGGAGTCCTGTTATCACTCGGCTCTATTAGCTTTGTTATGCAAAACGAAATCCAATCGATGCTCACACACTTTTTCTAATCCAATTCGTGGATCCTCATGTCAGACAAACAAGCACCAGCCACCGAGCGACACCGCAGGGACGCTATTAACCGCGGGCAAGTTGCGCGCAGTGCGGATCTTGTCACGGCACTTGTGCTACTAGCGGCCTCCATCGGGATTTGGATGACGGGCGCCGATGATACAACGTCATTGGTAGATTTGTCCCAAGCACAATTCTCTGAAAACGCTGCAAAACCGGTTTCTATCACCGATATTTCCGAACGTGTAAATGGTTTTGTAAGTGGTATTGCAACTATCGGAATACCCTTTGTCGGATTGATTATGACCATCGCCTTGATCGCGAATATTGGACAGTTCGGGTTTAGAGTGATGCCAAACCGGATGGCAATGGACGTTAATCATTTATCACCAACAAATAATTTGCGGAGCATGGTTACACCAACCCGCCTGATGGCATCATGCATGATGATGCTAAAAGTAATCGTCGTTGTTTCAACAGTCACGTGGGTTGTGTACACACGGCTTGATTCTATTCTTGCTGCCGGTTTCCTGCCTTTGCCTCAATTAGTTACCTTTATCGGAAATCTCGTTGTTACGTTGCTGGTACATGTCTCGGTTGGCTTACTCACACTTGCCATTGCAGATTATGCATGGCAGCGGTGGGAATTTGAGCGACAACTGAAAATGACGCCTGAACAACAACGACAGGAAGCCAAAGAGAATTCTCGTAAACCGAGAACCGCATAAGGATGGCATAAAGAAGTTGAGAAGCCGGTGCTTGCCAATTGCCACCCCGCGGTCAATGCTGAGAGGAAGACACTGCTAATGCGAGTGTCTCGGAGTTAATGATGAGCGACAAGAAAAATAAAAAAGAGAGTTACCTGAGTTATTCCATCTTAGCGCCGCGCTTTTGGCATGGGATGAAAATGGGCACACTCGCCCGTCTGGTGCTCCCGAATCTTCACAAGGTGCAGTGGCATCGATGGTTTGTCCTGTTTGCTGTGTCCTGGTATTCCGTCGTGAATTCCTTCCTCTACTTATTGCAACAAATCTTCTTCGGCGGCAAAATCCGAAGGCACAAAATTACAAATCCACCGGTATTTATCGTTGGACACTGGCGAAGCGGCACAACGTTTCTTCATGACTTGATGGCTACGGATAAGGCCATCACCTATCCAAGCACGTTACAAACCATGCTGCCGAATCAATTCATGGTAACGGGCTGGTTGGTTGGGAGATGTGGATTTTTGATCCCCGATAAACGTCCTCAGGATAATGTGGCAACCGGTTGGCAAAAACCGCAGGAAGATGAATTTGCCATCATGAATATGGGGGCTTGTAGCCCGTATTTGCGCATGGCCTTTCCCAACAATGGACCGATATTTGACGAATTCCTGGATATGCAGGACATCGATCCTCAGGAATTGGAAAAGTGGAAAAAGATCGTAGTGAAATTTGTCAAAATGGTCAGTCTTAAAGGGAAAGGTAAGACCGTTGTGCTTAAATCACCTCCGCACCTTGGTCGAATCAGGATTCTCAGCGAATTATTTCCTGACGCAAAGTTTATTCACATTTCACGCTCTCCCTACTCACTTTTTCCATCGACCATGCGGCTCTGGAAAGCGATGGATCACACTCAGGCATTTCAGCGACCAACGCATGAGTACCTCGAAGAGTACGTCTTTGGCAATTTAGAAAAGATGTATTCCGCTTTTGAGTCGCAGCGAGCAAGCATCGATAGCAATAACATTACCGATGTCCGGTATGAGGATCTCATCACCGAACCGGCCGCACAAATAGAGCGAATTTATGAGGATCTAAACTTAGGTGACTTTCAGCAAGTCCGTGAATCGCTCGAAGCGTATCTACAGACGCAAAAAGACTACAAGGTCAACAAACACGCAATGGACCCGGAACTTGAGCAGCGAATCAAGGAACGCTGGGGCGGCATCTTTGAGAAATACGGTTACGAGTAGCAATTGCGCCAGTCTGTGTGATGTCTGACTATCCTCTATGGACTCAAGTGGCGATTTCTCGTATCTTTCTCCCTCCCCAGAAGATGTTTGGGGTGTACTTGTACGGGGGGGTGCAATGTATACGAAGCTAAGTCTTCAAGTATCTAATGAAACCCAATCAACGCTGGCGCGAATTAGTTCTACCGGTCGGTATCATCACGTGTTTACTCGTGGTGTTGGTGCCGCTGCCTGCGTTTATTCTCGACATGCTGCTTGCATGTAATATCTCACTCGCTGTCGTCGTATTACTTTCAACCATCTATACACGCTCGCCGTTGGATTTAAGTACCTTTCCGGCAATTTTACTCGTGGCCACGCTAGCCAGACTCGTGCTCAATGTAGCGTCCACGAGATTGATTCTGACCAAAGCACACACAGATGGCACGCTCGCCGCCGGACAGGTCATCGAGGGTTTCGGGCAATTCGTAACAGGTAATGACGTTATCGTCGGGCTTGTCATATTTACAATTCTTATTGTGATTCAGTTTGTCGTCATTACTCGCGGAGCGACTCGGGTCAGCGAAGTCGCAGCACGGTTTGCACTGGACGGGATGACAAATCGGCTTGCTGCAGTCGATGCAGAATTAAATGCCGGGACGATCGATGTGGAGGAAGCACGAAGTCGCCGTGAAATGACTCACTTGCAAGCTGATTTTTATGGTGCCATGGATGGTGCCAGTAAATTTGTGCGTGGCGATGCGATTGCCGGTGTACTTATTACGCTGGTAAATATCTTCGGCGGTCTTGCGATCGGGCTATTCCAGTTTGGTTTAAGCCCGGCTGAAGCAGCGGGACTGTACACCAAGCTCACAATCGGTGATGGACTTGTTAGCCAGATTCCCGCACTACTTATCGCGCTGGCAACCGGAATTCTTGTGACCCGTTCGGCAAGTCAGTCGAATCTTCCGTCACAGATTTTGGACCAATTATTTAAGCGCCCTCAGGTGCTCGTCATTACAGCTGTGTTTCTCACACTGCTTGTCTTTACACATTTACCCGCCATCCCGCTAATTGCTGTCGCAGCCTGTTGCCTGTTTATTGCTCATCAAGGACAGAGTTCCGGCAGTAATCCGAATCATCAAAGCTCAAGTCGGCAACACACACCCAAACGTCATAACAGACATCTCACTAGCCACACGCTAAGTGTCGAGTTCGGAATCGGACTGTTGAGACTTGTTGATCGAAGCAAAGGCGGTGACTTTCTCGAGAAAGTCGATTCCCTGAGAGAACAGTTAACCAAGTCCATGGGTCTGATATTCCCGAAAGTGCATGTCAGGGACAACATGCAATGCGAACGTAACGAATATCGGATTCTCGTACACAATAATGTCATCGCTTCCGGTCAACTTGCACCGCGACACTTATTGGTAATCGACCCGGATGAAACACTCAAATCGTCTGACATCCAATCAGAAGCCGCCGTCCACAGCGTGACATCTGCTCCCGCTCGATGGGTGCGTACCGAATTGAAGCAGGACATTCAGCAGCTAGGGCTAGGCGGGATTACAGCGAGTGCCGTACTCGCCCAACACCTTGAACAAATTATCAGGCAACATGCTGCCGAGTTGCTTAGCCGGGATGCAACGCAATACCTGATGGATGATCTCTCCAAAGAACATCCAACACTCGTTCAGGAAGTCACCCCGAGCCTATTGCGAATTGGTCAGGTGCAGCAGGTGTTGCAGTCATTACTGCGAGAAGGTATCTCAATTCGCCCACTGGGTTTGATTTTGGAAGAACTTGGAAATGCTGCCTTGGATAACCAGCAAATCCCGGTACTCGTACGACGTGTTCGCAGCAGAATGGCACGTCACATCACCCATGCGATTCGTGATGACCAACAGAGAGTTTCTGCTTACCTGCTTGATCCGGATTTGGAATCTGAAGTCATCGCATCGAGCAGTTGGGAAGAACAAAGTGTTGTGAGCAGTATTGGTGCACACAAAATGCAGGGTCTTTTTGATCAGCTTTCGTCGGTTCACAAGTCATCGCGTCTTGCCGGAACGGAACCGGTATTGTTGGTGCATCCGTTAGCACGTCCAGGTATTCGCGGATGGGCGGATCGTTTTTACCCGAACATTCACATCATCAGCCATGAAGAATTAAGCGCAGATTCACATGTCGATGTGCAATCACCATTACTCGGACAAAGCAGTCCCACCTCGGTGACTGAATCGCTTGACATTAATCGTCATGTTGAGCCCAACAGACCAGAAATCATGAAACCACGTGTTGCTTAGATAAAGCATGACAACCAAAACCTACAAAGCAGATACGCTTCAAAAAGCTCTGGAGATAATTCGCCAGGAGTTGGGGCCTGACGCGCTCATCCTGAGCTCGACGAGGAACGCATTGGACGGCAAGGTTGAGGTCGCTGCCACGCTACAACAGCACAGCGAGACTGACGGATTCATCATGTCAGATCCGCATGGCGCCATTATCGATAGTCACTCACTCATTGATGAGCTGTTTCAGCAGGATCTCAGTCGCAAACGCCGACGTGACCAAATCAAATCACTTCAAAGTCAACTTCACGGTATTATGGTTTCGCTTGGTGTAACGCCAGCCATAACCGCCGACCTAATTTGCCAGCTCGATTCATATACGGCGTCGGATGATTTAGTGCGAGGAGATTTAACGGCGGAATTGATTGCCAGGTTGGCTCACGTTCTCTCGACCAATATTCGCATTGCATCAATAACTCCCGAGCCAAAGTCTGAGACGCAGTGGATGGTGTTAAGTGGACTTACCGCGAGCGGTGTGTCAACGCTCCTTGCCAAATTGGCGGTGCAATGGCATTTGAGACAACATCTTCCGGTGGGCGTTTGGAGCTATTGCACAAATAAAAAGTCGGGCGTACTGCATAACAACTGCGCATCGGCTGGAATCCCATTGCTTCAGTCATCCGATTTATCTGAAGGCAAAAAGTGGGCTCAATCATTACGTCGCGGGACGACCGTGCTGATTGACTTTAGTGTCAACCTAAATCATGGCGAGAAGCGTATGCGTGAACTCGCTGATTTAGCTGATCATTTTGATATTTCACTTCACACCGTGCTGGACGTGACGCGACACCCGCGAATCACGAGTGACTTTTTGCAACTGCAAAGCGGTCATCAATCCAAGAGCATATTACTAACACATTGCGACGAAGCGAATGCGTGGGGACACGTTATCAGTGAGTTGATTCGATTGGCGAACCCCGTTAGCGTCCTTTCCACAGGGCAGGGGATCCCGGATGACCATCAACTCGCCTCGGCACAATGGTTAGCGCACAAGTTCGTTAAGGAGATTCGTGAAGGATTTCAGATTTCCGAATCGCTACTTGAGGATGTAAACCAAACCACCTAGTTGTTAATTTGCAGGTCACATGAAGTGATCCTGTCAGACAAAGTCGTTCAGGGAGGAACGCACATGGCTACCACAGCAAAGCAATCGAATTCCAAAGTAAAACCGACATATGGAAGGGGTCTTAGCCCACACGAAGTTGTGGCGCCGGAGGTCTATGACACATGGGTTGATTTTAAAAAGGATCAATCGCGAGATGACTTGCGTAATGAGCTCGTTGAGCACTACCTGCCGTTGGTGAAATATAACGCCGAACGTATTTGGCATCGTGTCCCTAAAGGTGTGGAACTAGACGACCTGTTTTCCGCAGGTGTCTTTGGATTGATGGGCGCTATTGATGCATTCAAACTGGACCGTGGTGTCAAGTTTGAAACCTATTGCATGGTCCGGCTGAGAGGCTCCATTCTGGATGAGCTTCGTCATATGGACTGGGTACCGCGAATGGTTCGAAATAAGGCAACCAAACTCCGCGATGCCACATCCCGATTACAAGTTGAGCTCGGTCGCCTCCCAACTGAACAAGAACTTGCTGATCATATGGATATGTCACTGGCCGACATGGAACAACTGATCGTTAAATCCTCATCACTTCGACTAACCAGTCTGGATAAACAAAAGTGGCAGGAGTCAGATGGAAACAAGTCTCTTCGGGAAATTGACACCGTAAGTGATCAACGCAGCGACAGTCCAGAGAAGCGGTCCCTAAAGAATGATGTCATTCGTCTTGTCACCAAGGGACTCAGCCGACCTGAACGTATGATCATGATTCTCTATTACTATGAGCAGATGACGATGAAGGAGATTGGTGCGACACTTGATCTAAGTGAGAGTCGCGTTAGTCAGATGCACAGCAGCATTGTTGAACGGCTACAACTGCAATTAGCCGATCGCCAAACAGAAATGGCCTGCTAAGGTTATCTACTCTCTTTTTGGGGATAAACCCCATTGCCAACCAATAACTTGCCACTAAAATAAATAAAACATTAACGTATATATATCCACTTATATGTCGATGTGATATATATATGTTGATGATTGTCCTTATTGGATTTTTCATCGGACACAGGTTGGCGAGTAGGTAATAGCTCCAACTAATGCTACTCGCTGACTACAATAGCTCCTCGACCTAGCTGCAGATCCTTGGGTCCAAGCACGGTCATGCAATGCGGCAATAGTTTTAATAGCTCCACGCAATTGACAATAGCACTATTTCTTTGTGGATTTCCACAAAGGAAATTTAAACAGTAGCTCCATTATTGTTTAGAGACAGGGTTAGGGATTACCCAATAGGGTTTTATCTATAGCACTGCTATTTTTCTTCCTTTTCTTTTTTGACGTTGGAGTCGGAGCATGAAACTCTCACACCAGAAAAAGACGGGTTTTACACTCGTTGAGCTGTTGGTCGTTATCGCGATCATCGGCATCTTGGTAGCACTATTGCTACCAGCGGTTTCAGCTGCCCGCGAAGCAGCTCGGAAGATGTCATGCCAGAACAATCTAAAGAATCTTGGTCTGGCTCTTCGAACGTATGAGAATACGTACAAGCGTCTTCCACAAAACGGTATGTACCTATGGCAACGCCAATCGAAGAACCCATTCACATGGTGGGATACAACGCATGGCTCGAACATGGTGAAACTGTTGCCATTCTTGGAACAGGATCCCATGTACAAGCAGTTGAACTTCTCCATCACCGGGCGTAAGCAAGGTGGTCCATGGGGTGGTTGGGCGAGCTTCGAATTGGCACCTGGCCTTAATATTCCGCCAGGACCACGTTGGGTTCGTGCTCAGAAGATAGACGTCTTTGTCTGTCCATCTACAAGTACTGCACCTACATTGGTTT
>Ga0114933_10002493_pt1 | contig 19044 bp, 12 predicted proteins | sample 4SBtaG_FD_89691 | JGI IMG/M metagenome (GOLD analysis project Ga0114933, IMG submission 89691) | Deep subsurface microbial communities from Kolumbo volcano to uncover new lineages of life (NeLLi) - 4SBTROV12_W25 metaG | ecosystem: Environmental > Aquatic > Marine > Volcanic | place: Kolumbo... | reverse complement strand
ACGATGCTCTCAATCGTCTCTCGTTCGGAATCGTAGAACTCATCTAACAGACGTTGTAGTTCAGTATCAGTGGTTACGAGCAACTGGATGTCCCGACCAAGGAACGTTCTCAGTTCGTCGGCAACGGTAATGTTTTCCGGGTTTGCAGTTGCGACGCTCAGGGTATTTCCATCCAGATGGACCGGGACAACACGATACATCTGAGCCATGGTTTCTGTGATTTCATCCAGGATCTCAGACGATATCTGGATCTCACCGAGATCTACAATCTGGATATTGAACTGTTCTGACAGCGCCTGCGCGATCTGAGAATCAGTAACGAGTCCCATATCTTCGGCGACTTTACCGATTTGCGTACCGGGCTGTTGTTCCTGCTCGTCAACCAGCATTTCAAGTTGGTCATCATCAATGAAGCCCATATCGACGAGTATTTGTCCTAACCGTCGTCCTGCCATTTATCTAGATATCCTGTACGTCTGTGTTAATGCTGGTTGTTTGTCGGAGGTTGGTTATGCACCACCCTCTCCTAGTTCTTCTTCTGGTAACGCCATTCCGGCCATCGCTGCAACAATACGCTTGTTCAAGTCGTCAGGCCGCTGAGCCTTAGACATGACTTCTTCGACAGCGACAATTCCATTTTGCCAGTGTGAAAAGAGTGCATCATCCATTAGCTGCATGCCAAACTTTGCACCTGTTTGGATCGCGGAATTGATTCGGAACGTTTTGTTTTCTCGAATCAGGTTAGCGATAGCAGGCGTCACCACGAGGATTTCATAGGCCGCCACCCGACCACCGGTAATTCTTGGCAGCAGTGTCTGTGCCAGTACGCCAATAATAGATGTTGATAGCTGTGTACGAATCTGATCCTGCAGGTTTCCTGGGAATGCATCAATGATTCGGTTGATAGTTCCCTGAGCACTGTTTGTATGAAGTGTTCCAAATACCACGTGGCCGGTTTCTGCAGCGGTAATTGCTGCTTCGATTGTCTCGAGGTCACGCATTTCGCCAACGAGAATCACATCCGGATCCTGTCGAAGTGCGCGGCGAATTGCATCCGAGAAACTTGGTACGTCCACGCCGATTTCACGTTGATTAATCGTGGATTGGATGTGATCGTGATAGAACTCGATGGGATCTTCAATCGTGATGATGTGATGATCACACGTTTCGTTGATGAAGTTTACAAGGCTTGCAAGAGTGGTACTCTTTCCAGAACCGGTTGGTCCTGTTACCAGAAATAGACCACGCGGACGCAGCACAAGTTTTACAACGACATCTGATAACCCAAGTTGTTCGGGTGTTAGCTTGTCATTGGGAATCTGACGCAGCACCATAGCGATGTTGCTACGTTGCTTAAAGACAGATACACGGAAGCGGGCAGCATCGCCAAATGCAAACCCAAAGTCGGCTGTGCCCATTTCCTGAAGTTCACGCTGACAGCGATCTGGCGTGATACTCTTCATTAGCGAAACGGTATCATCCGACTCGAGCACTTTTGTTTCCAGCTTACGCATCCGGCCGTGGAGGCGGAAAACCGGTGGTTGTCCAACGGTGATGTGAATATCACTTGCACCTTGCTTGATACAGGCGTTGAGCAATTTGTCGATTTGAATCGTTGCCATGGTCTGGAGTCTTCCTAAAGATCCTAGAGATTCTCTGTAAGTATTGCGGTGTTTTGTGTTTGAGTAGTACGAACCAAATTTACGGACCGTTGTGCGACTTGATTGTTAGTGATCTTGTTCTGTTTGTTTTGCAACACGCCAGATTTCATCAAAGGTTGTAATGCCGTCTTTGACCTTGTCACAACCATCATGGAAAAGCGTTGTCATTCCTTCTTTTATCGCTAATTCCCGTATCGTAGCTGTGTCGGCGTTTGCAAAGATCAATTCGCGGATGCTACTGGTCACTCGCATGATCTCATAAATAGCGAGTCGACCACGGTATCCGCTGCGATTACAGAAGTTGCATCCACTTCCTCTGGAAAACTTAGACTCGGCTATCATTTCAGGTGTGAACCCTGCTTCATCCAAGATTTCTTGCGGTGGCTCAAATGGTTCCTTGCATCTTGTGCAAATAACACGGACTAGGCGTTGAGCCATAATGGCAACAACACTGCTTGCTACCAAGTATCCCGGTACACCCATATCTGTCATACGTGTAACAGCACTGGGCGCATCGTTCGTATGTAACGTACTAAACACCAAGTGTCCGGTCAAAGATGCTTGAATACCCATTGATGCGGTCTCTTTATCACGCATTTCACCCACGAGGATGATGTTGGGTGCCTGACGTAACATGGACCGAATTACCCGAGCAAAATCGAGCCCGATATTGTGGCGAATTTCAACCTGATTGATGCCAGGCAGGTAGTATTCCACCGGATCTTCGGCCGTGATAATCTTGCGATCCGGACGGTTCATGGCATTCAGTGCAGCGTATAGCGTCGTTGTTTTACCCGAACCGGTCGGTCCGGTAACTAAAATAATGCCGTTTGGACGTTTAATCAGCTCAGTAAACGTACCAAAGTCTCTTTCACCGAGACCTAACTGCCGAATACCAATCTTAATGTTGTCCGGATCAAGTAATCGCATAACGATTGATTGACCATGATTAGTAGGAATAACGCTGACACGTAAGTCGAGAGTTTTTCCGCCGGCGGTAATCTTAATCCGGCCATCTTGAGGTCGTCGTCGCTCTGCAATATCGATGTTGGACAGAATCTTAATACGTGAGAGAATTGCACCAAGGAGACGACGGGGTGGCGAGTCACGTTCTACCAGGCGTCCATCAATTCGATACCGAATTCGGATGCGATCTTCAAATGGCTCGATATGGATATCCGATGCCCGTAATTGAACGGCCTCGGAAATCATCAAATGAACAAGCCGGACGATTGGGCCAGTGCCATCGTCTTCATCGTCCATGTCTCCCATGCCATCGTCTGTTTCAGTGAAGTCGATAGCGGTATCGGTGAATTCTTGCAGCATGGAGTCAGTAGATTCACCATCAATCTGGCCGTAATATCGGTTAATGGAGTCCAGAATGTTTTCACGTGGTGCCAGGGCGATCTGAATCTGGCGGTTGAGAATAAATCGAAGTTTCTCGATCGTATCCACATCCAGTGGATTACTCATGAGCACGCGCAATGCGTCACCGTCGGATGCGTATGGAATAATCGCATTTTCACGTGCGATTGTTTCAGGCACTAACTCAATGACTTCGTCCGGAATCCGTACGTCATCCAGATTAATAAAGTCCAGACCATGGAATTCAGCCATGGCCCGAGTTACATCGTCCGGTTGTGCATAGTGGAGCGTGACAAGCGCATCGGCTACGGTAACATTGTTTGATCTTGAATACTGGTCAGCTTCATCTACCTGTTCCTGACTGACGATTTGATTCTCAATCAGGATATCAATGTATTCACCTGGCTTTGATGACATAGATGCGATCTCTTACTTGAAGTCTGCTGAATACCACCAGTGTTATATTTTGGTGATTAATCAGCCGCTAAATTCCGTGTTGGTGATTCTCTGTGATTGCTTCGGCGTAATCATATGCATAGTGTTGTCTGGAGTCTGCCTGGTCCCCAAAACCACACTAGCAAACTGACACGAGTTGATATTTAACTACACCGGCTGATAAGTTAATCCGGTTTGGAAAAGTTATTGGTTTATGACCAATGCACTTATTTATTCTACAGTGCATAAAGTCTCTTTTCTCCTTACATATCGCATTAAATCAGCCCTCAACGCCACATTCACTCAGACAATTACGGCGTGGCATCCATGCGGACGTATGTTTTCATTGATTAATCGTGCTAATCAGCAGAGGTTATGGTGGTTTTTATCAGTTAGCGAAGGTCGTATCCTTAGCTTTCTTGCGGATCTTTCGAGCCAAATTGCGTAACGATTTTGCAAATTCCGGGTCTGTTGACTGTGCCCGTCCCGCTGCCTGCTCAAGTAGACTTGCCGATTGATTAGCAAGTTCACTGGCAGAAGCTGAATCCGGTTTTGGTAAACCCGTGTCTTTGAGATCGAGCGGATCATTTTGCTTGATAATTGATTGCCCGGAAACCTGTTCAAGAGCCACTGTAAACTCTTCGCGAGTGTCACCACCGTTTAGAAATGACCCAGTTAACGGCCGATTCACTTGTTCTCTTAGCTCAAGGATTTGATCTACATTTACCGGCATTTGTTGATCGATTATTTCACTCGAATCATTTTCGGAGGTTGAAGAACCACCAATACCCATCTGCCCCAATTGAAGTTGATTCTGTTCAGGGTGCAATTCACTTAACCCAAACACTGCCACAATGAGCAAAGTGCTAAAAAGCAAGACTGAATTCGAATGACTCGCGCTGCTTCTCATCTGAAATATCTCGTATATAGTTCGGTCACGAAATGGACGCCGCGATTATAGCGCAATTGCACATTGCACAGAACGGCAACTTGTCGAGTTGAGCTCATCCGTTTTCTGTGTTGATCGCACTGGCCTGTTTTGATGATTCCGCCAGAAAGTTATCAGGGAAACCATTCACGTCAATCAGTTTCCGACTACTGACTTCACCGCGACACATAACTAAAATGCAATAAGTCATTCAACGCATCTCAAACTTCATAGACGGGCTTTAAATCTTGATATCCATCAGGCCCATTCACTTATCGGTCGTCGTGTTGCTTCTCGTAGTATTTGCTGCACCGGAAGTTCGTGCTCAGGTGAACTCTGACACTGATTCACCCACAAAAGGTCAAGTCGACCAGTTAGTGAAATTACTGGCTCACAGTCAATTGAACCGGCGAAGCCAGGCCCACCAGGCGCTAATGTCGATGGGACCAGCAGTTCTAGATTTATTGCCAGCAGAGTCAACACAGTTACCAGCCGAGGTAATTTCGAGACTCAAGACAATCCGGCAGGACTTGTATAAGCAAGTTGCAAAGCAATCAACAGCGGCCACGGCGATCTCCATTTCAGGCGACTTCAAACTACAAGAAGTGCTTGACCAGCTTGCACAGCAATCCGGTGTTGAATTCAAAACGGATGCGGATACCAATCGCCTGATCGATGTTGCATTTGACCAACAGCCGTTTTGGGAGGTCGTCGATTCGGTACTTGATTTCGTGGAACTCGACATCGCACCATTTGGTGCAGAACATGCATCACAATTCATCCTTGTCGACCGAAACGTAAATGGCATATCACGAAGCGAGCTTGCTCGATACGAGAGTGTATTTCGAATAGCGCCGGTCCGTGTGACGAAATCAAAAACATTTGCAAATCCTGCTGTCAACTCGACACAACTCTTTGTGCATGTATCCTGGGAACCGCGTATTCAACCGGTGCTGATGCAACTAACTCTCAGGGATGTCAAAGCTGTTGATAGTACTGGTAGGGATATCACACCGGAGAACAAGGACACGGTTAGGACGATCAATTTGGAAGGTAAAGGCAGGTTTACAGAAATTTCTTTACCACTGTTACCGGCAAGTCCGGAAGCAAAATCCATTCGTAGTGTTTCTGGCCACTTTGATACGATGCTGCCTGCCCGTAGTGAGTCATTCAGCTTTCCAGTAGTGTCGGCCCCGAATAACGAACTACCCCTGGTTTATTCCAAGGCAGGTGTTGATGTTATTCTGCAGGCTCTAAAAACTGTCGACGGCAGATTGGTTTGTGACTTAAAAATCCATTACAAGAATGCTGGCCGTGCTTTTGAGTCGCATCGAGGTTGGGTATACAAAAATCCTTGTGTGCTTGTTAACGCAAAGGGTGATCCGATCAAGCCGTCCTCGCGTGAAACGATTGGACAGGGCGAGAATTCTGTGACTTTTAGATTTGTCTTTGATACAGCGGTGGACTTAACGGAAGACATGGGATATTCGATCAAGTATTTCACACCCACACTGTTGGTTGAACGTCGCGTACCATTTGTGTTGTCAGGCATTCCACTTCCATAGTGTTTACCTTTAATGAAGTGGTCGACATGCAGATAATCGCGATTCAGGAGAGGAGTTAACGTGTACCAGATTTGTCAAATACGACTGTGGCTTAATCTGCGAGTTATTCACCTCGCTGTCGTGCTCATGCTGTTCGCCTTCAGTTCACCGTCGGATGGACAGACGATTGCAATAGTCGGCGACTCGGAAATCACCCAGTCCCAACTGCAAAGAGAATGGGATTTACTGATTAAGTCTCAAGGTGCAGATAAAGCGCTGACTGATTCAGAGAAAGAGCAATTGCGAAAGACAATCCTCGAAAAAGAGATTAACCGACAGTTGGCACTCCAGTTTCTCGATGCATCCGGGCAGGGAGTTATTGGTACGGAATTGGATCTGCTTAAGCGCAAAGTATCCAACGAACTAAAACAGCGCGGCATTACGCTTGCGGCCCACTTAATGGATCAGGGGCTGACCGCGGCGGAATGGGAACAGCGACTCAAATGGCGGGTGGGATGGAATCGCTACATTGCCAAGTACATGAATGATGAGAACTACGAGAACTTCTTCCAACAAAACCGACGCCAATACGACGGTACACAATTAAAAGTCGCACATATCCTGATTCGCAAAGAAAACATAAAGGATCTGGCCTCCGAATCGGCTCTTCTTACAAGCGTGAAGGCTGACATAGAATCGGATAAGTTGTCGTTTACAGCGGCCGCTACACAATACTCCCAATCCCCAACAGCCAAAAAGGGAGGGGAATTAGGGTGGATCGAATGGGTGCAACCAATGCCTACATCGTTTACAAAAGCAGCATTCGCCCTCAAGCCAGGTGGCATAAGTAAACCGGTTTCGACACCGTTCGGTTTACATCTTATTACCGTGCTTGAAGAAAAGCCGGGTAACAAAACATGGCAGCAAACTCGCAAGGCACTTCGAGAAGGAATGCGAGAGTTCTTATTCACATGGTCGGTGGACCAACAGCGTGAAAAAACCGAAGTGCAGATTCTAAGAGAGTGGTAACTCTATTCAACTCGGATATTAATTTGTCTTAGACAAATTTAGCGAGTTTTCTGCCACTGACACTTAATGGCATATCAGCCAGTTCCTTAGCGGAAACCCATCGTAGTGAATCACAGGCTGTGATTCTCTTGGATTTACTGAGCTTAATCTCAGACTGAAAGCAAGTGAGATGGACGCGATATCTTGTGATGGAATGTTTCAGACTGTGAATCCAGGTTGGTTCTTCAATCTCGATGGAACATCGATCACGCACGGCAGTCCGGACATCGTGCTTGGTGCCTGCCTTTACATCAGAATCGGATTGGATTTCGGATGCTTGCAGATTGCCAAGTGTGAATCTGGGAAAATCCCACAAGCCAGCCCAGCGCTCATCAGGTTGGCACTGCCGTATTAGAACATGTGATGTTTTGGGATCACGGATGATCACGGCGACTTCAAATAGATCTTCATATTGCGTCTTTTGTTTGGGACGGGGAATCTCATCAAATCGTTTTGATTGTTTTGTTTGGCAAATGCGATTTAGCGGGCACAGGTTACAACTCGGATTCCTCGGATCACAGATCAAGCTACCTATTTCCATCAGGGACTGATTGAAGTCGCTACAGTTCCTGGTTGGGAGAATCCAGTCGGCAAAACTCCAGAATAGGTGCTGTGCATCTTTTGACGTAACATCAGCATCATATCCCAGCAATCGGCAATACAGCCGAATTGTATTTGCCTCAACGATTGGGTGAGGTTGGTTAAGTGAGATGGAGAGAATAGCACCAGCGGTGTATCGACCGATTCCCGGTAAGTCGTACACGGCATTAAAAGTTGTCGGGAATTGCCCGTCGTGTGTATCCCGTACAATCTTGGCAGCCTGATGAAGTTGTCGGGCCCGCCGATAGTAACCGAGCCCTTCCCACAACCCAAGTACTTGTTGCTCATCTGCATTGGCCAATTCTAAACATGTTGGAAATGCCGCGAGGAATCTCTTGTAGTACGGGATAACAGTTGCAACTTGTGTCTGTTGCAACATGATTTCACTAATCCAGATCTCGTACGGATCGGAAGAATGCCGCCAAGGTAGATCGCGCGCGTTATCAGAATACCAATTCAGGCATCGACGCCGAAGCGTTCTACGCCAAGAGTCGGTTAACCAATCAGGCAAACCGGAATCAGTGGTCATCTGCAACGCCTTCCCTTAATTAGCACATCATTCCCAATGGATTCGGAAGTAGTATCCCATTGGTGCGCTTCGTTCATCCATTCAAGCCCCTGCCCTGTAACGGGTGATGGCGCAGATGCGCCTCCAACCGTTTTCGGCGCGACAAAGATATTTACTTCGTCCACAAGCTCAGCATCAAATAACGAACCAAGCAGTTTGGCGCCACCTTCGACCAGGACGTTTGTGCATCCTCGTTTCCCCAACTCAATCATGAGCAGTGGGAGAATGTCAGCGGGTGAATCAGTGGGGCAATTAAGAATTTCAACCCCTTTTCCTTGTAAGGCACTGATTTTGTTGGGATCAGTGCCAAGTCCAGCGGTGACCAGAACCGGCAACTCGCTGGCTGTTGCAACCAGTTGTGACTCCAGTGGTAATTCAGCACGACTGGATACAACGACACGCATAGCGTTGCGTAGTCCTGGTGGCCGTGCGGTGAGTAGTGGATCATCGGCGGTGGCTGTGCCGCTACCAACGATAATTGCATCGACTCGCCCACGTAATCGATGAACGACTTCCCGACTCTGCTCATTAGAAATCCATTGGCTCGAACCGGAACGGGTCGCGATCTTTCCGTCCAACGTCATCGCCCATTTTGCGATGACCCACGGCCGCTGGTGCTCAATGGTGGTCGTAAACGGAGCAATTAGCTGACTACACGCATCCTCGCAGCAACCAGAAATGACGCTGATCCCGGCCGCTTCAAGTGCCTTGATTCCATCGCCGTTAACAGCAGGATTCGGGTCGGTGGATCCAATGACCACGCGTTTGATTCCCGATTCAATAACCGCTTGCGTACATGGCGGTGTTTTACCGGTATGGCAACAAGGCTCGAGAGTGACGTAAAGCGAAGCACTGTCAGGGATAACGCCGGCGTTAGCGATTGCATTAACTTCTGCGTGGGAATCGCCGAAGGCCTGATGGAACCCACTTGAAATCAGTTGATCGTCAGTTGCGATCACACAGCCAACCATTGGATTGGGTTCAACGTGCCCTTCGCCCTTTTGTGCAAGTTCGATTGCTTGCTTCATCCAATGTTGATCATGATTTGTGATCATTATCGCATCGCACCGGGATTGAATTCGGAATTAATCTGGAATCCAGAGTTTTGAGCCACCATCATCAGAGTCGCCGGATGCATCATCCGCTGCAGAGGGTGCATCGGCTTCCGCACTACCGGGCGTCCACACTCCACCACCAGCAGTTGGATCTCCCATACCAGGAGGTGGTCCGATGGAAACACCACCACCAGGCGCTCCCATTCCAGGAGGCATAATTCCCATTTGCATTAGCATTCCATAGAGTTGCTGGGAAATGCCGGGTTCGTTGATATGTTTCGTCTCGAGGGTGGAGATAATTTCCGATGCTCGTGCTGAATCGCCGGTCATTAGCCTCAATGGCAATTCACGCAGGAGCCATGGTGCAGGTGAACGTCCATCCGTTTCACAGGCGGAAACCGCTTTACTCAATAACTCCAGACGTTCTTCATCTGTTTCAGCGTTATCAACTAATGCGCCGAGGGCGTCGGCCATGGATACACCTTCGGGTGCTTCGTCCCGATTAACGATTTCCTGTGCTGCATTAACGGTTGTTTTATAAGAATTAACGAAGGAGGCTCGTGAGAAGGTCTGAGACAGTTGTTCCGCTGTCATCTTTGTAACATCCAGTCTGCTCATACGAATGTCAGGAATATCAGAGATATCCGCATCCGTTGGATCAATGGTTTCTGGAATTGGGATGCCGAGCGTGTCGCGAAGTGAATCGAGGGTAAATGATGAATCGCGGCATTGCATGTTTGATTCAAAGATCAACAACATTGCCTGCACTTTGATCCGCTGATCAAAATCCAGAACGATCTCGTTGGCGGACTTATCACCGAAGGCTCGCAATTCCATTGCGGGAAATCGTTCATTGATCAGTTCCATCTGGACATCTCCGGCGATAGCTTCGATGTCCGTGGGATTCATTTCGCGAGGCCACACAGGATTCCAACTCAACTCATCAGCGATAGTGGGAACATTGGTCACTTCTTCACGTGTCTCTTCTGCTCCGACGAGATCACCCGCGACTGAAGAAACGGCATCAATCGCTTCCTGCAGCCCTTTGGCTTTTGATGGCACGATGTCAATTCGGGCATCACGGTCCGTTTGTTTGCCAAACAGGTAAATCGTGCCAAGTGAAAGTGGTACATCTGCCTTGGTTAAGCCTTCTACCTCTGTCGGCATATCCTTGTCGAGAATAACGAATACAGATCTTGGCGGTGGATTATCCGGATCATCATTCGCGAAGCCTGGATCGTTAATCGCATGCAATTGTCTTGACGCGATGCACTGTTCGTTGAAGGCATCGGCGTTTTCAATAGTTAAGGTAACTTTCTCGATAGCACGGGTATCAGGGGTATCCTGATTTTCCAACATCTGAGCATAGGATTCAGACTCGATAGCTTCATCGCTGTCCTGATCACATGACGCTGCGTAGTTTCTCCAATGAGTTGCACCCTCTTCACATTCACCGAGGTAGGTGCATAGACAAGCTGCAGCCTTTCGCAACACAGGTGCATCACCGGATTCAATGAGTGTTCGGATTTTTTCAAGGGCGCCGAGCCAAACGCCGCGTTTACCCCAGGACATTGCCTCTTCAAGTCCGTCAACCGTTGCCACCTCTTCGTCAGATGGCAGTGGCAGTTGTTGCTTGATAATAAGTGGAATGTTTTGGTTTTGCGTGAATTGCAATACACGCACCATTCCGGCTTCCCGGTTACCCAGCAAGGCGCTTTGCAGCGTTAGATGTGCAAATCCGGAAAACATATGGCCCTCTGAAAACAGCGAGTCAGTGACGCGTTGTAACGCCGGCACCAATAGCTGCGGGATGCTCTCCATCTTGGACTTTTCAAAGGCACGCTGAAGTTGGATCATCGCTTCGTGCGTGTCCTCTTCCCCCAGCGCTGCTTGAGCCCACGCTACGGGGCTTTCCGGATCCGCTTCAAGGAAACGGTCGGCGCTTTCCTTGGCCTTTTCGAACTGCGACGTTGCCAGCAAAGCAATTCCCTTGAGTGCCAACACACTGCTCAACGGTCCATGTGATTCTTCCAGAGTAGACAACGTTGTTAGTGCCGCCGCATATTGATTACCTTCGATGGAACGGGTCACCTTATCGAGGTCTCTTACAATGTCAGCAGAGCAACAAAACTTGACTTTGTTACCAACACCACAGGGACAAAAGTCATTGGGCTCGAGTGCCATACCTAAATCAACCTATCTATATATAGATGTCTTGTTTGCCTGCCCCGAAATCCATGTGAAGCGTCAGGTGATAATTCACGAATGAATCGTTGCTTTAATTCGCAGTAGGGGTGTGAATTCGTCATCGTACCAAACCATTATTTGCTTGACCATGAGACCGCCTCATTCCCCCCAATTCGCACAGATAGTACAGCCGAAATAAGTTTTTTTGTGACTCTGGGTAAGGATGTAAAGCTATTGCACCAAACCTTACCGGGACTGATGTTCATGCGGGTTAGTTTGGCATAGACGGACTTGTATATCCTCGTTAGGCTTATACACTTCAACGCCCGGATATACGTGCGCGCAGGCGCCACAGAACAGATGACCAAAGCACCATTTTTCTCGAGACGTACGCCAATTTTTGGCATGTCAAATGCGCTCGTGTTGCTCATGGTTATCTGTTTCCTCGTACCGTTTGCAATGCGGGGTGCGAAGAACGCCGTTGGCCGAATGGAAAACGACGTCAAAGACTGGCTGCCCTCGGATTACCAGGAAACAAAGGACCTGCAGTGGTTCGGTCAGCATTTCCTTGGGGAGGAATTCGTTCTTCTTACTTGGGAAGGTTGTTCTCAGGAAGATGTAAGTTTCCGATTGCTTGTCGACAAGTTGAAGCAAGAGGTTATTCATTCAGATCCTGTTTTGGATAAGTTGCCGGATGATTTTGATGACTTGAATCCAGCAGAGCAAAAGATAGCAAGACACGATCTTGCGATGCGTAAAGAGCTTCTCAGAGCAAGGGAACTTGGTGATGAGCTACAGTTGTTTCTTCCCGATGACGAGCGACTTAATTTCAGTGGCCAGAATGAAAAATGGCTGCAATCCAATGATGGCACTTCCTACTTCATCACGGAACAGGGAGAGCTATACAAGTGGCTAGGTAAAGACAATCTGGTTGACTCCGTTTCCAGGAAGTTCAAGCGAGATGTTCTGGGGGATAAGTCGGTCGAGGCTGAGAAAATTGATCAGTTTGGCGCCGAGTTAACGGGCTCTAATGAAGTCAATGATTTTTACGAAGATCCGAGCAAACTCACAGCTCGATACTTCACTTCGGTACGTTCGGGAATGGACGCACTCGAAGAACTCGCCGGACCAGGTGGACCACTGTTGCCACGAGGTGGCAATCTTTCGGAAGAATCGCGTCAGCGAATCGCATATGCCACTGCCATGGATCGGCTCACTGGAACGCTGTTTGCACCGGCCGTTCCTCCCGCATTCGATTGGTCCGTTGAGGCAGTCGAAAGTGTGCTTACCGAACATCAGCGAGAGCAATTACCTACTGACTGGAAACAACAATACGAGTCGTATCTTGAATCGACCTTGGATGAACAGTACGCCGCGGACGTTGCGAATCTCGTAGCTGCAGGGTTTAAGTCGCATGCGAAAGTCTGGGATGGATTTTTCTATTCATTAGATTTAGATCCGCCACCTCGGCAGACGTGCATCGTTGTAACACTCAGTGACATTGGTAAGGACAATTTACGCAAAGTTGTGGGCCGTGGTGTTGGTGGAGAGCCGACCGGGCGGATCGTGAGATTTGCAACAGAATGTGGCGTGGAGCCACCGGCTAAACCACCAATGACACCGTGGGGTAAGATCCCGGTGCAGGACGGCAAAGTCCTGAGGATGGGTGGACCACCTGTGGATAACGGTGCTATCGACGAAGAAGGCCAAATTACGCTCGGTCGTCTCGTTGGACTCTCTTTATTGCTGGGAGTTGTGCTCAGCTATCTGAGTTTTAGAAGTCTCAACGTAACGATCATGGTGTTCTTCGTTGGCGGAGTTGGTGCCATCATGAGCATGTCCATCGTCGGTTACTCCGGCGGTGTCGTCGACTCCATTCTGCTTTCGATGCCGTCACTCGTATATGTACTTGGAATATCCGGTGCTGTTCATATTGTAAATTACTACAGAGATGCTTCCTTTGAGTTAGGCGAGCCAGTTGCATCTGAACAAGCACTTGCACATGGTTGGGGGCCATGTACTCTCGCCTCGTTCACAACTGCTTTGGGACTCGGGTCGTTGTACATCAGTAACCTCGCACCGATCAAGAATTTCGGTTTGTATTCCGCTATCGGTGTGATGGCAACGCTGATACTTGTCTTCACCTATCTCCCGGCAGCATTAAAAATCTGGGTGCCCAAGTTTAAGCAAAAGGCAGCACCAGAGGGTAAAAAGGCTATCGAGGAACATAGCCTGCTTACACGTATGTGGACGGGTGTTGGACATCGTGTGATGAAGTACCACTGGCCAGTCATCAGCCTGGGACTGCTAGTGCTTGGATGTGGCATCTGGGGCATCACCAAGATCAATACTTCCGTTCAACTCTTAAAGCTGTTTGACGATGAAGCAAAGATCATACGCGACTACGAATGGTTGGAGACTAACTTTGGCAAACTGACCCCGATGGAAATGGTGATCAAGGTCGGTGAAGAATATAAGTTACCGAGCCAGGTGGAGCGACAGGCGGCGGGTGATTTGAACCTTGAATCGCGAAATCAGCAGAAATACCAACTGTCGATGCTTGAAAGAGTCGAGTTGGTAAATCAGATTCAATACGCCGTTGAACAGGTGTTTGGTGATACTGGCCGCAACGTAATCGGTCAGGGGATGTCGGCTGTTACGTTCTGTCCGGAAATCCCACATCCGAATTCGACAACGAGACGATCTTCGACTAATTCGATGCTTGAGAATAATGAGGATCGACTCAAAAACGAAGACTATCTTGCCTATGACGATGAGAATAACCAAGAACTCTGGCGAATTAGTTTGCGGCTCGGTGCGTTAAACGATGTGAACTATGGCCATTTCATCGACAGCCTCAAAGAGGTGGTGTGGCCGATCGAACAGGCCTATCAATTCCGCAACGCCCTGCTCCAACAAATCGAAGATGACCATGGTGGAGCTGGATACAACCACGCAAACGTTTTCTTTAACGGGAACCGAATCCTCGTGATCGGTGGAAATCCACGAGCACCGATCGTTCGCGAGCAAACCGGTGAAAACGACGAATCGGAAATCGTTGTTCACGAGAAGAATCTGTTCTCACGGGTTTTGAACCATGTGTTACTGGCAAAGGGATTCGTCAACAACCGCAAGCATCCAAGTGCCCTCTGGTGGTATGACCTGGACAATGAAAAGAACATCGATGCATTTACCAGCTTTACAGCCGAGCAGTGGAAGCGCGCATTGAGTTCGTATACATACGTAGTCATGCTTGACGAATACGATGGGCTGGATAAGCAAATGGTCGATGATAGCGTTGCCGAAGATGCCCGCTTCATCGACTTAAGTGGATTCTTGGAAAAGTCCGGAACCAGTACCACGGACAATGACCAAATCTCGTTGTTTGCTGGTGTGGAATCTCAGCTGTCAAATGCCGAAGATCCGGGGTTTGACATGATCTACACCGGTGTCGTGCCGATCGTCTACAAAGCACAAACGTCGTTGCTCAAGAGCCTCATTAATAGTATCGGCCTGGCCTTTGTCATGATCTTATGTGTCATGGTTCTACTGTTGAGGAACGGTAAGTTGGCCTGGAATAACTTTACCAACCTTCGTGGCGGTATGGTCTCGATGATTCCCAATGTATTTCCAGTGGTGGCCATATTCGGAATCATGGGACATATGGATGTGATGGTGGATATCGGTTCGATGATGACCGCCAGCGTAGCGATGGGTGTTGCGGTTGACGATACGATTCACTTCTTAACCTGGTTCAGGAAGGGCATGGATCAAGGGATGGAGCGTCGTGGTGCACTGCTACTTGCATACGAACGGTGTGCTGCGGCCATGACACAAACCACGCTGATTGGTGGACTCGGCCTAAGCGTCTTTGCATTCAGCTCATTTACTCCGACGCAACGATTTGGCACGATGATGCTGACTTTGCTTGCTGCTGCGTTAGTTGGAGACCTGTTATTTTTACCAGCCTTGCTGGCCAGCCCGATTGGCAAATTCTTCAGTAGCGAAAATCAATCACGGCGAAAGAAAAAGTCAGATGTTATGACAGGTGACGAAGCGTCACTCGATGAGGTTGAGTCCAACGGAGATGATTCGGCAGACGAACAGTCGGATATACACGCCCCACGAGGTAAGAAGAGCAAGAGCTCTTCGTCTAGTCCCGGATCTGGCCCTCACACCGTAGAGAAAAACGGCGATCGCGTTATCCGCCATGACAAAGGGCATAAGTCATAAGTCTGGTTTTCGTTGGCATGACGGGTAAGCACTAGAGCCAGTTGTTTTCTTGATACCAGGTTCCCGTTTGGGCAAACCGCTCAAGGAGCGAAGCTGGAAATACCATTCCAAGGTGCTCCAGGTTTTCCGTCGAGCAGGCCCAGCTGGATGCGTGAGCTTCGCGGATCTTATCAAGATTTACCGAGAGTTGTTGGCCTCTGATGCGGGCCATGCACTCCATGATTATTCCGACGGTCCAGCTCAAAGGACTAGGCACGAAACTCAGTCGGCCACGTCCCCGGTTGATGGCGTGTTTCATTATTTTTCCCATGCTGGCATAGGTTGGGTACTCAGGGCACACGCCGTAATAGATTCCTGTACCGGATGAGTTGAGATTATCAGCGGTCAGTCGCTGGCCATGCTCTGCAGCACGAATGATGATCTCTACGAGGTCTGCAACATGAATAAGGGAAATGCGTGGTGCAGCAACCCCCATGATTGCATGCACGTTCATGTTTGATACGGATTTGAAAACCGGAAGCATCTCCGTGTTACGTGGCCCGAAGACAATACCCGGCCGCACAATGGTGGTCGGAACGCGATCAGCGAACAACTGTGCGGCGCATTCTCCCGCCCGCTTGCTGAGCCCGTAATTTGAGACAGGTGCTGTTGACGCACCTTCCATGCGAACTGTGCCGTGTGCGGTTGGACCGGATGCCGCGATTGAGGAGATGACGACGTGGACGGGAGGACTTGTTGCTTGCGCACATGCTCTAGCCAGATTAAACGTGCCGTCCCTGTTTGCAGTCATTAGCTGGTCTAGCTTGAAAGCGCTAGTGCGTCCGGCCAGGTGTACAACGTAGTCCACTTCTTCGACCGCTTCGGCAAGCACGTTGAAATCTGCAAGTGAACCTTCCACATACTGAACGCCAACAGACTCCAGTAATTCACGATTGGATGTTTTCCTCACCAGGCAGCGCACGTTATGACCGCGTGCTGTTAATTCTTCGGCGAGATGTCCACCGATAAATCCGCTTCCGCCTGTGAGAAAATACGTGCTCATGTCTTATCGAAAATTGGTTTTTCTAATACTTGCTTGTTTGTTGAGTGATTTTGATCTATTCAGTTTTACACCGTAGATTTGCTGAGCGCCAAAATCAATATCTGCCTCCGGTTCGAAGTCCGATGTGCAATCCGTCTGACAGGTTGAATAGTAACGATTACAACAGTTTTACGACCGTTTTTTTATGAACCTGAACTGGAGAGCTACATTCTTCCATGCCGCATTGTGGCACCGGCAACAATTGATAATGGTCATTTTCCATCCACGCGGAAGCGAGCGTGGTGAGGTTCCTTAAGTGCACAGGCGAAACAGTAATGTCTGAATTAGTAATTAAGCCAGTCGGGACAAGAAGAGAACGCAAGCAGTTTCTTCAATTGCCGTCGAAAATCTACCGTGACGATGATATGTGGATTCCCGCGCTACGCGCAAATGTGAAAGAGCTTGTCGGATTCGCCAAACATCCCTTTCATGATTTCGCCACTGTTCAACCCTTCATTGCTCTGAGAGATGGTGAGCCCGTCGGTCGTATTTGTGCGATTGTGAATCCCCGACACGTGAAATATCAGAAAGAAGAAGTAGGCTTCTTTGGCTTCTTTGAGTCGATCAACGACCTCGCGGTATCAGGAGCGTTGTTTGATGCAGCACGCGAATTCCTTGCAGGCCACGGTTTGAATAAGATGCGGGGCCCACTGAACCCATCACTGAACTATGAGTGCGGATTGCTCGTGGATGGGTTCCACAGTCCTCCTACATTCATGATGACATATAACCGGCCGTACTATGTTGAGTTGTTTGACGCTTATGGCATGGAAACCAATCAGGAAATGGTCGCCTTTAAGTTTCCAGTTGATGCCGTACCGGATCTTGATCCCAAGGTCTTCAGAATGGTCGAAAGGGGTAAGCAGCGTTTCAATATTAAATTGCGCAGGATCAATATTAAAGACTTCAAGAATGAAGTGCGCATGTTTCTTGATGTCTACAATCGGGCGATGCCGGGCACGTGGGGGTTTGTGCCGTTTACCGATGATGAAATGAAACATCTGGCAGCCTCACTTCGATTCTTAATTGCTCCGGAGATGACTTCCGTTGCGACTGTCGACGACGAACCGATTGCAGCGTTGTTTGGACTGTTGGATTACAACCCGATCATTAAACAGATTGGTGGCAAACTATTCCCGTTCGGATTCCTGAAACTGCTTCTTAGTAAACGTAAAATCAAAAAGATGCGTGTAATGAGCGCTAACGTCATCCCTGAATATCAGCGATGGGGAGTTGGTGTCATTGCACTCTCCAGATTTGAAGATGAATACGAACCATGGGGCCTGAAGGATCTGGAGTTTAGCTGGGTATTAAAGTCCAATCACCTTTCTTATAAAACGCTGACCCGTGGTGGTGCGGAGCCGGAGAAGACTTGGCGGATTTATGACTACGAGCAATCGTAGTCCGATTTCCCGAAGGCTGCTCTAGTGTCCGTAAACTGCCTAAGTGCTGATTATTTATGTTTCGGTAGATAGAATTTGGCCAAACTACAGCGATCAGTCCCTAAAATTGGTCAGTTTTCACTTTAAATCGTGCCGATTTAGTTAAAGAGGGGGGGGCCACACTCATAACGTGCATTGGATGGTGAGTGTGGTGTGTGATAATATTTATATAGAGTTCTCGGAAGTCTGCTCGTACAGCAGTATTTCTGTGCATGAAGCGAAGCCGTGTTCAATTGATACGTTTTCACATGGAATGTGATGGCGTTTGAAACACGGTTTAATTGACCGCAATCAGGAGATAATCCATGTTATCGATTTTAGGGCCAAAGCCGAAAAGTCGTTCATTTTGTGATGGTGTTTCGCGTCGAGATTTTCTGACGATTGGATCACTATCCATGGCCGGTGCCATGTCACTGCCACATCTACTTCGTGCAGAGGCAGCACAGGGTGGCCGTAGCCACAAAGCGATTATCAATGTCTTCCTTCCAGGTGGTCCTCCGCATCAGGATATGTTTGATCTCAAACCGGATGCTCCTCAGGAAATCCGTGGTGAGTTTCAACCCATCAACACAAATGTTGCTGGCATACAGGTCGGCGAATTGTTTCCAAAGCTCGCTGAGGTGATGGACAAGGTATCTGTAATCCGAACCATTGTCGGTGCAACCGGATCGCACTATGCTCACCAGGCCATGACAGGATATCCACACCCGAATCCACCAGCAGGCGGATGGCCATCGGTTGGTGCCTGGATTTCAAAATTGCAGGGACCGGTTAAACCGGCTGTTCCTCCACACTTGTCGCTGTTCTACAAAACCAGCCATAACCCTTGGGGTGATCCAGGTGCTGGCGGATTCCTTGGTGTACCTCATTCTCCATT
>Ga0114933_10002492_pt1 | contig 19053 bp, 14 predicted proteins | sample 4SBtaG_FD_89691 | JGI IMG/M metagenome (GOLD analysis project Ga0114933, IMG submission 89691) | Deep subsurface microbial communities from Kolumbo volcano to uncover new lineages of life (NeLLi) - 4SBTROV12_W25 metaG | ecosystem: Environmental > Aquatic > Marine > Volcanic | place: Kolumbo... | reverse complement strand
CGTCACAGGATCATTGAAACCACCCAGTCGCTTCAGTTTGATCGGGATCTCCAGAACATCACCTTGCGTAACGCTCAGACAATCCGCACCCGCTGTTAGCTCAAACTGTGGTTGCGAGTTGTGGACGTCAAATTGGTAACCGCTCACTCGGTGATCTAAGTTGATACCGCCAATACTTTTGATTTCAACGATGTATGTGCCTGGTTTGGTCGAAATGGAGTCGTATGCTTTTCGATCTTGGGAGGTGGTGGTAATAGGATTACGGCCGACGACTTTACCATCCGGGTCTGTAATGGACATGATTACCAGTCCCATAGCACTTGTCATGCGGGGCGCCGTGACGCTTAGTTCAACGGATCCAGCCTCGGTGATTTCAAGTGCAAAGATGTCTTTTCCGAAAGGTGGTAATTGGCCATTCGCGGTTTCACCAACTTTTATTGGAATCTCCGGTTGCTGGCGATGCAAAAACGTTGTGATCTGGGTTTGGCCAGATGGTGTGATGCGTAAAGGTACATTGTTGGCCAACGCCTCATCGGAGTACTGATAGGTACCACTTGCATCATCTGGAATCGTCACGTCGCGAACGAGTTCCAGCAATTGACCAGTACCATTCATTGAGTAAAAAGAAATCTTGGTGGTTTCACCGGCTGCTGCGCCGATCGGATAAGCATATGTGATTACAGGGTTCTTAGTGATTGTTGCCCGATAAACATGCGATGGAGTACCGTGATACGACACATTACCGATTTGCAAATAGTAATCACCACTCTCGGTTGCCTTAAATGCAATTAACGGATCATCCCCGAGCATGTCTTCTTGAATTGGCAGGGACTGTCCATTGCTATCGACTATTGAGACTGTGGGCTCGAGTTTGGATCCTAAGCGTCTGGCGTAGATGTCACAGTAAACGACATCCCCGGCGTCGAGATTAAACTTGTAGTAATCCAAATCGCGTTCGCCATGGATTTGTCCATTAACTGTCATAGGCAATTCAGTTGTTTCTGCACGAGAAACATCGGAATTCGGTTCTGACTCTATAAGCTCGGGTAGGTCGCCTACGATAAATGGTAGTGAACCGGTGCTACCACCAGATGCACAAAACGTATTCCAGTAGGCAGTTCCTGTTGGCGCATCAGCTGCGACCGTGACTTGAGCTTTCCATTGGCGAGGATAATTGATTGGGACTTCGTTCGGGGCACGGCGTGGCGACGGGTTTCCCCGATCGAATACTTCCGTTGACAGCACGCTATCGCCAGTGACTCCGTTACCACGGATGAAGAATTCAGTATTTGGTGGAGCTTGTTCGAGTCCAACGTGGACATCAACGGCGGTACCGCGTTGAGCGCCAGCCGGGAAGATATGCACACTGTCTGGGAGCTTTGTAGGCACAGGCTGACCATGCGCTGTGGTAGAAGCGATTAGTAACAGAAGGGCTGGCCGGATGCAGCGTCCAATTCGATGCATGTTTACTCTCGGATTCTTGCGTGTGTCGATAGTCTGTTCTGAGTCAACCATGGTTAGCTGAATAGTTCCGTTACGACCTTGCCACCATCAGCGATGGGCACCGGTCGACCCAGTGGTGTATGAAGCGTTTTCTTGTGATCGATTCCTAATCCATAGAGAATCGTAGCCACCATGTCTTCAGGTGTAATGGGTCGGTCAGCAACCTCAGCTGCCTGCTTATCCGTTTTGCCAATGACCTGACCTCCCTGCACTCCGCCACCAGCCATGACGATTGAAAATGCATTGGGCCAGTGATCGCGACCTGCAAGCTGATTGATTCTCGGAGTCCGACCGAATTCCGTGGTAATGACCACCAGTGTGTCATCGAGCATTCCGCGATCTTCCAGATCGTTAAGCAATGCGGGAATAGCCTGATCAAATGCAGGACACAGCAAATCCCGCAAACTGTAGGTGTTCTTTCGGTGAGTATCCCAGTGCCCGTTTTCCACAGCAACAAAACGACAGCCGGATTCCACCATGCGTCGAGCGAGAAGACAGCATTGACCGATGCTCGTCATGCCGTATGCTTCACGAAGTCGCTCAGGTTCGCGGTCAATGTCAAATGCCTCGCGTGCTTCTTTAGAAGCCATCAGGTTGTATGCCTTCTTGTAGAACGTGTCGAGTGACTGGACTTGCTGTCCTGCCCGCGCTGCGTTTTCCTCGATGGCATTGATTTGTTGAAGTGCAAGTTGTCGCAGTTGTCCCCGCTTGGTAGCCACACTTGTTGGTAAGGCGATGTCACGGACGGAGAAGTCCGGTGCGGCAGGATCCGCATCAATAACAAATGGACCGTGTGCTGGTCCAAGGAAGGATGGCCCACCACTATTGAGGAAATTGGGTAATGAAATGTACGGCGGTAATACTCCCGGTGTTCCAAGCTCTGAAACCATGGATCCGATGCAAGGGTGTTGATTGTTGTTTTGATTGCCGTTGAAGTCGCCGGCTCCGGCTTTCTTACCAGACATCATTACGTGGAATCCGCGACCATGATCTGAATCATCATGAGTCATGCTGCGCAGGATGGCCATTTTGTCCACGACAGTGGCACAACCGGGAATGACATCCGAAATCTGGATTCCTGGTACGTTGGTACTGATCTTATGAAAGTCACCTCGGATCTCGGACGGTGCTTCCGGCTTCAAGTCCCACATGTCTTGCTGAGGCATCCCGCCAACGATGAAAATGAAAATGCAGTTGATGTCGCTGCGGTCTTTACCTTCTGCTGCAGCGAGTTGTTGCATTTGCATGATTTCTGCCATGCCGAGACCGGCGACGGAACCGATTCTCATGAAGTCGCGACGATTGTGACCGTTCGCGGATTTTTGCAATGGTTTTTGAAATGTGCTGAAACTCATGCCTTACGCTCCGTGCTTATTTCACAAAAAGGAAGTCGTATGAATTCATCATAACCCAGAGGAAGTCCTCAATACCCTGTCGTCGTGAAGGATTATTAAGCAGTTGTTTACCAATAGCAATTTCCTTCTGGTTGGGAAGGCGATTTGCCGTAACAAGAGCAATCTCTTCTATCAGTTTATCGACATCAAGATCAGATTTAGTTAATTCACTCACGCGCCCGTTACCGGATTGTAATTTCAGCTCGATTTCCGGGGCGTTTAGAAGATGCAGTGCCTGGGCCATCGTTGGATCGCCGCTACTTCCGCATTCACACGGGGATTCACGTAGATTCCGACCAAATGTGTCGAGGAAGTACGAGGGTAGCTGGTTGTCCCATAAGTCGATTGCACGGGTGCCTTCCGGATGTCCGGCATATTTCTCGGGCACAAGCGTGATGTGACAAATGGCATCAAGCATCACCTCCGCCGGCATGCGGCGTACCAGATAGTGACTGAACATCTGGTCATCTGTGTAATTGGACTCATTCGGTGTGCTTGAGAGTTGAAATGACTTGCTATTGAGAATGTGCCGCATCAACGACTTGATATCAAAGTTGTTTTCCACGAGTGTATTGGCCAGGTGGTCAAGCAATTCAGGGTTTGTCGGTGGATTTGTTTCACGAAAATCATCTTCCGGTTCAACGAGTCCACGTCCCATTAGGTGTTTCCAGATCCGGTTGGATACTAACCTTGAGAATGTTGGATTGTCGCGAGCAGTTACCCATGATGCCAATTCAGGACGCGGGTCTGTTCGATCATCTGCACTGGTCGCTGAACCAGCAAGTGGCCGCGTGTCGACAGGTTGGTTTATGACAGGTATCGCCATGGACTTATGCCCGGGGTGGTAAATCAACTCTCGATTTTCATCAAGCGATTCCCTTTTCATTCCATTAAAGAACCCGGCAAGCCCGTAGAAATCATCCTGCCCCCATTTTTCAAATGGGTGGTGGTGGCATTGTGCACAGTCCATCCGGATGCCAAGGAACGCCTGAGAAATTGACTTGGTCGCATCCTCAGGAGTTCGCTGTCCACGAAAGAAGTTTGCTGGCCCAACCTGCCCGGTGTTTCCTGTTGCCACAATGATGTCGAATACCCACTGGTCGTAAGGTCGGTTTTGCTGCACCTGTTGCCGTAGCCAGCGGTAGAAAGTGTATGCACCGCGAGATCCAATCGTGGCCGAATTGACCATCAGGATGTCTGACCAACGTTGTGTCCAATAGCTTACGAACTGTTCAGAATTTAAAGCAGCTTCTATCGCTTTGGCTCGTTTGTCCGGAGAGTTGTCCTTAAGAAAGTCGCGAACCTGCTGGCCTGTTGGAATGGTTCCGCTGGTCTTAATCATAAGCCGCCGAAGGAACGTGGCGTCGTCAGTTAGTTCGGATGGATCAAGACGCAGGTACTCCCACTTGTTCCAGACCAGATTATCAATCGGATGGTCCTCATTAAACCAATTCGGCCGTTGCGGTGATTCAGCACCGAGCTTTGGTACCACCACGCGACTGACGTCCACAAATCCCAGATAGCTGATTGTGATGGCAGCTTCACCAGGCACTTTTCCGGTTTCAATAACGCCATGGTTATTGCATTCAGCGATGACCGCTTCATTGCTGACAAAAGCGGAGGCACGTGTTACATCACGTGTGCGACCATCGTCATAGGTTGCTGTGACCCGTAGCTGTTGAAGCGACCGAGGCTTCATGACTCGGATTTCGGGCTCAACAGAGATTGCGACGACGCGAGCTGTATCATCTTCACCCCACGGCATTCCCTGAAGGATCCACTCGCGAAGTAATTCGGCATCCTGAGTCTCGGATGTCATGCGCTGCCCACCCCCATGTGCTGAAATGCCAATGGCCTTGGTGTAAATCAACGATTTGGTGATGGCACCTGGGAAGACACGACGTCCACGACCTTCTTTTACGATGGCATCAAAGTCGGCTTTGGGATCGAAACCAAAGACGCTTAACTTAAATCCATTTTGCCCGGATTGTTTTCCATGACACCCCCCACCATTGCAGCCAAGCTTGGTCAGCAACGGTATGATGTCCACCTCAAAGTTAATCGCCGGGTATGTACTGAATTCAGCGACCGAGACGCTAACCACTTGCGAGTGTTCGCCGGCTTTGATGGCGATGATCGTCTCTCCTTCGGCCAAGCCAGTTAACAACCCTGCATCATTGCGAATCACTTCTTCGTCGAGCACCGTGATGGTGGATTGATGCGTAAGATCCACAACAGAATTATCAGAACGGACTCCGGTGATTGTGATCTGTTGCTGTCTGTTCTTGCCGGAAAGTACGATTTCCTGCGGCTCAACACGAATTGAATCTATTGCGAATTCTTCAGCTGCGGTTGCAGCATTACACACAAGTATGCCAAGCAATAGTACGAGCGGATTTGTGAGCCGGTGATTCATTTCGAGGTACAATTAGGCTAAATGTGTAGCCTGAAGATGTTTGGTGTTTACCCGTCACTTGCTTTTCGTCAAGCTTGCAAATGATGAATGGTCATCCTTCATTCTAGCTATACGGTGTGACTTAGTACAAACCCGAATAATGTCTACAGACAGGAGTTTCATGTGAATTACTTTGTTCTCGCTGTGATCTGTTTTGCAGGCATTGGTGAAGACAGTGGATTCGGTCTGTTTAGAGCCTATGACCAACATGCTGATGGGCGAGTGGAAAAAGTCTTGGGAAAACTCACTCTCGACAAGCCGGTGGATCAGACAAAAGTCGTTTATCTGGACGAGAAGCCGATACTAAATTCAGATGATGTCCTGTCGGCGACCGGCAAAATAGAAAATGGTCAGGCGGTTATTGATATCACATTTAAACGTAAGTCCGGCAAAGTCCTCTACGAAGCAACCGAAGGGCTGATTGAAAACCGTTTGGCGGTTGTCCTCGACGGCAACGTCCTGGTGGCCCCAGTCGTTCGAGCTCCCATTGGAAAAGACGTACGACTGACTGGCAACTTTGACAAAGTGCTAGTCGACTTGCTACTAAAACGGCTCAATAGGTGATCGCTTTGAAATCTGCGTTAGGAGATATGGAGCCTCGTAAGTCGCTGCGAAATTACGTCATTGCCTGCGCAGTTATCGCTTTGCCATGGATCGTCGGCACCGTTCTGTTTAACGGAATAGAGCGATTTCCACATAACGATGACTGGCTGTATGCGAGATCGGTTCAGGGATGGATGAAGTCCGGTGATTATCATCATGTCACGCAGCACGGTGAGTTGGCCGCCAGTGTTGTTGCGCATGTTGCCTGGGGAAAGGTGTTTCACTTTGCTCAACCGTTTTCAATGAAGACGCTTCATCTTTCGCAGGCTGTGGCAGCCTGGCTTGGGTGCTGTGCAGTGTTCGTGCTTGCCAGACATGCAGGAGTCTGTTTCTTAACATCGTGTTCCCTCGCGTTGGTGCTCGCAGTTTGCCCGTTGTTCTATGGACATAGCTTCACGTTTATGACCGACGTGACTGCCTTGTCGCTGGTTGCCATTGCAATGCTCTGTTTTCATTTGGCACTTAGAGATCTACCAAATCGTGTATCTCAATTGTGGTTAGTCTCTGGCGGAATTGTCACGGCACTTGCATTCTGGTGTCGGCAGACACACATACTCTGTTTGGTATACCCGGGATTGCTGTTACTCATGCACTGCAAAGAAATGAAGTTCCGTGGTATTCGGCGCCACTTAGGTCTTTTAGTGGTGATCCCACTGTCAGCGGTACTTGCGTTTGAATGGAACCTGATTGTGCCCGGCAATAATCAACGCATGGGAATTGTCTTACCGAAAGACTGGGACCTGTACCGTTGGAAACAAATTGCCATCCACTTGTACGGCATGTGTTTGATAGTGGGATTGCTGGCACTCCCATTGTTTCCATTTCTCGCACGAAGTGCATTTTGCTATCGGCCGATCGGTCGTATATGCAGCGCTGGTTGGGTAACAGCGGTTGTTGCGATCGGATTGCTCGGTTTATTTACCGCATACGGTGGACGACTGTTTATTACGCAAACGACAGGCTACTTTCTTCAAAATGGACACTTCGGGCCAATACTACTCGCGGACGCCGGCATTTCGTCTATGGCAGATGTGATCTGGCCTGAGTGGATCTGGCAAGTGATATCCGTTGGCTGCATACTCAGTTTCTCGGTGGTCGTTTGGTGGACGATTAAGCTGGCGACTGCTGCTGAGTCGATCGTAAAACGTCGGACTATGGCGATGGCCGGTTTTGGTGTTGTGGTGATACTATTTATGCTTGCTCTGATTACGGCCGTGATGGATCGTTACTGGATAATCCTGTTTGTTCCATGTGGTTATGTTTTAGCGACTGCACTTGTGGAATTAAAAGCAGTTGTGATAAGTCCATGGTGGCGGCGTACGGGAATTCTGATTGGTGTGAGTCTGTTCTGGCTTTCTTTGGCGATGACGCATGACCTGCTTGCATGGAATGAACAACGAGGTCAACAGATGCAGCAGTGGATCGAACGCGGTATTAAGGATGAACACCTGGATGCAGGAGCGGATCTAAATGGCTGGTTACTCTCAGAGCACGATCCAAACACGATGCAGCGAGACGGAGATCTTACGCGAAGCTGGCGAGGGTTTGCTCGCTTTTGCATTCTTCACAGAAGTGAGGCACCGGAAGGTTGGGTGGAAGACGGCCAACGCAACTGGTTTTCATGGGCAACCATGAGCGAACAGACAATGTACATGTATCGTAAGCCTTGAGTGGTCAAGCGGCACTCAGATATCTTCGGGCTTGAGCGGTTTGTCTTTGTGGATGACGTTTGGACCTTCGCCAGCGGTCTTTTCGTAATAGCCTTGGCCCTTTTTTACATACTTTGTGAAGCCAAGTCGGTCTAGCTTGTCATCGTCAGCCATGCGTCGGCCCATTGCGTCATCTGACCATCGTCCACCAATGTTTACGGCGGTAATCACTCGTCGTACTGGTTCACCGGTTTCCGGATGCTCCGTCAGTGGGTCGTCAGAGATAGGCTGGACGACTTCAAAGCGTTCTCCGGTGGGCTCGCCATTCTGAACGACTTCGTATACGTAAGTTGGCATTGATTATACGACTCGAGTGAGGTGTGTTGCCGATTGCGTGGTTATTGTACTCATCGCTATTCGACACCACAACGTAAGTATTGGCCGGGTGCTTCATCGTGCTGAATGACGACTCCGTCCTGATATACAAGGGCTCCGTTTACGATTGAAAGATGAATGCCATTGGGGTTCTGACGAGGGGATTCATAGGTCGCGTTATCGATCACAGTTTGCTTGTCGAAAACGACAAGATCGGCGAACCAGTCTTTCTTCAGTTGGCCGCGCTTTTCAATTCCGAACCACTCTGCAGGAAAACTCGTCATCTTGCGGACGGCTTCTTCGAGCGAAAACAGGTTTTCCTCGCGAACCATGCGGCCGATCATTCGGGCAGAACTGCCAAATGCGCGAGGGTGGACTTTTCCATTTGGCATTTCGATCGCGTCGGTACCAAACATGCACATTGGGTGTTGAAGATAAGGATGGACGTGATGATCATCACCCTCATCAACCACGCACAGGACCGCCAAATTGTTATCAACAAGTAAATCAATGAGTGCTCTGCCTGTCGACTTTCCTGTTGACTCGACATATTCGTTCAACGTCTGCCCCCAGCTTGATTCGAAGTCACTCAATGCTGTCCAGGCGATAATGACCTTTTCCAAATCGAGCCGATAATCGTCCAGGATTTGCTCAAACACGCGTTCAAATGATGGTGCGGTTAAGTGGTTCATAGCGGCTGTTGGTCCATCTTCCCAAACCGTATACGGAAGAAGGAAGTTGAGCATCGTTGAGCCACATTGGTAGGGATAGACATCAAATGCTATATCCAGACCATCATTTGCGGCTTCTTCTAATCTCCCGAGGACAACTTCAGGCGGATACGGGTCGTGGCCTTTAAGGTGCGATATGTGCAGTCGGCAGCCAGCGCGTTTGCAGATCTCTATCGCTTCGTTGATGGCGGGAATTAGCCCTTTCTTGTAGCGGACGTGCGTTACATAAATTCCATTGAAGTCATTCAGGACGCTACAAGCCTCGGCTAATTCATCTGTATCACTAAAACATTGCAGTACATAGTCCAGGCCAGTGGAAACACCGGTAGCACCCTGCTCCATTCCAGCACGTATTTCTCGTTGGATGGCGCGCATTTGTACATCATCCACTCGGTTTCGCGACCAGCCGCAAGTGAGCGAGCGTACGTTTGCGTATGGCACCTGCATGATGACATTTTGGTGACTGCGTTTGGCGGTGAATTCCATGTAGTCCTGAAGTGAATGCCAGCCGCCGTACTGGTGCATGGTCAGGCCGTCGAGACTGTGCAAGTAGTAGATCCACTCCCGCCATGTCTCGTTGTTCACCGGGGCATAAGAAATGCCATCGGACATTAGTAATTCCGTGGTGATGCCCTGTGCAATCTTGCACTCCTGACCACTTGTTTGCGTAACCCAACCATCACTATGGTTGTGCGTGTCAATAAAGCCCGGTGCAACGACCAGGCCGCTGACATCGATTTCCGACGCGGCTGTTGCATCCGCTAAGTTACCGATCTCGGCGATACGCTCGTTGTTAATGGCGACGTCAGCTTGAATGGCCGGACTGCCGGTACCATCAATGATGCTGCCGCCTCGCAGGATAATGTCGTAGCTCATGAATGGTTTACCTGGGTGCAGAACGAATGCATTTGAAGTGGAATGGATTTAGGAGTGACTGCTCCGCCTGAGTTACTCGACTCATTAAAGATACTATAATGTCGCTCATGCATGGTCTGCACAATGTAACTCAGTTGCTCCAAGTGATAATTACAAGAGACGGGATACTCATAGATGATCTTAGATGAATTCAAGCTGGATGGACGTGTAGCCGTGGTAAGTGGTGCGGCTAGCGGGATGGGAAAGAATATGGCTATCGGGTTAGCCGAAGCAGGTGCTGATGTTTTGCTGGCAGATATCAATGATGATGGTATGCAGGTGACCGCCGATGAGATCACAGCACTTGGCCGCCGAGCCGTACCCGTGCATTGCGATGTTTCCTGCTTTGAAGACATCGAAGCACTGTGGAATGTACTTGATAGTGAATACGGTAAGGTCGACTTTCTGGGAAATGTGGCGGGTGAAGGGTTTCTTTCCAGACCCGAAGCACTCACGGATGAGCAACTCACGCAAGTTCTGCAGAATCTGGTGATCGGGCGTTATGCAATGTCACGAAATGCGGGGCAACGGATGATCCGCGACGGTGGTGGCAGTATCGTCAGTATCGGATCACTCGCCAGCCTTACGGCGATGGGGCGCGGCCATATTGCATACAGCATGGCAATGGGAGCCGTAGCTCAAATGACGCGGGAGCTTAGTACAGAATGGGCAACGTATGGTATTCGGGTGAACGCTATTCTTCCGGCTCAGGTGACAAACCCTGGTTTGATTCAACGAATGGACGAGGATCCCAACCTTCACCACCAGTTTATTTCGGGTATTCCAATCGGTCGCATGGGCAACCCAGAAGAAATCAAAGGGATTGCTGTCTGGCTGGCATCCGGCGCTTCATCCTTTACCACCGGCGCGCTAATCCCGTTTGATGGTGGTAATCTGGCAATGAATGGTGGCGGCACTCCCGGCTGGATAACTCGTCAGCGCTTGGAAGAGTCCGCTGAATAGCTGCTATGCCTTCTTGATTTTCTTATCAGCGGATTCCCTTCTGTTTCCGTAAGACATATAAATACGTATATAAGCAGTCCTTTATGTGTGTATTGCTGGGTATGTTGAGTTCAGTTAGCAGTTGCGCTGCGACGTTCTCAAACTGCAACGTGGGTTCCTCTCTCCTACCAAAAGGTAACAGACCGTTATGAAGACTCTCATGAGATCGCTGATACTACTACTCTTTGCGACTACTGTTGTGCAGGCAGATCTCAAGATTTCATCAATTATTGGTGACAATATGGTCATTCAGCGCGATCAACCAATTGTGCTATGGGGCTGGGATGAAGCAGGACGGGATGTATCGGTTTCGATGGGAGATGCGACGGCAACTGCCAAGGCAGCGGATGACGGATCCTGGAGCGTCTCGTTACCTGCACTTGCAGCAGGTGGTCCTCATGAAGTCACATTTAGCGGTTCGAGCGATGTGACAATTAAAAACGTGCTCGTTGGAGAAGTCTGGTTATGTTCAGGCCAATCCAATATGGAGTGGACAGTAGCACAGTCGGTGAATCCGCAAGAAGAAATTAAGGCCGGTACGCATCCACGAATTCGTCACATCAAATTTCCTCACGTTGTATCAGACAAACCAATCGACGATGCGCGTACAAATGGTTGGACGGAGACGACTCCAGAGACGGTAGTCGCGTATACAGCGGTGGGATATGCATATGCACGGTTTCTACAGCAGGAATTAGACGTACCGGTGGGAATCATCGGCTGCAATTGGGGAGGCACACGGATTGAACCATGGACACCACCAATCGGGTTTAAATCTGTTGAAGCACTCAAAGACATTTCAGATGACTTAGCCAATTACCCACGTAAAAATGACAAGGGGCAGGTACAAGTTCAAACACCGCTTGCTATTTACAACGCCATGGTGCATCCGATTCTCAAGTTTCGATTCAAGGGTGCAATTTGGTACCAGGGAGAGTCAAACAACGGCGAGGGCATGTTATATCACGAAAAGATGAAGGCACTGATCTATGGGTGGCGCAAAGTGTTTGATAATCCGAATATGCCGTTTTACTTTGTCCAACTTGCACCGTATCGCTATAACCGACCAGACGCATTGCCGGGAATCTGGGAAGCACAACTGGCAACCCTCTCCGTCGAAGGTACAGGTATGGCTGTGATAACTGATATCGGGAATGTAGGTGACATTCACCCGAAAAACAAACTGGAAGTTGGGCGACGGCTTTCACTTTGGGCACTGACGCATACCTATGATCGCGAGGTTGGAGTTGTGTCAGGTCCCCTATACAAATCGATGAAGGTTGAAGGCAACAAAATTCGAATCTCCTTTGACTACACAGCCGGGGAATTGGCAGCCAATGATGGTAAAGATCTGAGTTGGTTTACGATCAAGGGCAAAGATGGCGAATTTATAGAGGCTAAAGCCGTGATTGATGGTCAGACCGTACTGGTTAGCAGTGATGAGGTTAAGGATCCCGTTGCCGTACGGCTTGGCTGGCATGAACTTGCAGAGCCCAATCTGGTAAACGCTGCAGGATTACCTGCATCACCATTTAGAACAGACCGATAGAAATCAATCGTAGAGGTGTACTCCCCTCTTTTTTCGTGGTCTTTTCCACAATTTTGCGAATCAAACGCCTATAACAATGGTTGAAACTAGTGCGCAAACGCTTTTTGATTTGCTGCGTAGTAAGTACATTAGATATTAACAGCGGTTGAAACTGTAATTGAGCCGCATGGTATTCCTCTCTCCGGAAGTGAGAAGTAACAATGAAAAGTTTTAACAAGGCGATCGCTGCAGCACTGCTTGGTGTAACTGCTTTGCTTGGCGTTCAGGCAACCGCTGTTCAGGCAGCCGAAGAAGGCTGGTTGGTTGACTTTGAAGAAGCCAAGAAACTGTCAAAAGAAACAGGAAAACCGATCCTAATGGAATTCACCGGTTCAGACTGGTGCCCACCATGTAAAGCACTTCATAAAGAAGTTCTTTCGCAGGACGTGTTCAAGACGGAAGTACCTAAAAGTTACATCCTTCTAAAACTGGATAACCCACGAGATAAGTCTCACCAAACAGAAGCCGAAAAGAAGCAATACCCTGTTTTGGCTAAGAAGTACGGTATTAGTGGCGTACCAACGGTTATGCTCGTCGACGACGAAGGTAAACCATTCCACCAACAGGTTGGTTTTGGCGGCGATAAAGCCGAAAAATGGGTTGCAGACATTGTTTCCAAGAGCGAAATTCGTGCTAAACGAGACTCGGCTCTTGAAAAAGCAGTTGCAGCAAGCGGCGTTGAAAAAGCAAAGTTGCTAGACCAAGCAATCAACTTGATTGATGAGAAGCTAGCCGTCGCCACTTACGGTGACGTTGTTGCTCAGATCATTGAATTGGATGCAGAAAACGAAGCTGGCCTGAAGTCGAAGTATGTCGGTTTGCAGAACAACGTAAAGTTCGAAGCTGAAATGCAGGGCGTTATGCAAGCTTCACGCGGTGCAGCACCAGAAGAGACCGCCGGTAAGCTTGGTGAATTGGTCGCTAAGTACAAGCCAAGTGGTGAGCCTCTACAGATGGCTCTCTACTATCAAGGTTTCTTTACCATGCGAGCTGGCGATAAAGAGAAAGCCAAAGTATTGATGGAAAAAGCTGTTGCAGCTGACCCTGATTCACGAATCTCATTGCAGATCAAACAGATTATTGCACAGCAGTTCAAGGACTAACCTGTCCCGCACTGCTCCGCGTTAAGCGGAATGAAATACAAGCCGGGTGTTGTGAGTGATTACGACTCCCGGCTTTTTTTGTGCGCGTTTGGCTAGAGCCCTGCGGGTTCGGCTGCGCCGAGCCCCGCGGTTGCGTAGCGTCTGGCCTGCTGGCGGTTGTGTAGCGTCTCGTCTGCTGTTGGTTGCGAGCGAATCTGGTTGCCAGCATCCTTACTTGCGGCAGGTGTAGAAAATCGCAGGTGGTATGTTTCGCCAGATTGTGCGGCTAATCTTCACTGAGCTAAAGCGATCATTGAGTTTCTTGCGAAACCGCTTTGCGCTCTTTAAGGGTAGCCCATGGACGTAGGCAAATGTCACGAATTCACCATCATCAGACAGGTGTTCGATCATGGGTAACAGCAATTCGTCCTGAAGTTCATCACTGAATGCGGTCCACGGTAAACCGGACACTACTGCGTGCATTTCGTCATGGCCCCGTGCATGAAGTAGCTTCTTAATGTTCGCGACGCTGTCGTGTGCCAGATCCATTTCCGGAAACGATTCGGCAAGGTTTTCTGCAAATGTGTCGTTTACCTCGACAGCAAAAAAAGCCTTTTGGCTATCCTCGTCGCGTTGGATGCGATTGAAGATCTGGCGGGTGATTGCGCCCGTCCCTGGACCATATTCCACGAGAACTGAAATGCGATCCCAGTCGAGTGAGTCGAGCATCGCATTTGCCAGAACGGATGAACTAGCAGCCACAGCGCCAACTCGTGACGGCTGACTCAGGAATTGACGGAAGATACCCACGGCGGTTGGTGTTTGTTTTGAGGGAGTGGCTGTTGATGAGTGAGAGGTCGTTGTGTCGGATTATACCCACAACAGGCTTATTAGATAGCCATAGCCAACGCACGCCGCGATCCCGCAGATACCGATGAACCAACAGCCGATGACGCGTTGGGTGATACGCTCTGTTGTTGCAACAAAGTAAGAAGGCCACCAGCAAATAGCGATGCCCTTAATGAGCCCCAGCCAGGCAATGGCTCGAGCGATACCCTCGGCTGTCCAATCAGGAACAATGTTGTCCATCAATGTGAGGACGCAAAGCATGGTGGCAATCCCACCAACAATCTGCATGCGTTCTGCAGAAGACCATAGTGCTTTGAGCCCCTGTTTTGCCGTCACAGGAGAAAAGACCAGCGGTAGACATGTCAGCGCAGTGTAAACGAACAGAATTATGATGAGAGTGAGAGGTTCCATCTTTTACTTTCCCATCAAGTGATTTCTTAATCTTATATCGGCCGGTGGATCACTATAGTGATTTAGTGCAGACGACACGAAATCCAATGAACTGACTTTTCAGGCTTGGCGGCGCTGCGGCACGTGTACTGCTGCGGCAGCTTGATGCTGAATGAATAAAGCTTCCTCCGCGGACGACTTTCTGATCACCGTTTGCCGGTCCTGGTGGATCTTGCCCGGGAGGATTGTCCTGATAGTAACTGGCGTTGTAGTTGTCGTTGCACCATTCTGCAATATTTCCATAGAGGTCAAATATTCCCCAGGGGTTAGGTCTTAGGCTGGCAATACTGGCAGCCGTCCAATCCGTGTTGTCGTCGACGGGTTCGTCGATTGCTGGTGCCTCTTCGTCATCATTTTCGACAACCACATCATTACGGAAAACAGCGTATTGCCGCAGGTTGTTTATGTTTTCACCGAAGAAATATCGCTGCTGTTGCGAGGCGCGGCAGACGTATTCCCATTGAGCTTCAGACGGTAGCGAATACACACGCTTTGTTTCCTGATCGGCTTCCAGCTCAGTAAGCTTGTCACAGAATTGTTTTGCCTCGTCCCATGTAACGCCATTTACCGGTAATTCAGCGCCCTTGATAATGCTCGGGTTGTATCCCATGACGGCTTCAAACTGAGCTTGCGTGACTTCGGCTACACCAACTTCAAAGTCTGTAGTGAGATCAACAATGTGCTGTGGGTACTCATCTTTGGCTGCAAGTGAATCTGCTTCAAAAATGTTCATGCGCCTCTGGTCGCCGGCATTGATTTCGTCAGCGACAAATGCGGCAACCCCTTGAAAGTTAATTTTGTTCCCTTCCACTTGTGCGCCGATGGTAATTTCCTGCTGGCCTTGGATGGCCTTGACGAGACTCTCAGCCAGAATTTCAGCACTGGTTGGTAATTTACTGTCGTAGTTAATCGCCAAGCCGGTGTTGCGCTGGCGATTGCGAATTGCTGACAGAAGTTGTTTGCTCTTGTCTGCTTGGGAGTCCTGGAAACGGAAGATTTGCTTCTTCCCGTTTCGGTCGTAGATCGTCAGCGCACGACCATCTTCCAATTGATCACCGTCCACGGTCAATTCAACGTAGAACTCTGAAGCGCCCATCAGAAATGTGCCGGCTGGGATCTCCGCCAGATACATGCCGATGCTATTTTGCGACCGAGTCTTGTGACCGACAGCATCGATTTGCTCGATGTTGTTGGTCGGCTTGGCGTCATCTGCTGTGTCCTGTGCGAGCATCGGTGTTGCGAACACAGTCGTACATAGAATTGCAATTGAAAAGTGTCGGGCCAACATGTTTCAGGCTCCCTTAGGGTTTGTGGTGCACCACGTTGTGACGGCGGTGCCTGTCTATTCTACGGTGTATTGGTTGTTACGAGTCAATCTCTTTTTTTGGTTGGGATGAAGCATCTGCCTGGGTCGACTTTCGTGCCATGCTCCAAAGGTCGGCGATCTGTCGCCGCAGGGTGGTTTGTGATGTATTTCTGTAGGGTGAATCGTCCGGCAGATTTTCCATAAGCCGACGATGAGCTTTCGGTAGATTATGATACGGAATCTTGGGGAAGAAGTGATGCAATGCGTGATATCGCAATCCGACCGGAGCCCATAGTTCACCGAGTATGGGATTGTGTGGGTAGTTGACCGAATCAAGCAGTTGTTCTTCAAAAGTCATTTCACCGTTGTCATTTGTCCAGCGATGTGCTCCAAGAGTGCGAATTCCGTTCAGAGTCAAGACTCCCGCACCAACGACGTATGCGTGCAGTAGAAACGGGTAAGCAATGATATCGAACTTCAAGATGGGAATAACGATCAGTGCGATGCACCATAGAAATGTGAGGAACTCCTGCAGGTATATAATCTGCACCACCCGTTTTCCTGCGATGGGTCTGACATATGTCGGGTCGATGATCATCGATGATGCACGCTTGTGAATCCATCGCCTAAAGCCGGGAATGATGTAGGCAAGCGGTGTGAAAATCAAAAAGCGTATGAATACCAAAGGCGGGACGATAAACGGGTGCATCATGAAGAGGATAATATGCAGCGGTGAACGTTTAGCTAGTGGTAAATACTCGCCGTCGCCCTCCGTTCCGTAATGAACACGACGATGGTGATCCAGATGCGTGTAGTAAATAAAGGAGGGAATCAGGAATGTGATGCCACACAGTGCATTCCACGTGAAACGGAATAGTGGCATGCTGCCTCGCTTGAAATGCACGATTTCATGAATGAACATCGCAGCTCTGTAAAAGAGCAGAATGCCAACCGTGGCGCACGTAATATAGGCAATGAACTTGGCGTTGTGGGACTCGAACTGGAGTAATGAGGTTGGAACCGTCCACCCGCCTTCGGGTGCCAGCCCGTCGGCTGAAAACCAAAGTTGTCCGGATAGCCTCCGTGCACAGTCGTGTACGAAGATGCCCAAACACCAGGTCACCAGGAAATCAATCCAATAGATTGCTGGATTTGGTTTGAGTAGGTCTACAATGTGCCGTTGGGCATCGGCAATTGAAAACGTATCGGATTTTTGATGGATAGCTGTCGACATATGCGTACGTGTGGTAAGTCGTTGTTGTTTTTTTGGGTTTTGTCCGTAACGGGTACGTACCCGATTCCAGATAAAACAATGCACTATCATCGAAATCGGCATTATTGCCCCTGTTTTTTAAGTGCTATTGCGCACTTATTCGACAATCTACCCCTCCAAATCCTCACACCGGCGACGAAGCGAGCGATAATTGGGCCGCCAGCGGCACATGAATACCGATCGGATTTGAGCTTATAGCCGGCACTTACGCCCCTTAACACCAATAACGAGCTGTTTGCAGCAGATTTTGCACAGCGCTGCCCGGCAACAGACAACTGCTCCAGATCAATCATCAGCTCGTTCGGGGGATGCAGTGACAACAGCCGCCACATGGCAATATATTACCTAAGTTACTACGTGCTAGCACTTTAGGGTGCTAGCAGTGCACGAAACTTTTTGAATTGCCGAAAATGTACTAAATATAGTGTTGACATAGTTGTTCAACACGATATATTGACGCAGCGTTGCTGAACGGTTTGCCGAGCAAGCCGAGGATGATAGCAATCCTGACTAGGAATACAGGGATTTGCTGTTCGGCGCGAAAGTGGAAACGAAAGCTATCAGGAAGTGAGCTTTTCTTCATGGATTGATAGTCGGTAGGAAACCCGGTAAGAGCTATTGGATGGTGATCTTCCGGAAAATGTCTACGAGCTGAAACATCTGAGATTTAGCAACCACCGACTGGGACTTGCGAGTTACAAGGCACAGGAAGAGCCTCTCGTTTGGTACGCCATCGCAGAGCTTTTCATATCTGGTTTTTACGACCAGGTTACTTGTCTCATCGCAACCGGCCGGAAACGGTCCAAAATGTAGTGACGGAAGTTTTGCCATTCAGCGTGAGTGGCACATCGGCAGCTTGAGTTTAGAGAGTTGCCAGTTCAGCCAAGTGCAATTTGGACAATCCTTGTAGATACTTCTGTAGCTATGAGGGGCTAAGAAATAGGATGCTAAGACTGAAATTCATGTCCCCGCTGTCATGATTCCGGTCACGCATAGCAACAATTGCTTTGTGTTACCGGCAGCATGAACGGGTCATGACAGGTCACACGCGAAGCAGGCCTCCATGAAGGAGTAGCCTGAATGGGTGTGGCGCTGCCGCAGTAATAGCGTGTGAGTTAGGAAGACAAGCAGCTAAGGAGAGATCGAATGATTCGAGCTCAAAGCGACTGGAATATTCGCAAACGAGACGGACGTGTTGTATCGTTTGACGCCGCCCTTATTCTTCGGGCGATGACTAATGCTTTCAGAGCAGAACTGAATCTTGCCGAAGAGCAACCGCTCGACACGGCAATTCAGGCAGAAGTGGATCGGATGACCAGTCAGGTAGCCGAAGAATTGGCGCCGCTGGCCGGCACAGATGATGGTGCCGGAGTCGAGCAGATCCAGGACCTGGTGGAAATGGAGTTGATGCGCAGTGGTCATTACCGTGTCGCGCGTCGTTATATCGTCTATCGCAACGATCAAAGCAAAGTCCGTGCGATTCGAAGTACCGACGAGATCGAGGATGATGAAACGGTCAAGGTCCATGTGACACTCGAAGATCATACACGAGTGCCCTTTGACGAAGGCCGTGTGCGTGCCCGCTTGATAATGGCATGCGAAGGACTGGAAGACGTCTGCTCATCGGATGAAATCGTCGAAGACGTCATGCGTAGCGTGTTTGATGGCATCTCCACTACCGAGGTTTACCGGACGATGATCCTCTCATCGCGAAGTCGCATCGAACGCGATCCGGCATACGATACGGTGGCCTCCCGACTCATGCTCATGGTGATCTACAACGACTCGCTTGGTATGGCTCCGGCATTTGACAAGATTGAGGATCAATACCGAAATCAGTTTGAGCATTACATTATTGACGGAGTGAATGCAGATCGT
>Ga0114933_10002491_pt1 | contig 19059 bp, 20 predicted proteins | sample 4SBtaG_FD_89691 | JGI IMG/M metagenome (GOLD analysis project Ga0114933, IMG submission 89691) | Deep subsurface microbial communities from Kolumbo volcano to uncover new lineages of life (NeLLi) - 4SBTROV12_W25 metaG | ecosystem: Environmental > Aquatic > Marine > Volcanic | place: Kolumbo... | reverse complement strand
AAATATACTAAGATTTTATTTTATAACCTTTTTTAAACAAAATATACGCAGCAAACCAAGTAATAAAGCTTAATAATATAAGATAAAAAAGACCAAATTTAATTGATCCATCTGATGTACCTAGAAAACCATATCTAAAACCATCAATTATATAAAAAAATGGATTCAATTCACTAACCTCTTTTAAAATATTTGGTAATTTTTCTACTGAATAAAAAGTTCCTGATAAAAAAGAAAGTGGAACTATAATAAAATTAGTTGCAGATGCCATATGATCAAATTTTTCAGCCCATAAACCAATTATAAGTCCGATAGAACTCAAAATAAAAGATCCTAAAATAGTAAAAACTATAATATAGAATACGTTATAAATTTTTAAATCAATTATAAAACTAAAAACAATTATAGAAAATAGGGCAATAAGTAGACTTCTTGTGCATGCTGCTAAATTAGTTGCTAAAGTGATTTCTCCTGGACTCAAAGGAGCATACAAAATATCAAGAATATTGCCTTGTATTTTTCCTATCATAATTGAGGATGAGGAATGTGAAAAACCTTGTTGAATAACTTGCATTGCAATAAGTCCTGGGGCTAGAAAGCTTATAAATGGATACCCCAAAACTTCACCTCTATCATTACCAATTGCTAGAGATAATACTAGTAAAAATAAGAGTGAGGTTACAATAGGAGATATAATTGTTTGAACAGCAACAATTAAAAATCTTAAAACCTCTTTTTTGTAGAGAGTCCAAAAACCAATCCAATTAACATATCCAAATCTTTTTTCGTTAATTTTATATTTATTGTTAATAATTTCATTCATTTGATTAAGCTTATATATTAAAAGTAAACTAAATAAAGATTGACAACTTCACGTTTTATCTGTTGATAACATATCCACATTCTGTATATTTTTTTATTGCAAATACAACATATAGTGGCTTAAATGAAAATAAATAAAAATGAGTTGGACACCAGAAAGAGAACAAAAATTAAAAGAACTTTGGAAAAAGGGACATACTGCAAGCCAAATTGCAAATATTATTGGTGGAACAACTAGAAACGCAATTATTGGTAAAGCTCACAGATTAAAATTAGAAGCAAGAGCCGCCTCTAAAAAACCTATTCAAAAAACTAATCAAGAAAATAATAATAAAACAGAAGTTAAAACTCAGAAACTTGGAAGAAAAGCAAGATTTCAAGCTTTGCTTTTAGATAAAAATTTTGAACCAGAAAATCCAAAGAAACTTGAGGAATTAAGCGAAGAAACTTGTAAGTGGCCTGTAGGCCACCCGTATGAAAAGGATTTTTATTTTTGTGGAAGAAAACCCCTAGAGAAATTTCCTTACTGCAAATTACATGTATTGTACGCTTTCCAGCCTAAAAATGCTAAAGAAGAAGATCAAATTAATGAAGAGGATATTCCCAAGTTTATTGAAAAAAAAATTAAATCAGCATAAAGCTATTTATTAAATTGTCCACCAGTTTTGTAACTTACCCAATACTTAAAAATACTACTTAAATTTTTAGGTGTAATTCCTAAATTTTTTAACAAAGGAAATTTTCCAGTTGGCACTGAATCGTGTTTTAAAAGAAGAATTTGATCTGGTGAAATAGCTATAGGTTTTGGAAAATATTGTAAAAAATAAGATTGAATTTTTATTATATTCCAAGGTAAAGAAATTATTATCCTTTTCTTTTTAACTTCTTTTAAAAAAATTTCTACAAGATTTTTGAAAGAAAAAATTTCAGGGCCTGTAATTTCAAATGTTCTGTCAGTTGGGTTTTCAGATTCTAGTAATTTAACCATTGCATCCGCACAATCCGATGCATGAACTGGACTAAAAAGAGTTCGGCCTGGTCCAGGAATTGGAATAAAAGGAGAAAACTGGGCCAGTGTACCAAAAGTCGAAAAAAATTCATCATCGCCATTACCAAAAATTAGACTTGGTCGCAAAATAAAATAATTTTTTATATTTTTTTTTATATTTTCTTCTCCTAACATTTTTGAAGACATATATTGACTTGGGTGATTTTCTAATGGATTCAATGCGGAAACATGAACTAACTTTTTAATTTTTAATTCATTTGATATTTTTGATAACATCTCAGGCCATTGACTATGTAATTGATTAAAAGAAATTTTTTTTTGAAATAATTGCCCACAAAAATTAATTGAATAATCACAATTTTCTAAAAGATTTTTAACACTTTCTATATCAAATATATTAGTTTTAATAATTTCTATCTGACCTGGTGAACCCATAATTGTCTTAATATTATTGAGTAACCAAGGTTTTCTTGTACCTATCTTAAGCCTATAGCCAGCTTTACAAAGTTTTTCTATAGCATATTTTGCTAAAAACGATCCTCCACCAAAAATTCCTATTATTTTCTGATTTTTTTGCATTTTGACTATATTAACATTATATATGACTTTAGGTATGACTAAAATTTATAAGTTTCAAGATGATATTTCGACTGAGGCACTAAAAGAATTAGAAAAACACTCCAGTCTCGCCATAGATACTGAAGGTACAGGGCTTGATATAACAAAAAGAGATAAGCTTAGTTTAATTCAAATAAGTACTGGAAATAATGATGCTTATATTTGTCAACCTAACAGGAAAAATTATACGTCAAAAAATATTGTGAAGATTTTAGAAAATAACAAAATTACAAAAATTGGCCATTATTTAAGGTATGATGTATCTGGCTTACAATATTTTTTAAAGTGTGAAGTGCAAAATATTTTTGATACTAAGATAGCAAGTAGACTATGCAGAACTTATACTCAAAACCACGGTTTGAAAGATTTGGTATTAGAGTTTTGTGGTAAAAAATTAGATAAAAGACTTGGTTCGAGTGATTGGAATAAAGATTTAAATAAATTATCAGAAGGTCAACTTCAATATTGTAGTAATGATGTTATATACTTGCATAAGATAAAAGAAGAGTTAAACAAAATGTTAATTAGAGAAAATAGAGTTAAACTTTACGAAAATTGTATTAAATTTTTAAAAACAAGAATTGAGCTTGACCAAGAAGGATTTACTGAAGATATTTTTTCACATTAGAATGAATAAAGATATACAAATTGCAAAAAATACAGTCAAAACTGAAATTCAGGCTTTGCGAAAATTATTAGTAAACTTTAATAAATCCTCAAATTTTTCGAAAGCAGTAACTTTACTTTCTAAAATAAAGGGCAAGTGTTTAGTAATTGGTGTTGGAAAAAGTTATATAGTTAGCTTAAAAGTTTCGGCGACGTTATCAAGTTTAGGTACACCAAGCGTAGCTTTCTCTGCTAACGATTTACAACATGGAGGTTTAGGGGCTATTCAAAAAAATAATGATGTATTATTAATCTTTAGCGTTTCTGGGGAATCAGCAGAATTAAATAGTATTTTAAAGTATGCTAGTAGAAATAAAATTCCAGTAATTGGAGTAAGCTGTAAATCGTCTTCAATGCTTATGCGCTATTCTACAATTAAAATTTTACTACCAAAAGTAACTGAGGCTGGTGCGTCTCTTGCCCCAACAAGCTCGAGCCTTAACTTTTTATCATGGGGAGACTCTCTTGCAATCGCATGTATGAAAAGAAAAAGATGGACAAATAAAAAATTTATTTTAGCTCATCCGTCAGGAACTTTGGCTACAGCATTAATACAGGTAAATGAAATAATGGCTAAAGGTAACCAGATTCCACTAATTTCTTATAAGTCATCAATAAAAAAAGCGATAAATGAAATGTCAAAAAAAGGATTAGGTTTAGTTTGTTGTAAGGAAAAAAATGGAAAAATTAGTATATTAACTGATGGAGACCTACGTAGACATTCTAATAATTTGCATAAAAAAAATATTTTACAAATATGTAATAAAAACCCTTCCTGGATTTCAGATTCTGCTACAGCCCTTTCTGCAATTGAAAAAATGAATTCCTTAAAAATAACATCGCTACTAGTTACTAATACTAAAAATAGTAAAAGAAAAATTAAAAAAATAATAGGTGTAATTCATTTACATCACTGTCTAAGTAGAGGAATTAAATGAAAAAACAAAGTTATAAAACGAAAATTGCACTTATAACTACGGGCTTTATTCTGTTCTTTTTTACGTATTTCTACTACCCTTATATAAATAAATCTCAAAATTCAATAAAAACTGATCAAGAAAAAATAGTAGAAAATGAATTAAATGAAGAAATTACTACTTTTAAAAATGTAGAATATAAAGGTTTATATAATTTTGATAAACCTTTTAAAGTTACTTCCGAGAAAGCTTATATACTTAAAGAGAAACCTGAAATTGTTTATATGGGTAAAATGGAAGTAATTTTAAATTTAAAGGATGGACGAATTGTAAAAATTACATCTGATGAAGGAAATTATAATAAAATAACATATGACTGTTATTTTGAAAAGAACGTTAAAGCTACAGATGGAAGTACTAAAATCAGTGCAGAAAATTTAGATTTGTTATCAGCAGAAAATTTAGTAGAAATTTATAATAATGTTGAATTAGATTATGTTACAGGTAGTCTGCGTGCTGATAAAATTGATTATAATTTTGAAACAAAAAATTTTAAAGTTTCAATGTTTAATAATGAAAAAATTAAAATGAAGGTCGTTAAATGAAAAATGTAAAAAATTTTAGGATTATTAAATTTAAATCTAAACCCCTCCTAACTGCAAAAAGTATTAGTAAATCTTTTGGTGAAAGGGTCGTTTTAAGAAAAATTGATATTCACCTAAACAAATCAGAAATGCTTGGGCTGCTTGGATCAAATGGAGCTGGAAAATCTACATATATGAATATAGTTCTTGGTTTACAAAAACCTGATTTTGGGGATATTTTTTTAAGAAATACTAAAATTACACATCTTGCAATCCATGAGCGTGCTAAGCTTGGTTTAGCTTTTTTGCCCCAACAAACTTCAATTTTCAGAGGCTTAACTGTTTCTCAAAACTTATTGGCAATAGCTGAGCTTACAAAAAAAAGATCCTCTGAACAAAAAGATATTGTGGAAAAATTGATGGCAGAATTTTCAATTACACATTTAAGAGATGTAAAAGCAACATCCTTATCGGGTGGTGAAGTCCGAAGAGTTGAAATTGCAAGATGTTTAATAACTAACCCAAGTGTTTTGTTGCTTGATGAACCTTTTGCCGGTGTTGATTTACTTGCAATACAAGATATTAAAGGTCTCTTATTAAAATTACAAAAAAGAGGATGTGCAGTAATTGTTACAGACCATAATGCAAGTCAGCTGCTTAGTATTGTTGATAGAGCATATGTAATAGCAAATGGTACTATAGTTGCGAATGGAGCCCCTCGTGAAATTGCAAACTCAGATGAAGCTAAAAGATTATATTTTGGTGAAGACTTTAAAATATAAGATAAAATGAAAAAAAAATTTTCCGTTTTAATAAATAAAAAAATTCTATCATTTAGCAAAAAAGTAAAAATACCTGGTGATAAATCTTGCTCAATAAGAGCTTTACTCTTAGCTAGTCAATGCATAGGTAAATCTAAAATAAAAAATCTGCTAGAATCTGAAGATGTCTTAAATTGTCTCGGTGTATTAAAGAAATCTTTTGGGATAAAAATTGTTAAAAAAAATAATATTTATGAAGTGTACGGGAATGGTCTTAACTCCTTTAAAGTTAAAAAAGGAATAAATAAAGTTTATGTCGGAAATTCTGGAACGTCTGCTAGGTTATTTTGTGGGCTTTTATCTACCTATCCAAATAAATTTTATCTTTATGGGGATAAATCAATGAACAAAAGAGATATGACACGCGTTATTGAACCTTTAAAAAAAATAGGTGCTTTTTTTTACCCAAATAATAAAAAAACTTTACCAATTATTATTGAAGGCACACATATGCCACTCGCTCAAAATCATATAGAAAAAAAAGGAAGCGCCCAAGTAAAAACAGCACTATTATTAAGCGCTCTCTCAACTCCAGGAACAACCACTATTGAAGAAAATAAAATTAGCAGAAATCATACAGAAATTTTTTTAAAAAAAATCAATGCTGATATAAAAATAGTAAAAAGTAATAAAAAAAATATAATTTCTTTAACTGGTCAAAAAAATCTTTATGGTTTTAACTATACGGTTAGCTCAGACCCAAGTTCAGCAGCCTTTTTAATTGCGTTAACTCTTTTAACACCTGGATCAAAATTATCTATTCATAATGTGCTCTGCAATGATACAAGAATATTTTTTTTGAAGATATTAAGAAAAATTAATGCCAAAATTAAAATAAAAAACTTAAGAACAGTGTCTGGTGAACTAGTAGGCTCTATTTTAGTTTCCAGCAGCAAACTAAAACCTATAAATATTTCAAAAGATATTGGAAAATTTATAGACGAATTGCCCATACTTTTTGTTATTGCCGGTTTAACAAAAGGAGTTTCTAGGTTTAATAATATAGGGGATTTAATTCACAAAGAATCTAATAGGCTATTAGAGTCAAAAAAAATTCTAGATCAAGCAGGAATAAAATGCAGTATAACAAAAAATAGTATGACAATTTATGGTAATGATAATATAGATAATAAGCATAAATCAATTATAACTAATACTATGGGGGATCATAGAATCTGCATGTCTTCACTAATTTTATCTCTTGCTACTGGTATAAAAAATAAAATTAAAAATTTTGAAACCGTAAATACTTCCTTTCCTGGTTTCATTACTTTAATTAAAGGTTTAGGCGGTAAAGTTGCTATCAAATAATTTATTGCCTTTGCGTATAGCATGTGATGGGGAAAGCTCTAGTGGAAAAAGTACTGCTGCAAAATTAATTTCCAAAAAATATAAACTTTATTGTATGAATTCAGGCTTATTATTTAGATATGCAAGTTTATTAATTATAAAATATAAACCAAGTAAAAAAATTTCTTTTCTTAAAAAAAAATTTAAAAACCTAAACTACATAAGTATTACAAAAAAAAAATTACATTCTCAGGAAATTAGTGATCATACAGCAACTTTAGCTAAACAGAAAAAAATAAGAGCAATAATAAGAGTTTATCAAAAAAAAATTATAAAAAAATATGACCGAATATGCTGTGAAGGCAGAGATCAAGCGAGCACAATATTAAGAAAAAATCCTAGATATGATTTAGCGTTTTATTTTAAGTGCAATTTAAATACCGCTAGTTTAAGAAGATGGCGTGACCTTAAAAAGAAAATTCCATTAAAAGAAGTTAAAAAATCATTAAGAATGCGCACTATGCTTGATAAAAAAAGGCGTCATAATCCCTTGAAAAAGATGCCTGATGCTGTACTAATACGGACCGACATTTTAACTAAAAAAACAATGATAGATAAAATGTCAAAGGAGATTGATAAAAAAATAAAATTGAAATATGGAAGAAATTTTAAAGCAAGATAAAAGTAAATCACATAAAGAATTTGAAAAACTACTTTCAGAAGATTTAAATAATAGAAAACTTAAAGAAGGGGAAATCATAACAGGTATTGTTAGTGGTATAGGTAAAAAACATATCTTTATTGATATTTCTGCTAAATCTGAAGGCGCAATACCTATTGAAGAATTCAAGCTTACTAAAGAAATAGATAAAATCGAAGTAGGATCTAAAATAGATGTTCTGTTAGAGAAAATCGAAAATTTTTCCGGCGATGTTGTTATAAGTAGAGAAAAAGCCAGAAGAGCAAAAACATGGAAAAAAATGGAGAAAGCATTTGAGAAAAAAGAAGAGGTAAAAGGTATTATAATTTCGCGTTGTAAGGGAGGGTTTATCGTCGATGTAGACTCGTGCCTATGTTTTTTACCTGGATCTCAAATAGATCTTAAACCTTTAAAAAGTTTTGATCACTTAATGAAAGTCCCGCAAACTTTTGAATGTGTTAAGCTGGACAAAAAAAGAGGAAATATAGTTTTATCAAGAAGATCTATCATGGAAAGAATTAGAGATAGAGATAGAGATAAAATTATTTCAAAAATAAAAGAAGGCGAAATAGTTCAAGGCACAGTAAAAAATCTTACTGAGTGGGGAGTTTTTGTCGACTTAAACGGTGTCGATTCTCTTCTTCATATCACTGATATTTCGTGGAGTAGAATTAATAAACCATCAGAACTACTTTCAATTGGACAAAGTATAAAAGTAAAAGTTACAAAAATTGATCCTAAAACAAAAAAAATCAGTGTGAGTGTTAAGCATTTGACTGAAGATCCTTACGCAAAAATTATAAATAAATATGAAGTAGGAAAAAAATATCCAGCTATAGTTACTAAAGTGCAAGATTATGGATGTTTTGCTAAACTAGAAGAAGGATTAGAAGGGTTAATTCACCAATCTGAATTATCTTGGACAAAAAAAATTATTCACCCAGGAAAAGTATTATCTACATCTCAACAGATAGAAGTTGAACTTCTAGAAAAGGATGTTGAGAAAAGAAGACTTTCTTTGAGCTATAAAAAAACACTAATTAATCCATGGATAAAATTCGCTAAAGAACGAAAAGTGGGCGACGAATATGAAGGAACAATAAAAAATATAACTGATTATGCTTTATTTATTTCTATAAAAGACACAGAGTTAGATGGAATGATCCACTACAAAGATATTAGCTGGTCAGAAAAAGAATCTGAACTAGAAAATTATAAAAAAAATCAAGAAATTAAATTCAAAATTTTAGAAATAGACCAACAAAACGAAAAAATTAGATTGGGAATAAAACAACTTGCGAATGACCCTTTTGAATTTTTCATGGATAAAAAATTATCTGACATAGTAACTGTTGTTGTAAGTAACTCAGCGCAAAATGGTATTTATGTTCAAGCTGGAAAGAAAAACTTATCAATTTTTATTAAAAAAAATCATTTAGCAAAAGATTTAGAAAATCAAAGACCAGCAAGATTTGTTAAAGGGGACAAGCTTGACACTATGATAACTGAATTAGACAAAGAAAAAAGGAAAGTATCTTTATCCATCAAAAAACTAGAAGAAAACCAGGCTGCTATTGCTGTTAAAAAATATGGATCTAAAGATAGCGGTGGAATTCTAGGTGATATTCTTGGTCCGCTTTTAAAAAAAAAAACAAAAAGTAAAAAATAATTATATAATAATTTTATGGTTAGATCTGAACTGTTGCAAAAACTCTGCAACCTTCATCCAAATATAACTAGAAATGATTTAGAAAAAATTTTAATTATAATTTTATCCGAAATTACAAACTCGCTTTGTGAAGGTAAGAATATTGAAATTAGAGGTTTTGGTACTTATAAAATTGTAAACAGAAAAGCAAGAATAGGTAGGAATCCAAAAAATTCTCAAGCAGTTCAAATACCTGAAAAAAGAGCTATTAAATGGAAAATGAGTAAAGATTTTTTTAAACGTTTAAACAAAAATTTTACTGAAAACAAAATATCTGATAAATATTAACAATAATTAAAATCTGTGAATAAAATAATTCTTGCTTTAGATACCTCAAACCTAGACGAAGCATTAAATATTGCAAAAAAAATTAAACATAAAATTTTTACTGTTAAATTAGGATTGGAGTTTTTCAATGCGCATGGAAAAATGGGTATTAAAAAATTTAACGAAATAGGTATTAATAATTTAATGTTAGATTTAAAACTTAAAGATATTCCAGAAACTGTATATAAAGCGATCAAGGCTTTAAACGATATTAAATTTGGTTTTCTAACTTTACATGGCCAAGGTGGTAAATCTATGATTGATAGGGCTAAAACAGCAGCTAGTGAAATTGAAGCTTGTCCAGATATTTTAATGGTCACAATTTTAACTTCGTTAAATGATAACGACTCAATAACAATTGGAAATAATAGTACAATTTCTCAACAAATTAAAAAACTGGCAGAATTAGCAAAACAAACTGATGTAGGAGTGATATGTTCAGGAAAGGAAGCAAAAATTGTTAGAAAAATTATAGGACCAAATCTTTCAATTTTTACTCCTGGTATTCGCATGAGTAACGATGATAAAAATGATCAACAACGAATTTGTACGCCCATAGAAAGTATAAAAAATGGTGCAAGTAAAATAATTATGGGCAGAAGTCTGATTAAGGGTGATATTGAAAAAAATATAAAAAAAGTATCTGATTCTCTAAAAATATAAATTATGCCAATAGAATTAAAAATTTGCGGCATAAAATCTGAAAATATTATTCAAACAATTTTAAAAAGTGGTGGTTGCCAGTACCTAGGATTCGTTTTTTACCCTCCTTCCCCGAGAAATTTAACAATTGAACAAGCAAAAATTCTTACATCTAAGGTTCCATCTAAAATAAAAAAAGTGGCAATTTTAGTTAAACCTAAAAAATTTCTAATCGAAAAAATAAAAAATCAATTTGATTATTTTCAAATTTATGATGCTAGTCCATCTGAAGTAAAAGAAATCAAATTAATTTATAATAAAAAAATTATTCAAGCTATAAAGGTTAAAAAAAAAGAAGATATTAATTTATACAAACAATATATTGGAATTGCTGATGAATTTTTATTTGATTCTTCTGGTATGGAAAAAAGCTTTTCATTTGATTGGAATTTTTTAAAGAATATCGAAATAAAAAGCTGGTTTTTAGCAGGTGGAATTAATATTAATAATTTAAATCTTGCGCAGAGTATTACAAAAAAAATTGATATATCCTCTGGTTTAGAAGATAATCCAGGGGAAAAATCACCTAAAAAAATTTTAGATTTTTTAAAAAAAGTGAAAAACTATGAAAAAAATTAAAAAAGGAATACCTTTAATTGATCAACATGATAAAAATGGTTTTTGGGGTGGAAAATTCGGTGGAAATTTCATTCCTGAAACTTTAAAAAAACCCATAGAGGATATTACTATTTTATTTGAAAAATTAAGAAATGATAAAAATTTTATTAAAGAGAGAGACTATTACTATACTAACTGGGTTCATAAAGGACCTACTCCTTTTATTAAGTTAGAAAATTTAACTGAACACCTTGGTGGAGCACAAATTTGGGCTAAAGTAGTATCAGATGCTAGAGGGGGTGCACATAAAATTTATGGGGCAATTACTGCAGCAATGTTATGTAAGCGAATGGGGAAAAAGTATTTAGTTACTGACACTGGTGCTGGATACAATGGAAAAATGTTTTCAATAGCAGCAAAGCATTTTGGTTTAAAGCTAAAAGTGTTTATGGGTTACAAGGATACTCTAAGACAAAAACCCAATTGTGATGCTATGAGAGCAAATGGTGCAGAGATAGTTCCTGTTTATACCGGAAGCCAAACGTTAGTTGATGCTGTTTCAGAAGTTATGCGGTATTGGGTTTCAAATAATGACACTACACATTTAGGAGTTGGTTCGACAGTGGGAGCAAATATTTTTGTTAAAATATGCGGATGGAGTACAGCACAAATTTCACGAGAATTAAAAAAACAAATTTTGGATAACTTTGGAGAATTCCCAAAAAAAGTTAAACTGCTTAATTGTGTTGGAGGAGGTTCGTCAGCTTACGGGCTTTGGAGTGAATTTATGGATTTTAACAAAAAACAATTTGAGTTTGTTGGTATAGAAGCTGCTGGCCCAAAAAAATCTAAATTGCACGCAGCTCCTTTAAGCATGGGCGCAAAGCTAGGTATTCTTCATGGTGCAGCAGCTTATGTTTGTCAAAATTCTGACGGCCAAATAAACGAAACTGAATCTATTTCTGCAGGACTTGACTACCCATCGGTCAGTCCTATGCATTGTTTTTTAAAGGACACAAAAAGAGCAAGATATACTTTTGCAACCGATGAAGATGCATTGGATGCATACAAACTTGTAACTCAACTTGAAGATTTAAATCCTAGTCTTGAGCCAAGTCATGCATTTGCAGAGGCAATAAAAATAGCTCCAAAATTAAATAAAGATACTGTTATAATTGTTAATTCATGTGGAGATGCCCAAAAAGACAGGGATATTTTAAAAGAAAGATTAGGAATCTAATCAATGACTAAATCATCAATAAGTATAGCATTTAAAAAATCTAAAAAAGAAAAAAGACCAGCTTTACTCACATATACTGTAGCTGGAGATAATACTAAGAAAAAATCATTAGAAATATTAAAATCTATTTCTAAACATGCAGACATATGTGAATTGGGATTTCCGCATAACACTCCAATAGCTGACGGTGGCCAAATTCAAACTTCGTCTTACCGTGCAATTAAAAATGGCATTAAAATGAAAGATGTATTTCAAATTGTTAAAAATTTTAAAAAAAATAAAAATACAAAACCAATAATTTTGATGGGATATTATAATATGATTTATCAATATAACGAGAACAAATTTTTAAGAAAATGCAAACAAGTTGGTGTAAATGGTTTAATCGTAGTTGATTTACCGTGGCCTGATAACAAACCCTTTGCAAAAAAATGTAAAAAAAAATCTATAAATTTTGTACAACTTTTATCTCCAACCACATCAAAAATAAGAATGAAAAAAATTATTAATAGTTCTCATGATATGCTTTACTATATAAGCACATTAAACACTACAGGAGGTAAGCTTAAAATCTCCCCAAAAAAAATAATGAAAAATTATGCAAAAATTAAAAAAATGATAAAAAATAAAAATAAAAATTTGGTAATTGGCTTCGGCATTACAAGTAATAATATTTCATCATTTAAATCGTCAGATGGATGTGTTGTGGGCTCAGAAATTTGCAAAAAAATTTCAAATTCAGTAAAAAATAAACAAAATCCTGTCATTAACGTGGGTAATATGGTAAAAAATCTAAGGAGAAAAATTGTATGAACAATTGGCTGACAGGTTGGAAAAAAAAAATAAAAATTAAAGTAAGCCAAATTTTTAAAAAACAGCCAATTGGAGATAGTCAAACAGATTGGAAAAATTGCCCACAATGTAAAAAAATCTCTTATCTACCTGATCTAATTCAAAATTCATATATTTGCGAGTGTAGTTATCACTTCGATTTACCTCCAAAAATACGGATAGATGGTTTATTTGATGGAGACTATGAAATAATAGAACCGCCTGAAAACATCAACCCGGATCCCTTAAATTTTGAGGTAAAAGATGGAGCTAGAGAAGGTTATAAATATATTGAAAAAGTTAAAAAATATAGAAAAATTACTGGTCAACAAACTGCTTTACTTTCTGGTTATGGAAAAATTTCTAACTTAAACGCAGTGATTGTTTGCTTTAATCCAAAGTTTGGTGCGGGTAGATTTGGACCTGCGGAGTCTGAACATTTTTTAAAAGCTGCAAATTTTGCAATTGAAAAAAAAGTAGATGTTTGGATTGTTATATATCAAAGCTCTGGAATTGATGTGCATACAGGTCTAGTAGGGCTTGCGGGTGGAATGACAAAAAGTGTCATTGCAATGAGTCAAATCAAAGAAGCTGGGATACCAACTTTTGCTGTTGCTGCTAGAGCAGTAGCAGGTGGTACTTATGCTTCTAATTTTTTCATGCATGATTTTATAATTATTGAGTCAAAATGTGTTGAAAATTTACTTTTCTCGGGAAAAAGAGTTACCGCTAATATTCTCAAAGGAACAGACGCTATACCTGAAAATTTTGGAAGAGCTGATGGGGTAATGAAATCAGGGTTAGCAGATATAACTCTTGAAAGTCGAAAAGAATTAAAAGAAACTATATTAAATATATCTAATATAATATTAAAAAAACAAGAAAACCAAATAACAGAAGAAGCTAATGAAAATCCAGAAGATTTTAAAAAGACTGCTTCAGCTGCATCCTAAAGAAATAGATTTAAGTCTACATCGAGTTCAAAATCTTTGTAAAAAGTTAGGCAACCCGCAAGAAAAGTTGAAGTGTATTTCTGTTGTAGGTACTAATGGAAAATATTCTACAATTCAAACTATAAGAGCAATACTTAAAGAAGCCAATATAAATGTTAATATTTACACAAGTCCACATATACAAAAAATAAATGAGAGATTTGTTTTTAATGGTGAAGAGATTTCAGATGGTAATCTAGCAAAATTATTAACTGAAGTAGAAGAAATAAATGCCGGAGAACCTATTACTTATTTTGAAATATTGACAGCAGCTTATTTTTATTATGCAAAAAATTTTGACAATATTAATATTGTAGAAAGTGGTTTGTTTCACCGTTTTGACGCAACTAATATTTTAAAAACAAACTTAGCAAGCATCATAACTGCTATAGGTTTAGATCATTTAGATTGGCTTCCTGAAAATGGAAAAACAATTGAAAAAATAGTTTATGAAAAAACTTCATCTTTATTAAATTCAAAAATTATAATTGCTAAACAATCTAATAAAGAAACCCTAGATATAATTAAAAAAAATATATCTTCTAATCCTTCAAAAAAAATTATTTTTAATGAACAATTTATCTACTCACAAAAAGAAAATGGGTTCACTTATTACGAAGATGAGATTGGGGAAATAAAACTTCCTAAACCAAATCTTGTGGGTGATTTTCAAATTGAAAATATTGCTACCGCTATAGCAACTATTAGAAGTCTAAAGTTACAAATAAAAGATGAACATATTAAAAATGGGATAACTAGAATTAGAAGCATTGGAAGACTTCAAGAAATTAAAAAAGGTAAAATAAAAGACTTATGCAAAAAAAATAAAATTTTTATTGATGGTTCTCACAATCCTCTTGGAGCAAAAGTATTAAATAAATATTTGGAAAGCTTAAATTGCAATAAGCATATAATTTTAGGAATGATGAATAATAAAGATCATAATGAGTATATAAATTATTTTAAAAATATTACATCATTAACAACTATCGATATACCAAATCAGCCTAATGCTATTAAAGGAAAAAAGCTGAAGCAAAAATTAAGTAAATTAACCAACGTAGATTATAGAATTTCAATACAAGATGCTATTAAATCAATATCTTTATCAGATAATGATATTATTTTAATAACGGGATCTCTATACCTTGCTGGGGAAGTTTTAGATTTAAATTAAATATTTTCTTTTAACCAAGATACTATGTTCGATTTTGTGGTGGCTCCAACTTTTGTTGCTGCTAGCTCGCCATTTTTAAAGAGAAGCATAGTTGGTATTCCCCTGACACCATATTTTGTTGGTTGGTTGGGATGTTCATCAATATTATGTTTTGCAATAACTACTTCGTCTTTCATTTCATTTGATATTTCTTCAAGTATTGGTCCAATTTGTTTACAAGGTCCACACCATTCTGCCCAAAAATCTACAAGGGTTGGTTTAGCTGCCTTCAAGACTTCTGTTTCAAAATTTTCATCAGTTATATTTTTAGTAGTCATAAAATAATTTCAATTTAATAATTTTTTACTTAAAGTCAACTAGCCTTTTGATAATTTTTTTCAATATCTTCAATATACGAATTGATTTCGTTAAGCATTTCTAATTTCTCTTTATCATCTTTAAATTTGTTTCTTAACGTGTCAATTTCTGAATAAGTTCTAGGAATAGTATTCCATTTTTCTTTATTGGTGCTTAGAACCCTTAATGCAATTTCTTTATGAATAGTTTTATACTCATCTTCTGGTAAAGATTGGGGACTTTCTTCATATAGGATTTTTTTTCCAAAATATCTTAGTCTTTCATCTTTAAATTTTTGTAAAACCATAAATTTTTCATTCCATTTTGCTTTATGAAAAGCTGGCATTAGAGCATTGTCTTCTTTTGTTGTAAATTTTTTATAGATTGATTCTTCGGCATACACTTCTTCTTGTGTTTCAAAGTCTTTTTTTTCGTTAGCCTCGTTATCTAAAACTATAGCTACTTTTTCTGCAAAATCTTTGTTTGATTTAATTAATCTTGCCCTTTCTTCTAATTTTGGTAAACCCAATTGTTTGTAACTCTCAAAATTCATACCATAACTTGAATTCATTATAATTGGATGTTTTTTATGTTTTATTGTTCTTAAAACTTTAGGAGTTTTTTTAAACTCTTTTTTTAATTCGTTTAAAGAAAGATTAAAATAATATTTGGGATCCATTTTTAAATCAAAACACATCGGATAACCCCATTGAGGATGCTCACATACAAAGGTTAAAACAAAGGGGAATGATTTTCCATAATAAAAAAAGTCAGTGCAAAAAGTTAATTCATTTTTAATAAGCTGTAACGTTTTATCTTTATTGGTGGTCATTAGACTTGCTTTCCAAACGTTTGGTGCAGTTTTATTTAAAAGCTTTGCAATTTCTACGGTAGCTAAACAATCCGATATAGCAGAATGAGCATCATTATGTTTAATTCCATTCATTGGAGCAAGTTTATCTAATTTAAACACAGGATTGTTTTTGTCGCTAATTGGTGTCTTTATACAATCTGGATAATAAAGATGTGCAGCTCTTGCTAAACCAAATAAATCTGCTCTTTCATTTCCGTTAGTTACTGTTAAATATGGGTAATCAAGATTTTTAAAAAGTGTTCTTCTGAGAAATTCTTCATCAAAATTAATTGAGTTATAACCAATAAAAATAGAATTTTTCCACTTATTAAACTTTTCCATCATTTGTCTTATCATTTGATAATGAGATAAATTTGATTCTTTTAATATTTTTGGAGAAGATTTGTTTACAATAAGGGCCATGGCTTCAGGAATAATACCAGGACTTAACCTACAACGGCCTTCGTATCGATCTAATTCTTGAAAATTATCATTTACTAAAACTGCTGCAGCTTGAATTATTTGCCCATAAGATACGTTGCTAGAGCAAGTTTCAAAATCATAAAAAACTAAATTTGCCATTTGGAAAGTATTACTTATTCAATACCTTGATTTTGTCAACGTCTTCTTTGATTGCTTTTTCAACTTGTTCGGGATCTTTTATGTTTTCAAGGGTTCTGTTAATTGATCTTGCGTCAGTTCCAAACTTATCAACTACCACCATGGCTTCTTCTAATTTTTTTCTAAGCACAATAATATTATCAAAATGCTTTCCAAACCTCGTGGTAATAGTTTTAAGGTGGTTATATATTTCTGTAGCCCCTTTTTGAACTTTCAATGATTGAAAACCCATGTGCAAAGACTGCAAATAAGCTGAAAGAGTATTTGGACCACAAATAACTATCTTATATTTTTTCATTAATTCTTGGGTTAATAATTCCTTAGTGGCAGGATCTTGATATTCTGTTAATTCTTTATAAAGACTTTCAGTTGGAGCATATACTATTGCAAAATCAGTTGTTTTAGGTGGGACAATATATTTTTCATTAACACTTTTTGCTTTAGCTTTGAAAGCGCTTGCTAATTTTGTTCTTGCGTCTGCTACTGCTTTTTTGTCATCAGCTCCATGTGCATCAGTAATTGCTTTAAATTTTTCTACTGGAAAATGTGAGTCCACCGGAACTAAAACATCACCTTGAAGTTTGATTGCAAATTCCACATTTTCACTTGTATCTTCTTTCATCTTAACATTTGTCATAAACTGAGATGCGGGCAATAAATCTTTTATTAAAGCATTTAAGGAATATTCTGCTAAGGTTCCATATTTTTTAACACCAGCTAAAATTTTAGTTATTCCGTCTTGGCTTTGATTTAATAATTGAACTTGTTGATTAAAAGTTCCTACTTTCTCATCCACTTTAGTAAGTGCTTGGGTCATATCTCGAGTGACATCTTTTGATAAAGAATTAAATGAAGTAGACATTGTGTTGATAGAATTAGTTAAAGAATTTTTTAGTCTTTCTAATTCTTCATTACTTTTATCTTCTTCTTTATTTTTCTTTTGATTAACCAAAAGATAAATCACAACACATAAAAGGACTAAAACTATATATATAACTGATTCTTGCATAAGTTTAAGATATACTTGCTTTTTATAAAAGCAAATGAATTTTCATTTTTAAGTAGAGCTATCTAATGACCTACGTAAAAAAATATCTTAATTATTTTTCTTTTGTCTTTCACGATCAATATGAGCTGTCATAACATCAACTAAATAATCGGAATAAGTGAATATTTCTTTTGTTTCAAAAGACTTAGTCTCATGTTTTTCAGGGTCTGTTTTATTTTCTACATCAATTTTCCCTTTTTTTGCATCAGAATCTTCCAAATAAATTAAAATTAACCAATCTTCGTCTGGACTATCGTCGTATCTTATAAAGCACTCATTTGATTCATACCTTCTATCAATTACACGAAGGATACTTTTATGTTTTGGTACATATTTTTTGTTCAATTGAAAAACTAAGGAATTTGCTGAACGATAAAATGATTCAAGAACTAATTCAATTTTTTGTCTATACTCTTCATACTCTTTTTCTTTTTGAAGTATATCCTCTTTAGTATCGGAATCAGAGATCTCAACACCTAAAGATTCTACTCTTTCTCTTATCTTTTGCTCTCTAATTAATCTGTATTTTTCTTTGATTTTTTCAAGTCTTTCTTCTACAGATTTATAGTCATCCCTTTGTTCTCTTAACGCTAATTTTTCAAGATTTTTTATCTCTTCAAGTTCTCGTTTTCTAAAAGACTTAATTTTTTTGTCTAATTTTATTTTTTCAAGAAAACGACTTCTTTTTTCCGCTTGTTCTTTTCTTAAAAGAGCCTGGTCTTGCTTAATAAATTTCTTTAAATCTTCTGCACGTGTTCTGGCTAACTTTTCTTCATCTTTAAGTTCGCGTTGCTTCATTTCTAAACTCAAGCGCGCTTCTTCTTTGACTTTTCTTTCTTTTTCTTTCTTTTCAAAATCTATTTTGGCTAATTTTTTAATTCTCTTATTTTCTAAATAATTATCGTATGATCTAAAAAAAGGTGTAAGTATGAAATTAACCAACTTTTGAAAGCTTAATTTTGTAGCTTGCCCTAATTTCTTTTTAACAGAAGAAATTTTTTTTTTCTTTATTTTAAATTTAGGAATTTTAATCTTTTTTATCTTGATTTTGCTAAGTTTAATTTTTTTTATTCTATCGAAAGGTTGGATTTTTTTAGATTTTTTACTTAATATTTTTTTAAAGATTTTAAGCTTTTTTTTTTTTTTTTTTATTTTTTTTTTTTTAAAAATTTTCTTTGATCGAATTTTATTTTTTAAAATTCGTTTTTTCTTTTTTTTTAATATTTTCTTTCTTTTTTT
>Ga0114933_10002489_pt1 | contig 19106 bp, 27 predicted proteins | sample 4SBtaG_FD_89691 | JGI IMG/M metagenome (GOLD analysis project Ga0114933, IMG submission 89691) | Deep subsurface microbial communities from Kolumbo volcano to uncover new lineages of life (NeLLi) - 4SBTROV12_W25 metaG | ecosystem: Environmental > Aquatic > Marine > Volcanic | place: Kolumbo... | reverse complement strand
TTTTGGGACGGCCATATAACCTTAATCTCCTCTAATCTCTCATGTGTGAGACAGTAATAGTATTCGGTGAGGTTCTCTCCCGATAGGGAGAGCTTCTCTATATCCATGTTATAGATATGATTTCTTTGTTCGATATCCCGATAAGAATGCCATTCGGGTGCTGGTGAATATCCCGCACAACTAAAAAAACATATAGCTATGGGGATAATTCTCATTAGTCTTCAGAGGTCTTAAGACCTGCTCCACTTAGTATATCATCTAATGATAATCTCTCTTTTGCATGATAGACGTTCTCTTCTCCAACAGTCCACTTTACCGTAAATCCTTCAGGTAGTTGGAGTTCTGCATCGGGCACCTTTCCTAACATACGGATATATTTCCCTAACTTATTATCGTCATCAAAATGGTCTGAAAGTATTTTGAATAGGTTTGTCATTATGAATGTTCCTTTATGAATTTAATTATTTGATATACTGTGATTATTGTTATCATGATTAATACTACCCACTCAAGCACCACAACCACCTTTTCAATAATCTCCTAAAGAATATTGGCTTCCTATGTGCCAATAGGAAAAGTATATCTCTATTCACGGCCTCTTCGTATTCACTCATCCTATTCTTCCTCGTCTATCATGGGTAGACCCCATTTGTTTCTTTGGACTTCGTTTCCACTAAGAGATGATTTTAGTAGGTCATCGGGTTCATTGATGTCATCCTCAATGTCTATCTTTTTTTGTGGGGGTTCTTCGGGGAACATTTGACTTATCATGCCTGTAAACTGATGTAGTGTCATGATTAGGCTATGTGATACGAATAGACCGAAGTGTTTAAGATGTGAAATCATTTAATATACTCCTATCTCACGGCTAAGGGGAGAACCAAGTATTTCAAAGCTGTTCTCATCCACCTGTTTTATAACGAAAGCTTTGTCTTCTATAAAGTTTCTTTTTAATTTAGGGAACACCTTGATTGGATGCTTTGGGGATAGAGGCATTGAACCTTCGGAATCCGATAGGATTTCGGAGGATTCTATTTTCAATGTAATCAAAGTTGGTGTGGGTATTGTATCATAACCTGATGTATGTGATAATAACGATATTAATAAAACTATGATTTTTTTCATTGGCGTCCTCTTGTCAATAAGTATAACTCATTTGGTTGATATTAAAAAATTTTTTCTCATCCATTGAAGATATCCCATACGTGTTTAAATATTAGTCCTACAAAACCTGTCCCAATGACTCCCCGCCATTTTGTTGTTTGTGTTCGAAATTGTGTATTTAATTTTGTTTCCGCCCATAGACCCTCATGTGGATTAAACATATTTTCTTTGATAAACTTGATATCACTTTGCACTTGGTCTATCTTATTATGTATGGTTTCAAATTCTTTTCTATCGGCTTGATTCATGGAATATTCCTATTAGATTCAACAATAAATATTAGTCTTCATTATTTTCTTGATACACTTCTTCTAATTTTTTGCGTAACAACGTAACATTTTTAGGTGTCGTCAACATCTTACCTGTAGGTCTTGAAATAAAGAAACAATTATAACATAACAGATGTAGATTATCCAAGGAATGATTTGTAGAGTCACCATCAAAGAAACATAACAGGAACGGGCCTTTCATATCAACATCTCGGTATTCACAATATCCACAGTTACTACACTCTTGTTTAATATAATTATTTATGATTAATCTATGTTGTAATCTGTAATGCGGATAGTTAGGATGTTTACCATCAAATATATCTTGTATTCTTGCACCCCAACCAGTATTACCCTTTGTAGTGATACCAACGCCCGTTTGATTTTTATTTTGTTCAAATAGATTATATAATTTTGCGTATTTCTTAAAAGTATTATAACTAACACCCAAAAATTTTGCGGCTGCCCTAATGGATAGTGTTGCGTTTATCGCCTCCTCTATCTTACCTTTTGGAATTGGTTTACTACGAAACGGGTTTTTCATCCTAAATGACCACCCTCATAGTCAGGAAATAAATCGACTTGTTCTTTTTCTTTTTCTAATAAATCTCTTGAGTATGCATAATCCTTACTTAATGCCTGTCTTTTCTTTTCCCAAAAATCATTATCTGCATTTGGATTTAAATCTAAAAACCAACCCTTTTTTGGGTTTTGTTCTCTAATCTTGTGCATAATCTGATTTACGAGAAGTTCACGGCCTCCCTCTGAATGTAGATTAACATCCTTGAAATCTTCTAATACGGATAGTAATAATTCTTCCATTTTATTTTCTCTTTCTAACCGCACGTTTAACTTTTCTTTTTCGTTTAACTGCGACCTTCTTTTTTTCACCGAGTATAATTTTGGTTAATAAATCTGCTGCTTCTTGGAATGTCATGTTTACCCCTTTTCTATATCTAAATTTGTTGATTCCTCTTTCCACCAATCATAGTTTTTTGGCTTCTGATATTTTTGTTTTTTTTTTACCTCAAACATTTCATCAAATTGTTCCTCTGATAATTGTTTCCGTCCCATAAAATATGTTTTAGCACCTTGTATACCTATGTCTGATAAGTCAACCCTATCTATAGCTTCAGAGTGAATTTTACTAATCAATTCAAAAATCATATTAATCTCTCCTTATTTTAAAATTATTCCCCAAGTATAATAACCATCAAACCAATCTGCAGTCAAATATAATGTATCCCCTATCATAGAACGAACAGGTGCAATCATATTATTTATCTCACCATCTCCATTACTATAACTGATTTCGTTTGTTGTTGGAACCTCATTACCGTTAAAACCAATCATGTAACTTGTATCGATGGCAACGTATGCTCCTAAATTATAATTGTATCCTCGATTGACTATATAACCAAGTGTGTCTCCCAAATACCAAAAAAGATTTGATTCCCAAGATACCCAAAAATTATCAACTCCTTGTCCATTAGTTTCAATTTTACCAGAAACTCTATGTAGGGTTTGCCATTTATTTCTATCAATATCTAATAGATAAAACCCATTGTTATCTTGTGGTAATCTCATATCAAAAGTTAGTTCACCATAATTTTCTTTAGTGTCCTCACATGATATAAATAAACTACCTATTATTATTAGTATTAGTCTTAGTTTCATTCTTTTTTTCCTTTTTAGGTTTAACTTTATTAGTTTTTCGCTGAACTTGTTCAATCCGAACCTTTTCCTCGACTTTATCCCAATCTTCCCAATTACGTATGTTTGGCATCTATCATCCTTATAATATACGAATAAAATAGCATATGTGTCAAGCTTTTTTTATTCTCCATTTATTAAATAAATCTAAAAATTCTGTTATGGTATATGATTTGTTCTGTTCATCTTTTATACTAATTGACTCTAATAGTTCAGGTTTAGTATTAATTATTTTATTTAACATATTGAAGCCCAAAGATGGATAAAAAACCTTGAAACTTTCTTCACCCAAAATATTGGTTTCATTTACTAAATCTCTTTCTGTATCACCGTTTAATAATAAATAGTAAATCATTTTCTAATAATTAAATCCTTTTCATATGTTTCTAATGATTGAATATTAAATTTAAATATATCTAATTCCATTTCACCAACCTCTGCACTATCACGAAGTATCTCTGATAAATTAACTAATATTTGAAAGTTTTCTGCATTTAATCTTGTCGCATCGAACTCGACGATTATATTATTGTTCTTTTCATTTTCATATGGTTTAATTCTATCTGATAGATTAAAAGCGGTTTTCTTTTGTTCAACATAGATGTAATCATTTATATTACAATCAACATAGATTGCGGAACACCAAGGTTCTAATTCTGCAAGCATTTTATTCTCACAATTTTTAACGACAAATCCAACATCGTATTTTGGTGGAATTATTGGATACATCATCTTATCATGTTTTACCATGTGTCCCCATTTACGAATGAAATTTCTTGTGCTACGTAGATTTTGTTCCAACCACTCTGAACTCTCTCGACCCTTCATAAAGACCTGACCTGCTGGATTTCTCAATGCACCATCTTTAAATCTACTACCTCTACAAGTCATGTGATAAACATAACCTTCCCAAGTTTGAATTAAATCATAACCAGCTAATACAAACCTATTGAAGATATCACTATCCTCTTTTGATTGTGGTGCGTATAGTGGGTCGTGTCCATTTATATCTTGGAAATCTTTTTTGTATATAGCCCATGGAGCGAATATACCTTTGGTCGGGTTATTGTCAAAAACATCTACTGGGTATCTGTTATTTTGTCTCTCATAAACATAATCCAACAACTCTCGTTCTTTAAACTCTTCAGGCTCTATACCAAAATCCTCAATAATTTTTTCTGGCCCCTCGGGATGTAATGGGGGTTCTATTCTTGTGGCGGATACGACAACACCAGGTCTAATGTGTTTATTAATCTTCTCGTCTAAATCAGGACAAGCATACATATCAGCGTGATAAATCATCACGATATCATTTGTAGCCATATCAACTAATGTGTCATATAAAATAGTATGACCTAATCTATTGGGGCCTTCATTACGATGTATTTTAACTAGCGGGTCTTTCTTTGCTATCTCCTGCATCCACTCCCAAGTTCCATCGTCTGAAAAATCATCAGCCCAACATATCTCATGAATAGGTGATAGATTTTTTCTGATACTATCATATGACCACTTCAAGTATTTGAGATTGTTTCTACTCGGTTGAATAAAACTAATTGGTCTTAAATTTTCCTTCCAAATAGTTTCTAATTTTTTAAAATAGGAATCTGGTTTAACTACCGCATTATGTCTATCTATCTGATAAAGTTCATACAATGGATATACACTTTCTAAATCTATTATGCTTGGTAATTTATCATCTGTCTTGATAACATTTTGTTTAACAAAGTCATAATAGAACATACCAGTTTTAGTAACTAAATCTATTAATTTTTGATTAAACTCTTTTCTAGCTGCAAGTTCTTGTTGTGGCATCGGTCTTCCACGCTCCATAATATAACCGATAATTTCATCCCCATCCATAATTAAACCTGTTAACGCAGGTGCTATCTCATCAAAAAAACCAACATTAAGTGCATCAATAAAGTTCTGTCTACGACAATAATCATGGTCAAATATCTTATAATAATTTTTCTCATCATGAAATACTTTTCTACCATGATTTACTCCGTCAACAATTCTACCTGATTTTTCAATCACGTTCACAACCCCGCCAGTAAAGGTTAGGTCTTTTATATCTATTTTATTTAATTCTAACATCATACTCCAATATATCTTTTGGTGTTTCTTCTAACGTTCCAAGTTTTTCACCTGGTGTTTCGTCAGAGACTATTAATTCTCTTTTTGGAACTGCACACATCATATCAGCACATTGACGAATACCATTTCCATATTGGTCAGTATAATAATCCTCAAAATATTTTGATGTATTTTGTGTGAGTCCTGCATTTGGTGAGACTGGTTTAAGTCCGTATATATTTACCATCTCTTCTAATTTACTCAATATTAATTCTCTTGAGTATATAGCATCAGCAGAAAAACTTGTCATCTTAACAGGTGCGTTTTTTGCTTCGAACAAATATAACTCTTTACCACTATCGCGGTATATCTTTGACTTGTCACAAGTAACTCCATGAACCATCATTGGTTTTAATAATTCTTCTTCTGTATATCTACTACCAACTGATAAGTGGTCTAACTTACCTATTGGCATATACTGAACGTTATTATCAATTACATCTTGTATTAACCTTTCAAACTCTTCTCTTGTTGTTTTATGAAACATCCTATCCTCTGTTGAAAACATCACATAAGGTGTGGTGGACTCTTTAACCAAAGCGAGTTTTATCGCAGTCCAATTAAAATCTGGCCCCTCTAAATTATTATATAAATTTACATTCTTAATATACTTTTCATAGGTCTCTTTTATTTCTTTAAGAAAGGTTTTTGTTTTATAATTAACAAAAAAATCACAATCCTCGAAGATTTTACCAAAGGATGGTATACCTTTCCAAGATTTTTGATGTTCTAATCTACTTTTACCTCTATCATCATCAAATAATATATGACATTGTATAATACTTAGATTATCAGCTAACATCATTCCACCTATAATCAATATCAACCATATAAATTTTATTATCCATCTCTATACAATTTTTTGGAACACAATCTTTTCTAATGTCCCAACCCTCTCTCGTCAAATTGTTTTCTTCACAAAAATTAACAAACTCATCTATCCACTCTTGGTTAGGTTGAACAAATTTACCTTTAATATTTTGCATTCTGATACCAAAATAAAATGTGTCTGAATCATGACAATTTATTATTTCATATGGTTTCGGTGCGTAACCCGCTTCAGATAATTTATTTTGAATTCTAAATATTTTATCAACTATCTCTTTTTTTTGTGATAAATTTGTAACAGATGGGTCATGACTAATTAATTTAACACCCGTCGGTTCCTCACTATTTGCTACATAACAACTAAACTTACCATTAACATTATACAGACCATCCATAAAACTATCTTGACCAATTAAATGTTTACCACCAGGTAATTTATCTACATAATCATGATTTGCTTTCATCATAGTATAGTAGACATCACCTGAAAAATAAACGAATTCATCTTTATTTTTTAGTTCTATCCTATCACTCCTACTAATTTTATAATTTTGTCTCACACTTCTATCACTCGTCTCACCTAAATATTCATGGTAAGGTAATTCTAATAATTGTTCTAATTCGTAGTCCATTTTAGATTTTGTGTCTCCATAGGTGACTGCGTTGTGACCCTCGAACCAACAAATTTTATCAGTATAATAATTTATCATTGAAGCTAATTTCTTTTCATCACAATGTGCCCATATAGATAAAGCGAATACATGGTCAAATCTCTCCATCCCTATTAGTTTTTGTAATGTAGATAGTCCGTCGTCAATATTAAAAGTATAAAACTCTATTTCTAAATTCAATTCTTCCGCCAGACCTTTGGCAACCTGTATTGTTTCATCTTTATAATCTAAACCAACAACTCGTTTAGCACCTCTTCTTTTGGCATCAATGCAGATTGCACCCACACTACAACCAAAATCTATCACAGTTTCACCATCAAATGATTTAGGAAACTTTATTAGGTCATAACGATGTTCCATATCTCTAATACCTGGCTCACCATCAATTGATTGATATGCCCTATCTCTTTTGCCATATGGAAACTGACCTTTATCTTTTAGTTCTTGTTTTAATTTATCTGAAATCATATTTTTGCATCGGAATCAAATCCCGCCCTTTGTTTTAGTTCTGGTTTATCTACATCTTTAAATCCCGCCCAACCAGGAAATCTTGATTGGACTATTGGATTTGATGTTAAATTATCTGTAAACATATTAAAATTGTCTATGTTAAACTCTTTCGTCTCATCATAACTTGGGTCTTCGAATAAAGCTCTGATTATTTCACATTGCATTATATTTTTTGGTGCGTGGGGGTCATATCCAAAATATTCAAACTTTAGTTTATCTTCTAAACCTATTCTTTTTAATTGAACATAACACTCATCATGTGGGTCTAAAAAAGGGTCTTCACTAATTTGATGATAATCATATAGTGATGTGAAAGCATCCATATTTTTAGAATTACCAAACATAAAAACATCTTGTAATCTAATACCATGTTGACCCCTTTTATTATAACAAGAACAATTTTCACGTCCCTCATAACCGTGAGAATACGCTGCTGGTGCTCTTAATCCGTTGGTATGTCTGAAATACATAAATTGATTATCATGTTTTTTAAATAATAAATCAACTAAAAAAATATGGTCAAACCTATATAACATTACCCAATCGTATTCAAAACCCATTTCTTCTTCATATTGTTTTTTTAATTGCATAACCATTGCATTTGACCACCATCTGCTTGGTATTGAGTTTTTACCAACTGATTTTGGATTAAATAATATCTGTTTCTCCGCGATATATTTTTTTGGTTCGTAGATATCTACCAACATATCCTCAAAGTCTGTGCTCCAAGTATGAAAAAAAACATCAACATTTTCATTTGGTTGTATGATTCTTTTATTGTGATGATAGTGTCCTATTCTTGGGTCGATAGGTTTGCCTAATCCCAAACCAAACTCAACGGAACCTGTCAACCCATATAAACACAAAGCTACTCTCATATGATTTCCTTTACGAAATCTAATTTTTCGATATTCGCACCAACTGATAACCTTATCCAAGTTTTTCTATCATCACCTGGTATAATAACAGGTGTGCCAGTTTTCATATCACCATATTTAAATGCTAAATCGTGTTTTACTAATCTATCAACCGTCATACTATTATCACCTGTTTTTTCATGGAAATGTATTGAATTTGTATTACTATTTATAACATCGTATTTAGGACTCAACATATCACATAAATTATTTCTTGAGTTTATTGTCGAATCTACATAATCGTTGATAATAGAAATATTATCTAATAGATACATACCAAATTTAACTGTTACATTTGATAGTGGATATGTTAATTGAAATTTAGTTACTTTATTTATTAGTTCTGAATTACCTATTAGATAACCTAATCTAATACCAGCTGCACCAAATGCTTTAGAAAATGTTCTTGATATTAAAACATTATCATAATCATTTATCATACCTATCATACTAATACCATCTGCAAACTCGATATAAGCCTCATCAATTAGTAAAATACAATTAAGTTTTTTACAAACTTCTACTATTTCAGTTATTTCTTCTTTCGTTTTATACTCACCGATGGGACTCAAGGGATTAGATAAAATTACTAAATTTGGTTTTTCCTTTTTTATGACTGAAATAAATTTCTGTAAATCATAAACTAAAGAATCATCGTATCCAACTCCAATATGCTTTCCCCCAAATAATCTTCCGTAAATATTATACATGGGATAAGATGGAACAGGTGAAACTAATTTAGCATCAGAGTTCATTGTCATTTCACAAACTGATTTGATACACGCACCAGAGCCTGTCGATAAATAAACGTTTTGTGAATTAACATCTAATAAATTACCTATTTTATTTTTTAACCTCTCGTAATCTTTATAATTTGGATAAGTTATAAAATCTTCTTGATTTAATGCTGCCATTTTAAATCTAACAAAAAACTCGTCCTCAAAGTTTGATATTCTCTCTGCCATATCAAATCTTTTGTTCTCCACAACAGATGGTCGTGGTATAAATAATCTACTTATATTGTCAATCCATTTATTATATTTCATTTTTTATCCTGATTAAAATCTGCATACAAACTACCATCTATTTTATCTATCACTCTTTGTAATGACTCTCTAATAAAATCCTCTCGATATTTAGTTGATTGTTTATAAATTTCTTTATCAATTGGTTTAATATTATGTCTTGCACCTAATACGATTGATTTTCTATTATCGGGCCCTTTATTAGTATTAGAACCATGAACAGTTTTGTGAGTAAATACTAAAACATCACCAACTTCCATCTCTGCATGAACTAAATCACTACTTGAATTAACTAATTTCATATCCTCACTTTTAACTCTTCTTTTATGACCTAAATTGCCATCTATTATATCCTCGTGACTTAAACTTTTTATTTTATGAGATTTACCATACACCATTAAACATCCGTTTTCCTTAGTTTGTTCATCTAAGGCTACATAGATATTCATGAATGATTTCCAATCTGATTCGTTATAACCAGGTGCATATGTATCGACATTAAATATTTCTCTATGCCATTCTACATCTGGCCCTATCCAAGCCGCTTTATTATTCACCATCATATTAGGAAAAACATAATTTGAACCACCAAAGATTTCCATGCAAAAAGTATTTAATATTTTATTTTTAGTAACCTCTGAAAATGGCCCCTTATCTAATAAATTACCCCAACCCCATGGTGAATTACTATAAGGTATGAATCTTTTGATTTCGAGAGTTTCAAGATAACTATTTAGTTCTTCACAAAAATTAGTTGAAAATACATTTTTAAAAATATAATAACCATTTTCATTATAAAAATCTATAACATTTTTCATAGGGGAAACTCTAAACCAGTATATAATTCAAACTGTTTTGACGCTTGTAATCTCGCCAATTCTTTACCAGTTTTCGTATTCACTAAACAATTTATAAAGTCATTAGATTGATGTATCTTTGATGTAATATCTACTGGCGTGCAATTGTAAATTACTGATTCTCTAATAGCCTCTATTTCACTCCAATTTTCTCTCTTAATAACTGTGGTGTTTATACCACGAATTGAAGCTTTCCAATCAACTGACGCCCACCTAACAGCTTTTGAATAACCACCATCACCGATAATATAAAGGTCTTTTCTACTATCAAATTTATTAAGATAAGTTTTAGCTGCAAAATAGTCCGTATTATAAGCTTTTAAAACTCCATCATCATTAATAACAGTATTAGCTGCTCCTATCTCTGCGACACCTGTGTCGTAAACACCAACATAATCAAGAACTTCTATTTTATAAGGCATTGTAATTGCAAAACCTTTTATACCTAAAGTTAAAACAGAATTTACTGCATCTTGTATATTACTAACAGAAAAAGATTTATAGATTTTATTTAAACCATAATAGTAAAAGGCAGTATTCATCATCTGGCAACCTGTGTTTCCTGCTTCTTTCGCAAATGAACAATATATCTCTGTATCTTTATTAATCCATTGATTCACTTAAAACTCGCTTTGCTATACTTTCTGCACTCAATCCATACTTATCATATAAATCTGCTGGTGGTGCTGATTCAGGAAATACATCATCTAAACCAATTCGAGATAATTTTTTTGGGTTTTCGTCTGTTAATACTTCAGATATAGCTGTCCCCAATCCACCGACAATAGAATGGTCTTCCACACTAAAAAGATAGTTACTTTGTTTTGCACATTGTAAAATTATCTTTTTATCTATTGGTTTAATAGTTGGTAAATTTACAACTCTAATATTATGACTTGAATTATTCTGTATTATTTCACTAGCCTTGACTACATCTCCTAATATGCAACCTGTTGAAAAAATAGTTATATTACACATTGCGTGTGTTTGTCTTACAACTTGACCTTTACCGAACTCAAAAGGTAAATCAAAATCCTCAACTGGTTGTCTACCTAATCGTAAATAATGTGGGGAATCTAGTTGGTTCTGACAAAGATATTCTATAATATTTATCGCTTCTGTATAAGACGCTGGGTTTAACACATTCATATTTGGTAGTGCTCTCATTATACTAACATCTTCAAGTCCCATTTGTGTTACTCCGTCTTTCCCTATCGCCATCCCAACGTGTGTCCCAACTAACACAACAGGTCTTTTTGAATATGCTAAGCTACACCTAATTTGGTCATATCTACCCGTTAAAAAAGAACCAAATGAAGCTAAAAAAACTTTATATCCATACTCTGATATACCTGATGCCACTCCTATCATATTTGCTTCAGCAATACCCATTTGATAAAATCTACTCGGATGTGATTCTTTGAAACTGGCTATCTTAGTCGCCTTTCCTAAATCAGCGTCCAAGGCTATTATATCTTTATGTTTTTCACCCATTAAAGGTAAATGGTCACCGAATGCGTCTCTTGTTGCCTTCATGTTATACTCCTAACTCTTTCATAGCCATTTCATATTCTACATCGGTTGGAACTTTACAATGCCAGGATGGATGTTCCATAAAAGAAACACCTTTACCCTTAACCGTGTCTAATATCAAACATACAGGTTTATTACCGATATCACTTAACTCCTCTGATATTTTCTCCATATTATGGCCATCAATTAACCTAGTATCCCATCCAAATGAAGATATTCTTTCTTCAAGATTTTCATACATTATACTAAAATCTTCGGTATATCCATCGTTCTGACCTTTATTCCAATCAACAATACAAATTAAATTATTTAAGTTTGTCTTTGGATAATATAATAATGCTTCCCAAATCTGTCCCTCTTGTAATTCACCATCTCCTAAAATACAAAAAATGGTTCCGTCTTCATTACGAAGATTTTTTCCTATTGAATGACCTATAGCGATACTTAGTCCTTGACCTAAAGAACCAGTTGTGGCATCCATCAAAGGTAATCTTTCTTTATCAGGATGTCCTTGAAGTGGTGAATTAATTTCTCTAAATAAATCTAACTCTTCATCAGTTATCTTTCCTAATTGATGTAACGCTGCATATAAAATCGGAACTGCATGACCTTTGGAAAGAATTAATTTATCTTTACCACCAATGTCAAAGTCTTCATACAGAACACTTGTTAATTCAGCCATAGAAAATGCACCACCAATATGACCTGACTTCTTTGCCATCACCATGTCGATGACTTTTTTTCTTAATATATTTGGATTAATTTTCATTACTTACTTTCTCCTTTAATAAACCAACTGCAATATGAGTTAGTTTAGATAAAAAATCTTCAAAGTGAAAATTGTTGTTGTTACCACCAGTTTGACCTGGAAAAATTGATTCACCTGTTAATGATATTGTCAAATCAGAGAAATCATTACACTTATTTACTTCGTTTCTTGTAACTAAAATAGTTTTCATACCTTTTTCTTTTGCTACTCTAAATGCTTCTAATACGTTTTGTGAATTACCTGAACCAGACATACCAAAAACGATATCACCTTTTTGACCTTGATATTTTAATTGTTCACTAAAGATAAATCTAAAACCCAAATCATTACTGACACCTGTAATTGTAGCCTGGTCGCTACATAAACTTACACATTTAAAGTTATTACGAGGTATAGTTTGTGCACCTTTATCCTCAGAAACAAAAGGATGCATATTCATATCCACTATTAGGTTTTGCACTGATGCTACATTTCCACCATTACCACAAGCAAATACAGTTTGTTCGTTTTCATACGCTTCGAATATCATTTTAACGAAGCGTTGTATTTGTATATTTGGAATTGTATTAAAAACCTCTGTAGATTCATTTTTATATACATCAATCCATTTCAACATATTCATATAACTTCTTCTCCTTTTAAATATTTAGTTAACATTAACTTTCCAAGTAAAAATAAAAACTCTCCATATTTACCACCTTGAAAATCATCGTAAAGTGTGCAAATGTTTAGATAGTGTAGAATACCAATAAAACAAATAACATCCCAATCATAATTTTTCTTAGAAAACTTTTCAAAAGATTTATAAAATTGTAGTAAATTATTCTTAAAATAAAAATTTATGTTGGCTTTGTTTTCATCATATGACACAGTATACATTTCATTCAAAACACTCTTACCGTTTATAGGAAGTGAGTGCCAAATTTTACCAAGGTCATAATAAAGGTCTCCAACTTTTTTACTATTACCAAAAGTTTGTCTCCAATCAATCAGAATAAATTCATTATCTTTTGAGTAAATAATATTTTCTAATTGTAAATCACCATGAAATTTTGAAGGTTTTAATTTAGAGTATAAATCGTCCCAATTTATTTGTTTAATCAATTCTCTTATTGGTTTAACTTTTATTCCATTTATATTTGATATTTTATCTAAAGTTGTATTTTCCATTTTCTTTAATCTTGAAAGTGTTTTCTGACCATACATCAAATCACAATCTTTTCTAAAATTACTATCTCTTGATTCTACTTGACTTGTATCTAATGCGGATTTATACCACTCTAAAAAAGATTCAAAAACTTTTACATCATTTATTTCAGATAATAAATTACCATCTATAAAATCATAGGAATACATATTTTCATGTATAGCTTCAATTTCGAGTGGATTGTCGTTCATATATTTTAATCGTTCAACCCTAACTTTTGATTTATTCTTATCACTAAAGTATTTAACTACTTTTTTATTATCGATAAACAAAGCCTCGTCGCTTTTATTTGCAACGACCTCGTTGTTGAAAACTTTCCTAACCTCGTTATAAGATTTGGTGTTACCTGTATCAAACCACTTGAAATTTACAACTTTAACTTGAGACAACCCTCTAAAGCCAGAATCTGCTTGGTATTCATGTAAGTCATCTTTGTGTATGAAATGTCCATTTTCCTTATTTTCCAATGAAGTCCAAAACTTATCATACTCAGCGACACCAGCCAAACCTATATAAGCACTTGTTCCTTTTCCATAATATAAATCTTCAAGAAAACCATCTTTTGATTTTATTAAACAATAGTTAGATGATTCTTGAACTCTTACATCTGAAGCACCTATCCAATTTTCAGATACAAATACAAAAGCGTCTTCATAATTAGGTTTAGTTACAATCGTATCAACAGCTGTGTAAATAAAAGGTTGTTGTAATTCTGATTTACAAGATAACAAACTATAACCTGGCCCAGCACCTGGCCCATCAAAATTATCAACATCTACGAATGTAAACTTTTTGTTTGGATATACATTTAACAAATAAGATTTTATCTGTTCACTTTCATAACCAACTGCAATAACAACTTCAACTCTGTCATCATAATTATCTAAAATATGTGATATTACTGGTTTGTTTTCTAAAGGCAACAAAGCCTTATGTAGTCCATTCACACCTTTATTTCTAGTCCCTTTACCTGCAGCTATAATACATAATTTAAAATTATAATTTAGGTCTGTCTCACAATCTGTACATATACGTAACCAAGAATTTTGTGCTCCGAAATCAGTATAATATCTGACTTTATCATCACAATTTGGACAATAGGTAGTTCTCATTAGTTTCCTTCGTGTTCACTCTCAATCTTACCACTACCTCTATCCGAGTCGTCTTCAAATCTAATGCAATCGTTTAGGTGAGCAGTTGAACACTCTAAAGCTGTGTAGTCAGTCACCGCTACAACTCTATGTTTAGTCCTTAGTGGAACACACCAACCTTGACCAGGTTCATAAATTCTTGATTCCATCGTGCCGTCTTCTTTTTCTAAAAGAACTTCAGCTTTTCCTTCAATCACATAATTGGTTTCTACTTTCTTTTCGTGCCATTGTAAACTACTTTGAAAACCTGCTTTCATGTGAATTAATTTATAAGCATAATGTTCATTTAGTTCTAACCACAATTCGTGTCCCCAAGGTTTATCAACTCTGTAAGAACTGATATCCAATCGATGTGATTTATTTTCATCAATCTTATCTTTATATTCTTCTAACGCTTCTTTTACCCAAGCGTCTTTTATGTGGTCATATTTTGACATCACTTACTCCTTTATCTCTTTGTAAATTTATAGCTATTGCAGTATCACCAGGTCTGTCTGGTTTCAAATCATTGATTAATACTCTTGAACCACCCCCAATACCCATAATTAATTTATCATAGATAATACCTGCTCTTCTTAATTGTGCTTCAGTAGATTTTCTCATACCCTCTTTTCTACCTGTTGTTAAAATTATCATATGACCTGCTTTATCCCACTCCCACAACTTTTTGAGGGTTCCCTCTAATGGTATCATATCACTATCCATGTCATAACTACCATTTTTAGTGCCAGTATATGGATATTCACATAATGTTCCGTCGATATCACAAAATATAGTTTTTGGTTTTTGTATCATAAATCTCTCTTTAATATAATTATAAAGTTAGTGTGTCAAATTAAATTTTATTTTCCCAAACACGATTCCAATGTTCAACAAATCTTTTTTCGGAATAATATTTTTCGAAGTTTTTTTGTGTGTCTAACTTACACTCTTCATAAAATTTATTATCTTTTAGTTTACGAGCTATTTCTTTAGCTCCTGCAACATCACCGAGTTCTACCGTGGTTTTAGGATGTAATATTTTTTGGGTATTTGAGTTTGAGTAAGCTATACAAGGTATTCCATGAAAACTACAATTCAAATTAAATGTCCCAGCAGCAGCTGTTCCTAACTGAATACCAAAATGGTATCTACCAAGGACATTTATCCATTCACTCCAAAACATCCATCCTAAATGTTTGAATAAATCCTTTTCCTCTGGTTTCATTCGACCAGTAGAAATAGAAGTTATGTCATCTGTTATTTCCAATGCAACTTGATATGAGTCAAATCCACCATAATCTCTAACCCAATTACCACCAATTATAACACCCTCACCAGGTTTTTGTCTTGGTTCAACATTATCTGTAATCATAACAGTTGGTAATAATTCAGTTCTTATATTTGTTATTCCATTGTAGTATTTTAAATCAATATCGTTATGACAAAAAATTAAATCCATCTCTACTATAAAATTAAAATACCAAATTTGTTCATCAATTTCACTATCTTGCCAGTAGTTATAATAACTTTCCTGCATTACTGTGACTTTTTTACAAACTCTTTTGTATTGTTCTAATAAAGGATAATTTAACAATGGTCTTCTTTTCTTTGGTATAATCATTACACCAACATCGTAAGTATTATCTGGTAACTTTGCTAAATTTGGTATTGGATGATGTGTAGCACCGAGTGCACAGACCCATGCTACGTCTGTTCTCATATTTGGATGATTACGAGGAACGTTACCCTCATAAGCTGCCTCTGAAAAAAAACCTATCTTCATCCTAAAAAGCTCTCGACTATTCTATAAGATTCGACTATACTTAATCCTTTTTTGTGACATTGAAAGTTATGATGAAAACTATCAATTGTTTTATCACTAAAATAAGGTGCTTTTTGTTGTGTCGTAAATAATTTCAAGACATCTTTTTTCTTTTTATAAAATTTATCAGATATATTTACAAAATAATTTGGAACCCAATGATTCAATGTGCTCGGTGTTCTATACTCAACTAAACTAATAGGACTTCTTCTACATAATGCGGGGCCTAAATTATTCACTATTTGATGTTCGAAATGACTATCTAAACTTGGAGTGGTCACAATAGTATCTGCACCGTTCATATTTTGTTCAACAAAATTCACCATTGCATCTTGGTGTTTACTTTTTACAAAACCAACATCTAATATGCCAGACACATTTTCGTATCTTGCCCATATATTTTCATTTTCTGAATTTCTTTGGTCACCAGTAGTATTATCGAAATCACCACCATTACTTAAAACTACTACGAAAAACTCTGTATTATAACACTCACCAAAAGTGCCTGACATACCATATTCGACATCATCAGGATGTGCACCTAAACATATAACTTTATTTTTATTTAAAAATCTCATATTGACCTAAACAACTCTCCTGTATAAATTTTAATCCCTCTTCTTCTTAAATAATCTCTCAAATCTTGCACAATAGTATTATCGTGACCTGAAATGGTTCTATTATTTAAATCGAAGATTGTTTCATATCTAGTTTTGATACCTCTTTTTTCGAGATATTCATCAAGTTTTTTATCCTCTTCGTTTTTGATTTTAACTTTGGATAATAAACTTTGATTTTTTTGATGAACAGTTTTCGGTAAATTTTGCCACAAAATTATTTTACCTGATTCATACTTGACATCTAAATTTTTGGATATTTTTTTCATCTTACAATTTATTAACCAATCCTCTAAAATATTATTTACGATACCACTTCTTTCTTTTTCACTTAATTTTTTAGGATAAACATTTTCTTTAATTACTTTACAAGGTGAACCAGCTGCGAAACAACCCTCTGGTAAACTTCTATTTATAATTGAATTTATTCCTATGACTGAATTATCTCCTATGGCAACATTTGGTAAAACTATGCTTCTAGCAGGTAGCCAAACATTCTTACCAATTTTAACACTACCGAATTCTGCTGGAAAACCTTGTAAGACATCTAACCACGCACCATGTGTCCAAATCATTACCTCACCACCTATGCCTGTATGGTCTCCTATTTCAACACTCTCACTTGGATTGATTACAGTTCCCTCAAATATTCCGACATAATTACCAATCTTTACTGTGGAGTTCGGGCCATAACAACCACCACGACCAACCTCACACCTATCTGTCATGTATAGATACTCACCAGCTTCAAATGACGTGCAATTTATTTTTATGTCCTTTGTTAAAACAGAATTATCCCCAATAAAAATTCTATCTTTACATTTTATTTCTACACCATCACCAATTACCACATTTTTCCCTATCTGAATATGTTTCGCCTCTATTATTGCATTTTTACTAATCATTAAAAACCTTTCTTTTCTCCCCTTGAAAAAGGAAATTGATTGTTAATAAAATATTGGTCTATCACAGATTTATATTGTGAGTTTTTTAATTCAGGTGATAACCACAAAAACTCTTGAACAACATCTCTATCTAAAAACGGATATCTTGCCTCAATGCCGTGTAAGCCAGCAACATATTCTTCTTTTGCAATATACGATTCCATTGAACTATAATAAAAACTTGGCCATGGAAATATATCGTTTAAATTCTGTGGAAACAATCCCCCAAAATTACTATGTTGTGTTTTTTTAATACCACCGAAACCATAATCAGAAAATAATTCATCAGCACCCATACCTGTTAGATACAATCGATACCCATCTTTTTTTGCATTATGACAAACCCAAGACATCCAAGATGCAGCTTTATCATCTATAATTCTTCTATCGTATTCATTATAATTACTTGTAGCTGAACGTATAGTGTAATAAAATTCTTCAGTGCCACGTTTTATATAATCCCTATGTTGTAATCTAATACCCTCTTCTTTATAAAAACTTACGTATTCTACAAAATCATGTTGTGATAATATTTCTTGTCTCTTTTTAATTATGTCTCTGTTTTCATGAACTATAATTGGTGTCAACACACTATAAGATTTAAAATTTACTTTTTGATTTAATAATTCACAACAAATAGCACCACTATCATAACCAGAACTTAAACCTATAAATGCTTTTTGGGTTGTATCGGATGTTCTTTTATATATAGAATTACTAAAAGCAGAGTTCCAATCATCAAAGTTGTCTTTATGTTGATTCAAATCAAAGTCAACTATATTAAACTCTTTTACTAATTCACATTTAGATATATTGAAAATCATGGCTGTATTTGGTTTAGCTTTCTTTATATCCTTATGTCCAATCTTATCTAATGGTGTTTTGTAAGTAGAACAACCAAAATCACCATCACAATTAGTATAGAACAATGGTTTAGTTTTAAACGGGTCTGTTGCCATTAATATTAAATCTTTCTGAAAATCTAATA
>Ga0114933_10002488_pt1 | contig 19114 bp, 12 predicted proteins | sample 4SBtaG_FD_89691 | JGI IMG/M metagenome (GOLD analysis project Ga0114933, IMG submission 89691) | Deep subsurface microbial communities from Kolumbo volcano to uncover new lineages of life (NeLLi) - 4SBTROV12_W25 metaG | ecosystem: Environmental > Aquatic > Marine > Volcanic | place: Kolumbo... | reverse complement strand
TTCGCATGCGGCTCTGGCGCCTACCGGCGACAACCCGCGGTTTTCATTCACCGCCAGCATGGCTGACGGCTGCGATTCGGAGCCGGTCACTCCATAGGGTCTATAGCTGGAAGACCCAGCTGGCCTTGGCGAAGACCTGCCAGCTGGTGACGTCCTCGGCGTCCTGGCCCAGGCTGCCTCCGACGTAGACCGCGCGCGCCGGCCCGGTCTGCCAGGCGCCCAGCAGCGACACCGCGTGGTCGCCGTCGAAGCTGTCGCGGTCGTAGATCGTGCGAACCCACAGGTCGCGGGTGGCGTACACCTCGACCCGTGAGCGCGAGACGATGCCGCTGTAGTAGGCGTCGCCTCCGGGCTCGACCAGGCGCTCGTAGTCCAGATCCTGGCCGAAGCGGACGCGCTTGAGCGGGACCTGGGCGCCGACCCTCGCGCCCACCTGGTTCCCGATGGTCAGGCTCTCGTAGTGCGGACCCTCGCCGGCCTGGACCCCGCCGCGCAGGACCAGCCAGCGCGTGGGCGAGCCGTTCGCGAAGACCTTGACCTGGCGGTAGCTCAGGTTCGTGCCCTGGAAGATCTCGGTGGCCTGGATCAGCTCCATGCCGACGTTCATGTTGTTCGAGAAGCGCGCCTCGAGCTCGGCCTCGTAGAAGAAGTCCCGCAAGGAGCCGTCGCTCGGCCGCCAGAACGTGGCGATGGACATCGGCTGGAAGCTGAGGTGGGGGACGCGAGGGGACTTCGGATAGAAGATGTGCTCGGCCCCGAACTCGCCCCCCAGCCAGTCGGTGAAGATGACGTAGCCGTTCTCGGCCATGAAGTCGTCGGGCTGGACGCCGCCCCAGATCCAGGCGTTGTTGTCCTTCCTCTCGTACCGCAGGCTGGCCTGGCCCGCGGGCGCCGTTCGCAGCTCGCCGTCGGCATAGGTCGTCGCGGCGTAGAGCAGGGACGCCGCGCCGGTCGTGCTGTCGCTCAGCCGGGCGCGCCCGTCGAAGCCGCCGACGCGGTTCCAGGCGCCCCCCACCAGCTGCTTGTCCGAGTAGATCGCGCCGACGAAGCCGTCGCCGCTCGTCGCACGTCTGGCGCGCACGACCGTGTCGAGGGCGGAGCGGGTCGTGGCCCCGTCCAGCAGGTCCTCGTCGTCCCAGCCGTCGCCTTCGCTGACGGAGCCCTGAGGCGCCGAGTCGAGGACATGGAGCGCGGCCACCTGCCAGTCGCCCGCCTCGACGGTGGCGCGGGCGCCGTAGCGCGGCTGGGTCATCGACCGGGTGTAGACCAGGCTCTGGTACTCGGTGTTGAACCACTCGCGGCCCTCGAGGAAGAAGGGCCGCTTCTCCTCGAAGTAGAGGGCGTGTCGGCTGTTGACGTCGACCTGGGCCCGGTCCGATTCCACCTGGCTGAAGTCGGGGTTCGCCGTGGCCAGCAAGGTCAGCGCGGGGGAGGGGTCGTAGCGGAGGGTCAGCCCGGGGGCGAGGCCGTTCCACGACAGCCGCGAGGCGTCGGGGCCGGTGTCCGTCCATCCTGCGGTCAGGCTGGGAACCACCTGGAGGCCGCGGTGGCGACCGATCTCGCCGGGGCCGCCGACCAGGTACTCCTGGACCAGGATTCCGCTGACCTCGGGGTCTCGACGAGGCCAGCCCGCTCGCTCCCCGCTCCGGCCGGTGCTGCGCAACAGCGAGATCCCGAGGGTGGTCATGTCGGCGGGGTGCCGGACGGTGCTCCAGGGGATGAAGAACTCGACCTCGTAGCCCTCGTCCGTGAGTCGGCCCGCGGACTCCCACTGGCCGTCCCAGGAGAACTCGTCGTCTTCGCCGGCCAGGCGCGTGGCGTCGGCCTGGCAACCGAGCGGGTTCACGAAGAAGAGGTAGGCCCGCTGCGCCTTGCCCGCCGGGTCGAGGTAGATGCCGACCAGGTCGTCTCCCCAGACCTGGTCGCGCTTGGTGATCCGAGCCCGGATCCTCTCCGGTTCGGGATCGATGACCTCGTAGAAGACATAGATCCCGCGCTCGTCCGTCAGCATCCGGGTGCGGGCGTGGACCTCGGGGGTCCCGTCGGGGGCGGGCCAGTACACGACCCAGTCCTCGACGACCGGCGCGCCGTCCCAGGAGGGCTCGTTCGCGTGGGCGTCGATGACGATGGCCGCGTCCTCGAAGTGAGGCAGCTGCAGGTCGATGGGAGTGGGCATCGCGGGTGCAGCTAAGCACACGCCGGGGATACACAAGCCCCTTCGAGGGTTCACTCCGCATGCTTCACCTGACGCTCTCTCTCGGCCTGGCCGCCGATCACTACAGCCCCTCCGGCGTCGCGAGGGCCTCGACCACCTTCGCCCGCTACGCCGAGGCCCTCGGCCCGCAGTCCGACGCCCTCGAAGAGCGGATGGCCATCTCGGCCAAGGCCGTCCAGGAGCTCGATCTGGCGGTGAACCTGCTTGGAGGCGGGGAACACGCTGAGTGGCGGGCCGAGGTCCGCAAGACCTACGCCCACCAGGGCCTGGAAGCCCAGTCCTTCTCGGACTGGATCCAGGACGCCTCCGAGAGCGTCTTCACCCAGGCCATGGAGATGGCGATCCAGGGCCTGGGCGTCGAGGTCGTCGAGTGCGCGAGCCGGGCCGGCGGCATCGCGTCGATCACCGGCCCGATGGGCGGATCGTCGAGCGCCTGCGAGGGCGCGGACCAGAGCGCCGCGATCGCCAAGGCGATGGACGCCAACACACAGCTCTCCGGAGTGGTCGACCAGCTCCTCGCCGAGTCCTGGCCCACCCTCGAGCTCCCCCAGGCCGCCCAGCCGGTCACGAGCTGGACCGGTTCGGCGGACTACATCCGCTTCGGCGCCGTGGCGAAGGCGCTGATCGGCGATGACCTCGAGGCCATCGAGGCGACCCTGGAGCGGGACCTCGGCGACCTCGACCGGGAGCTCGAGTCCGGGGACGCGGACAAGGCCCTCGAGGAGGCCACCAAGCACCGACTCGCCTACGAAGCGACCCTGGCCAAGGAGGGCGAGGCCTTGCTCGAGGCCCTCGCGAAGCCCTCGACGAAGGCCGGCTACGAGGTCGGCTTGTGCGTGAACCCGCCCGCCCTGGGAGGCTGCGAGGGCACGGACGTCACACGGGAGTTCCTCGCCTGGGCGCGCGAGGACAAGAAGGTGCTCAAGGCGCTGGACTGAGCTCCGGTCCCGCGCGTCGATCCTCGATGATCGCCCAGATGATCATGACCGCGGCGTAGATGAAGATCATCCAGCCCATCCAGCCGATGTGGATGACCCGCCAGTGGCTGTGCGCGCCCTGCAGGTAGTTGACGGTCGCCTCGATGAGGAAGAGCCAGACCAGGCCGAAGGCGTGTCGGCCCTTGCCCAGGTCGTCGGCGTGGGTGGGTATCAGCGTCGCGCGGATGACGTAGTAGTAGTAGGACGCGGTCGCGAGCAGGAAGAAGGGGATGACCCCCATCGCGAAGGACTCGTGGTCCGGCTTGCGCCGGTAGGCCCAGCCGAGCGCCAGCACCATCACGATGGCCACGGCGTTGCGGTAGGGCTTCTGGTCCTTGATGCGCTCGCGCCGGTCCTGGTTCATCCGGTTGTTGTGGGTCGGCGGCTCACCGCCGGCGACGTAGCGGACCCCGTCGACCGCCTCCGAGGGCGTGTAGGCCGCGGCGATCGCGAAGCCCTGGCGCATCGAGGAGAGGTTGTCCTCGGTCGTGTGGGCAAACATGTTGTGGAAGTGGGTCTCGATGGGCTCCGTGCCCCACTTCGCCACGACCCCGCCCCAGAGCACCAGGTGCACGACGACGAAGGCGCCGGCGAGCCCCAGCAGGCGCCGGTTGACCCGCCGGTGGCGCACGAGCTCCCAGACGCCCTTGAACGCGGGGCCCCACATCCAGACGGCCGGGAAGACGCGCAGGGAGGTCGCGATGGCGGCGAAGGCGCCGCCCCACCAGTGCTTGCTCTTCTTCAGGAAGCACACCGCGATGATCAAGGCGCTGACGTAGTCGTAGCGCCCGAAGGCCCAGGTCATGGTTGGCCATCGGGTGCTGTAGGTCGTCAGCAGGAAGACGAAGGTGAAGCCCGCGCCGGTGAAGCCGAAGGCCCACCAGACGAGCCCCACGGCCGCGATCAGCCACACGACGTCGATGTAGCCGAGCCGCTTGACCTGCTCGACGGGTACGGCGTTCGCGAGGGGGTGTGCGAAGAGCAACCACGACGGCGCGCCGTTGAAGCCGTGGTCGTTCAGCATCTGGACCCAGGTCTCTTTCGTGAAGCCCGTGACGTCGCGTTGCAGGTGGATGAAGTCGTGGCGGAACTCGAGCCAGCGCGGCGTGTCCCCGAAGAGGGCCCGGATGCGCTGGTGCTCCTCGGCGTCGTTCACGAAGTCTTCGGTCTTGACGAAGTAGTAGTCGTCTTCGTTCTGGAACTGGACCTGAGGTGGCAGCGGCCGCTTGTCGGTCGGGCCCTCTTCGTAGTGGGCGAGGACGACGGCCGGGTAGAGCTCGAAGTAGCCGAGCTCGTCGAAGTACTTGGCGTTCAGGTAGTAGTGGACGAGGTCGTAGGCATCGACGCGCTTCTGCCACACGTGCTCGAACTCGTAGCGGCTGTAGTTGCAGAAGCTGGCGATGCAGAGCACGACCAGCGTCGCCTGCAGGCCGCGGTGGGTGTACCGAGCGGCCCGATCCTCGCGCGCCTTCAGGAAGCGGTGCCACAGGTGGAAGCCGAAGGCCAGCAGCGCGGCCCCGAGGGACAGCCACACCTTGACCTCTTCCGTGACGTCGCGGTGCACGGGGGGGTCGATTCCGAACTGGGAGAAGAACCACTCCACTCCCGCGCTGTTATCTCGCAGGACCCATCCTGGAGAGGTCCATGCTGCTGGTTGCCCTGAGCCTGCTGTCCTGTGAGCCCCAGAGCGGCGTCGCAGTCGTCGACGGCGGCATCATCGTGACCGCTCCGACGCGCGAGGACCGCCTCGACAAGGCTCTGTCGGCGCTCACCGCGTCGCCCCTGCACGACGAGATCGCCGTGAGCTTCAAGCGGGAGGAGATCCCGATGAAGGCCATGGTCGACGCCCCCGACAAGTTGCGGGCCGTGCCCGACAACGTCGAGGTCGTCCCGATGCTCCAGGGGGACCTCCGCGAGCTCTGGTGGGGAACCGACGAGTCCGCCATCCACGAGCGTCTGCTCGAGGAAGGTGTGCAGCTCGTCATCCTCCATCGGGACGTCAACCCCAGCGTGGATCGCGGCAAGTGGGTCGCCTCGCGGCTCTACCACGACGATCACCGCGAGCGCTTCGCCCTGATGTACGTCGACGACGACTACCTCGTGTACCAGGTGCTCCCGACGCCCATCAGCTTCCCGCCCGAGTTCGCCAAGGCGGTCGCGATGCAGATCCGGGCGCGCATCCGGGGCAAGGGCGTCCAGAAGTTCGGCCCGGTCTCCACCGAGACCGGCAAGAAGTGGAACCTCATCGCGACCCTGCGCATGCCGGGGGGCCGCGAGGTCGCGACCGGCATGTGCGTGCGCTCGCACCTGGACGACTGCGTCGACGAGCTGGCCCGCGACCTGGAGCGCGAGCACCGCCGCTACGTGGAATGGAATGGCGTCGACAAGCTCACCGACAGCATCGACGAGCACATCGTCGAGATCCACCGGGTCGTCGAGCGGGCTCCGGTCCTGGACACGCCCCACGACAACGTACGGATCGAGGAGATCTGGGAGATGGGCGTCGACGGCGCCATCATCATCGATCACACCCTGAAGACCCCTGGCGCGGCCGTCTACCCGGGCTCCATCAGCTACACCCGGGGCTACAAGAGCGCCGACCAGTTCCTGCGGCACGCGGCCACCGACTTCCGGCTGAACGGGAAGCGCCCCTGGCGCGATCCGGTCAACACCCTCGAGAAGATCCGCACCGTTCACTACCTGGAGTGGCCGGAGGGCCCGCTCGTCCCGCTCTTCCGTGGCGTCCCGCCGGTGCCGATGGAGCTCGTCGACCTGCACTCGCTCGAGCGGAGCGTGGTCCGCGGCGGCGACTGGTACCTGCGCAACCTCGCGCCCTTCGACATCCCGCTCGACTACCGGGAAGGCCAGGTCACCTACAAGATGTGGCCCTCGGAGAACCGGTACAGCGACGAGTACAACCTCGTCCGCCACACGCTGGCGACCTGGAACCTGGTCCAGGCCTACCACTTCTCGGGGGACGAGAAGTACCTGGACGGAGCCCGCTCCGCGCTGGAGTTCACGCTGACCTTCCAGAAGGACGAGGTCCTCGAGGACGGCACGGTCATGACCTTCATCGAGTTCCCCGGAGACTCCGATCCGAGCGTCCCGCCGGTGCCGGTCGAGGAGCTCCCCGACAGCCGGAACCGCAAGCTCGGCAGCGTCGTGGTGGGACTGATGGGCATCATCGACCTCGCGCGGGCCACCGGCGACAAGCAGTGGGACGAGGTCATGATCCAGATGGGCGACTTCGTGCTGCACCAGCAGGACGAGGACGGAAAGTTCCTGCCCTACTACGTGCCGCCGAACCACGCCTACGCGAACGAGCGGAACGACATCGTGCCCGGCGAGGCCGCGCTCGCGCTGGTGATGCTCTACGAGTACACCGGGGACGAGAAGTGGCTGGAGCCGCTGCCTCGCTACTTCGAGTTCTACGAGCCCTGGTGGGACAGCCGCGAGACCCAGAAGAGCGAGGTCTCTCCATGGCCGCGCCACATCTACCCGAACCAGACGCGCCTGGACCTCGTCCAGTTCGGACCCTGGTCGGTCATGGCGGCGAACGCCTACTACCGGGCCACGGGGGACGAGGCGCCGGTGGACTTCGCCTTCAAGGTCGGCCACTGGATGGTCGACAGCTACATGTGGACCTCGGAGACCTCGCCCTGGCCCGACTACGTCGGCGGCTACTACAAGTTCGAGGGCGAGCTCCCGGCGATGCAGGCCTTCTGCTACGCCGAGGGCACCGCCGCCGCCTACCAGCTCGCTCTGGCGACGGGTCGGCAGGACGAGATCGAGTACTTCGAGAAGGCGACCCGCGAGTCGGCCCGCTTCGCACTGCAGATGCAGTACGACGACCTCAACGTCTACCCCTTCACGCGAGGGGACGAGGTCTGGGGTGGCACTCGCTACGCCATGAACGAGACCAAGGTCCGCATCGACTACGTCCACCACAGCCTCTCGGCGGTCTACCAGTACGTCCTGGGCGCCCGCGAGGACGAGAACCTGCCCGAGCAGGTGCGCTTCAGCCCCGTTCGGGCCCAGGTGGACGAGCAGCTGGCCCGGGCCATGGGTCAGTCGGTCGAGGACACCGCCGAGGACTCCGAAGGAGCAGACGCCAGCGACTGACGCAGCCGCTCGTAGTCGTCGCTGAGGTAGAAGCTCAAGAGCGCGCCGACGCGGATGGCCAGGTCCTGGTGGAGGATCTCGCCGTCCGGTCCGCGGCGTGAGAGCGCGCGCTCCAGACCGTGCTGCTCCGCGACGGGGAGCTCGGGGAGGCTGTCCGCACCGGTCAGGAAGACCGCTCGCACGGCTGCGCGGACATCGCCGCTCAAGAGCAGGCCCGCTCGGTCTGCGGTGAGCTGCATGATCCGGTGGGCGACCACGAGCTGCTGGGGCTCGACGCCGAGGGTCCGCGTTCGTCCCTGGGCGCCGGTGTACTCGCGGACCTTGTCCATCGCGGTGGTCACGCCGCCAGTGACCCCCTGGGCCTTCTCTACCGCCCCGGCGCCACGTCCCATGACCGTAGCGACCGAGGCGCCGACGGTCGTGATGGCCTCGCCCGCCTTCTCCACGGTGTAGATCCGTTGGAGCGTCGCAGCCGAAAACGCCGAGGACAGGATGTCGTAGGTCACCTTCGAGTCGAGGACGCGGCCGATGGGTGCGCCGAAAGAGAGCGCTGTCGCGGCCAGGTCGAGGGCCTTCTTCAGCTTGTCGACGGCCCCGTCCCAGACCTCGGAGGTGGTGACCCGGTTGTGCTGGAAGCGCAGATGAGCGACCTCGGCGCCGACGGCGAAGCGAAGCTCGGCCGGGCCCATGCGCTCCACGCTGTCGTCGTAGAGGTGCTGGCCTCCGATGAGCAGGTAGCTGGGCTCGTCCTCGTAGGCGCGGAAGCCATGTCCGAGCACACCGTGGCTGACATAGGCCTCGAGGCCCGGCGTCCCGAGCGCGATGGTCGCCGAGGTCAGGGCGTGCAGCGCGCCGGCATGACGCCGAGGGGAGAGCTGCTCGCAGTAGCGCTTCAGCGTGCTTCGGTCGGGGGCCTGCTGGACGGCCAGCCAACCCTGGACCCAGCCCATCAGGCCCTCCTCGCGGGCCAGGGGGTGGCGGAGGGCCTCGAGCTCCTCGGCCGTGAGCGTGTCCGGTGTGTCGAGCCGTTGCTCGTCCTCTCGCGCGCTCAGCGCAGCGTGCAAGGCGAGGACCTCGGCGGCCCGTGGGTCCTCGGGGGCGGCCTCGACGAGGGCCTCGACCCGGGCTGCGACGAGGGGTTGGAGGCGCACCAGCTCGCTCAGTACGACGGCGTCGGAGCCGCTCGCCACGGCCAGGAGCTCGAGGGTCCGGATGCGATGGGCCTGGCCCGCTTCTCCAGCGGTCAGGTCGGCGTCTGCGGGGGGGAGGAGATCGCTCAGCTGCTCGTCGGGCAGGCGCTCCAGTCGACGCTCGAGGAGCTCGGTGGCCTCGGCGGTGTCGCCGGCCAGCACGAGGTGCTCGGCGAAGACGATGTCGATCCGGGCCTCCTCGCCGGCATCCACGTCGGCCTCGAGGAGCTCGTCGTGTGCGGAGCGGTGCATGGGCAGGTACCAGGCGGCTCGGTCGGGGTTCCGATCGACCCCGAGCGCGACGATGCGGACGCGGACCGCCGGGTGGATGCCCCAGGCGCGCAGCCGCTGGTCGAGCAGCGCGCCGTCCTCGGTCTTCTCCAGGGCCTCGCCGACGCCGAGCTCCTCGAGGGACACCTCGTCGAGCTCGTGACGCAGCGCCGCCCGCACGACCTGCTCGACGGCCTGAGCGCGCTCCCCCAGGCCGTGCAGGAGCCTCAGGGCGCGGCGAGGGTAGGGGGCCCGCTCGAGCCGGGCGACCTCGAGGATGCGTCCGGCGCCCGTGTACTCGGGGACCTTGGCGAGGGCCCGGTAGTGCTCGGCGTTCGTGCGCGTCGTCGTCCAGTTGTGGCTGCCGCAGCGCACGCGGCACCGCCCGCTGCCCTCATCGACGGCCAACTCCAGGGCGTCGAGCGGAAGCCGCTTGTACTCGCCGACCTCGTTGAGCGCGACGAGCTGGCTGCGCCTGTCGGTCAGCACGAAGCGGACCGGTGCCGCCTCGGCAGGCAGGATCTCGCTCTCGACCCGCCGGAACTCCGCGGTCTCGAGGTTCGCCAGCAGGACCTCGCCGGGCTCGAGGAAGGCCTCGAGGAAGGCCTCGCCGAGGCGGTCTGCGGCCTGGAGGAAGCGGCCCTCGTGGGGGAGCTCCACGGCGGACTCGGGCCGCTCGGCGGCGAGGAGGCCGACGCCGAGCGCCGTCTTGACCTCGGCCGAGCGGCCGATGGGGACCCCATAGAGGAGGCCGTCGGCGTGGACGCGATCACCGAAGACGCGCACCTCGTAGCGCAACGTCGGGTTGCCATGCAGCGGTCGGGCTTTTGGGGGGTGCCCGGACTCGGCCCCGACGACCCAGGCGCCACGGTCGGTAGCGCAGAGGGCCACGGGGGCGTCCAGGCCACTCTCCAGGCGCATCCGCGCGTCGAGCGCGACCTCGACGTAGAGGCGGCCCAGCTCCAGGTGGGCGACCGCGGTCGCGTGCGCGCTCATGCGCGGCGGATGATGGCGAGGAGGTCCATCGATTCGTCCTCGAGGTCTTCCCAGCCGTGCTGCGCCGCGCCCTGGTGGAGCGCCTGGACCGGGCCCCACAGGTCGCCGGAGCGGTGGGACTGGACCCCTCGTTCGCGGGCCAGCTTCCACCACTGACGGGTCTTCTCTTCATGCCCTCCCCACGCGGCGCAGGCTGCGCGGATGACGCCGACATAGACCCAGACCCAGCTCCGGGGCTGGCGCGCCATCACCTGGGCTGCGCGCCCGGCGTGCAGGTCCGCCCGGGCCATGTCGCGCTCCGAGAGATCGATCAGCGCGAGGTTGATGCGGCCGACGGCCTCGGCGAGGGCCCATCGCTGTGCTCGGGCGAGCCGGACGTAGCGGGTGTAGTTCTCGCGCGCGGTGTCCGTCGCCCCTCGGTGGCGGGCCACCTCGCCGAGGGTGTTGACCGCGTTGATCTGCATGCGGGTGTCGCCGCTGGTCGCGGCCTTGGCCTGGGCTCGCATGAAGAGCCGCTCGGCCTCGTCGAGGCGGCCCTGGTGGAGTCGCACGTTGCCCGCGCCGAAGCTGGCCAGGGCCTCGGTGCGCGTGTCTCCGGTCCGGTCGGCGGCCTCGGCCAGCTTCTCGACCACGGGAGCTGCGCGCTCGGGCGCGCCCATGACGAGGAAGACGTGGATGAGGCCGTGCAGCGCCTGGACAACCGTCGGGTCGTCCAGTGGACGCTGCTTGATGGCCTCTTCGTAGTGCTCGATCGAGGCGTGGAGCCGGTTGTTGCGGCGGGCCAGGTTGCCGCGCGCGAGGGCGACCTCGGCGAGGCCCTCCTTGTCCCGCATGGCCCAGAACGACTGGTGGGCCGCGGAGAGCAGCGATGCGGCTGTCTGCGGTCGTCCCAGCTGGAGGTCGGCCTGGGCGCGGAGGACGGTCAGCCGCGTGCGGGTGAGGCGCTCTCCCCAGCCCAGGTCGCCGGCCTCGAGCGCGACCCGCTCGGCTCCGGTCGGGTCCTCGAGCTCCAGCAGCGCACGCCCCTTGAGCCGCCGCGCCTCCATCCGCACCGGCAGCGCGGGGTTCTGGACCGTGGCGCTCAGGTCCGCCGCCGTGATCGCCAGGTCGGCCGCGCGCGAGGCCGCCAGGTGACGCCCTTGCTCCAGCATCAAGCGGATGGAGCGCAACAGCGGTGCGACCGCGGCGGCGGGTCGTCCGCCCTCCAGCCGGTGCAGGCCCACGGGCAGGTCGACGTCGGCGCCGGTGCGCTCCCCCAGGCGCTTGAAGGCCTCGGCCAGCCGGGCATGGATCTCGGTCACGTCGTCGAGCTCGTGAGCCAGGACGGTCGCCATGCGGCGGAGCCCGCCCTGCTCGAAGCGAAGCACGCCGGCCTCCTCCCGCAAGAGCCCGGTCGCGAGGAGCTCCTCGAGGCCGGTCTCGCTGACCTCGCGCAGGATCTCGACCGGCGGAGCCTGCCCGGCGAGGGCCACGGCCGCCAGCGCGATCGCTGCCTCGTTCGGGTGCTCCGTGGAGTCGACGGCGGACTGCAGCCGGCGTCGGTAGAGCGAGTCGAGGTCGACGGGCAGGATGTCCTCGAGGTTCACGCCCTCTTTCAGGGTGAAGCGGCCTCGTTCGTCGGCCTCGAGGTGTCCCCGCGCGGCCCAGTCGCGGAGGAGCATCGTGGCGTGCAGGGGGTGCCCGTCGAGCCTTCGCGCGATGGTCTCGGCGAGTCCGGGGTCGAGGAAGAGGGACTCGGAGAGCACGCGGTGGATGAGCTCCTTGCCCGGGCGGGAGAGCTCGATCCGGACAGCGCCCCGGTCCTCGAGCATCGCGAGGCGCTCTGCGAGCTCGGGATCGGCGGCGAGGGCCTCGCTCGGGACGGTGGCGAGGACCAGCACGGGGCGGCGACCGACGGCCTCGTCGAGCAGCGCCTCGGCCATCGCCAGGCCGTCACCAGGCTCCTCGGCCAGGTTGGCGTCATCCATGACCAGGCAGGCGCCGCCTCGCCAGCCTCGCCGCTCGAGGTGCTGGTAGAGGAAGTTGAGCCCGAGCGCCGTGTTCGGGGCCCGCTCACCGGGGAGGAGGTAGCCGCACCACCGGCTCAAGAGCGTGGCCTGGTGGACCACGCGTCCAGGGGCGGACTCTCGGTCGCGGGCCAGCCAACGGGTGAGCCGGGCTTGAAGGCTGGAGCGGTCGTCGTTCCAGGGCGCGAGGATCTCCCGGACGGCGCCGGGGTAGCCGTCGTCGATCCCCGGTGGCGTGCGGTAGCGCAGGCGGACGACCTCGGCCCACCCCCCCTCGTCGAGGGCACGGGCGACGGTCTGCACCAGGGCGGTGCGCCCGCTCGCTCGAGGGCCGACGACGAGCACCACGCGTGCCTTGCGCTCGGTCAGGACGGCGCGCGCTTCGTCCCAGAGGGTCTGGACCTCGGCGTCCCGACCGACCAGCGGCAGCTCGCGCAGCGCGAGCAGGCGGAGGCTGGCCGAACCCACGTTGGGCGGAAGCCAGGTGGGGATCTGATCCGGCAGGGTCTTCGGGGGAACGCGGTTCCAGGTCAGGCTGGTCTTGGCCGGGTCGCTGGCAGCCACCACCGCCGCCGCGACCGGATCGGTGTTCTCGAGCTCCGTGTGGTGCGAGATCTTCTCTCCGAGCCGCAGCTCCACCCCGTCGTCCATCTGCTTGCGCACGTCGGCCAGCACCCGGCGCACGTCGGCGGCGCGGTCGTAGCGCTGGCGCGGCTCCGGATCGAGCAGGTGGCGGATCAAGCCGGCGAGGTCGGCCGGCAGCTCGATTCCTGGCAAGGCGAGCAGGGGAGGGGGCGGCGCGAGGCGCTGCTCCAGCAGCTCCCGACGCCCCTTGGCCATGTGCGGCCGCTGACCGGTCACCGCCTCGAAGAGGATCACGCCGAGCGCGTAGAGGTCCGTCCACGGCCCGAACTCCTGGACGCGGCCCTGGAGCTGCTCGGGTGCCATGAAGGCCGGGGTGCCGCCGACCCGTCGAGCGTCTCTCGTGAGCTGCCCCAGCTCGTCGGCGACGCCGAGGTCGGCGACCCATGCGGCCAGTCGACCGTTGTACTCGCGGTGCAGCAGGACGTTCTCGGGCTTGAGATCCTGGTGGACGAGCCCGCGCGCGTGCAGGGCAGCCAGCGCGAGGCAGACCTGCTCGAAGAGGCGGAGCAGGGTCGTCAGCTTGAAGCCACGGTGCAACAGATCGCTGAGGTTGCCCTCCTCGGCATAAGCGAGCGCGACATAGGGCTGGCCGGTCTCCAAGAGTCCGGCGTCGTGCACGGGGACGATGTGACGGTGGGGGACCGATGCGGCCAGCGCGACCTCGCGGGCGAAGCGCGCCCGGAAGCGGCGGTGCATCGCCAGGTTCTTGCGCGCGAGCTTCAACGCGACGTCCACGCGCAGGATGCTGTCGCGCGCTCGATACACCACGCCCGTGGCGCCCTCGCCGATGCGACTCTTGGCGAGGTAGCGCGAGGGGAGTTCGGGGAGCTGCCGGGTCCCTGACATGCGCCCCCATCATCGCACTTCGAGAAAACTGACGGCCGCGTCACTTTCTCATTGACGCCGGATCGGGGGGTGTCTACCTGCGGGGCGCTCAAGCAACTGAATGAACATTCATTCATATAGGAGACGAGCCCATGTTCGAGAGCCTGAAGTCCGCCCCCGAGGCACTCCGCGAGCGCCAGAACGATCTGGTCCGCCAGCTGCGCCATCGCGCCCACGTCGTCCGCGGCGAGGGCCGCGAGCGCATCTTCGAGGTCGAGGCCGACGCGCTCAAGCGCCTCGGCGACCTGCTCGAGGCGGCCGAGGAGCTGCCCCTGTCCGAGCGGTGGGTCGAGAGCGCCGAGAAGATCGTCGAGGACGCCCTGACCAACCTGACGACTCCTGACGTCGACGGCTACGACGCCCTGAACGCCAAGTCCGCGGCGAAGGCCGTGCGCGAGATCGACGACTGGGTCGAGCTGGTCCGCGTCCGTCGCTACGAGTCCGACCGCAAGAACCGCAAGACGGTGCTCACGGTCGTGGACTCCAAGCTGGCGGCTCTGAAGGAGCTGCCCGCGGCGGCCTAAGCCGCTTCCCGCTCGATGTCGTCGACCGTCGCTCGAAGGCGGTCGAGGACCGGGTGCGCCCAGCCCTCGCCCAGGGCCTCGGTCACCGCCCGGTAGTACCAGATCGTGCCCGCCTTGGGCGCGGTGAAGCGGTCCCACAGGACCTCGCCCTGGCTGCGGTAGTCGCGCAGGATCGACTCCGCGTTGTGGAGCTTGTCGCAGGCCGAGATGAGCTTGAGATCCGCCGGCTTCTTTGCCAGGGCGGCGATGTAGCTGACCTTGCGCTCCTTCCAGGGAGGCTTGGGCCGGACCACCGTGTCGGAGAGGTCCTCGACGAAGCTCGCGACGCGCGGACCGAAGCGCTCCGACAGCTCTTCGGCGCTGCTGCCGTCGACGTCTTCGAGGTAGTCGTGGAGCACGGCGGCGATCATCTGGTCCTCGTCTCCGCCGTACTCACCGACCCAGACCATGACCTGGAGCAGGTGGCAGAGGTAGGGGATCGAGGTGGCCTTTCGGCGCTCACCCCGGAAGGCGTCGGCGGCCAGCGCGAGGGCGTCGTCGAGGCGGGTGCTGTACATGGACTCGGGCATGGGTCCTCCCTTTTGACCATGCTCCGGTGGCGGGGTAGCGTCCACCCTCCTGCGCCCTCTTTTCCCAGAGTAGAAATGCCCGCGTACGAAGTCATCGGCGGAGCTTCCAACCTCCGCGTGCAAGGCGACAACTGGCTCTCGGCGCTCGGCGCCAGCCTCGAGTACTTCGGGCTCGACTCCGGCGCGGTGGCGCGCCTGGTGATCAACGTCGGAAGCGACGGGACGGTCGATGTCAGCGATCCGGTCAGCGGCCGACGCTTCGCGCTGAAGCCCGCCGAGGACGTCCGGCCCGCCTCCCTCGATCTGAACCAGTTCGCCGATCCCGCGGTGATGGAGGTCGACGGGGACGCTTCGGGTGACGAGGCGCCCGCGACCCCCGGCGCGCCGCCTCCCATCTTCTCCATGCCGGGCCAGTCGCTCCTCGACGACACGCCTCCGCCGCCCCCTCCGGCGCCGCCGGCACCACCGGCACCCGTGGCTCCGCCCGAGCCTCCGCCGGCTCCGAAGGCGAAGGGCCCGCCCCCGCCTCCGCCGGGTCTGGTCAGCGCGCCCGTCGCACAGACGCCGCCCGAGCCCCCGCCGCCCCCTCCCGCGCCCGTCTCCCCGCCCGCCCCGCCGGCGCCTGTTGCGCCGCCGGTCGTCGAGCAGCCGCTGGCCCAGAAGCCGAGCCGGGAAGAGCACGCACCGACGATCCCGCCCAGCGCGCTCGAGCAGGAGAGCGATCGTCCGGAGGACCTCGCCGAGCAGCTGTTCGAGCTGACCTTCGAGATCATGATGGCCAACGACATCGGCGAGGCCTGCTACATGTCGCTTCAGACGCTGCAGAACCTCGTGCCCGGCGCCGAGGCCGGAGCGGTGCTGTACAGCGACATCAACTCGGTCGGCCTCACCTTCATGGCCGCCTTCGGCCCCGCGGCGCGCTCGCTCCAGGGCAAGACGATCTCCTTCGAGACCGGCGTCGCCGGCTTCTGCCACCAGCACGGCGTCGGGCTGGTGATCCAGGACACGGTCACGGACGAGCGCCACGACAAGAGCGTGGACCAGGCCGTGGGCTTCCAGACCCGCAGCATCCTCGCGGCGGCCGTGCTGTCCCCGGGCGGTCACACCTATGGCTGCATCGAGCTCCTCAACGCGCCGGACGGCTTCCGCGACTGGCACCTCGAGGCCGCGCAGTCGATCGCCGGTGCTCTGGCGGACTTCGCCTCAAGGCGCGAGTTCCAGTAGCCAATCCGGCTCGCTCGTCGGGCCGGGCCCCAGGCCTTCCAGCCGGCTGTGGTGCAGGCGGAAGGGCCCCTCGCCGCGGCCGCCGTAGAGTCGATCGCCCCGCAGCGCCAGCCCGACCGAGGCTGCGTGCGCGCGGATCTGGTGCATCACCCCGGTGACGATGACCGCCTCCCACAGAGGTCCCCGGAGGTGCCGGAGTCGGGTGTCCGCGTCGTACCACCGGCCTCGATGGGGCGTGCTGCGCCCACGCTCGGTGACCATCCGTCGTCGATCCCGCTTGTGGTGGGCCAGGCGCGTCGTCACCCGGTGTTCGGTCCAGGGCACCGAGCGATCGCTCAGGAAGAGGTAGGTCTTGCGGAGGCGGCCCTCGGCGAAGGCTGCGCGCACCTCTCCCAGGACCTCGGGCGTCTTCGCGGCGACCACCAGGCCCGAGGTCGGCACGTCCAGGCGGTGCGCGATCCCGCCCGCGAAGCCCTCGGGGAAGGCGAGGTCCTGCTGCGGACGCACCTGCAGCAAGCGGCGGAGCAGGCAGTCTCCGCCCGGCTCGGCGTGCGGAGGGAAGACCGGCACGCCCGAGGGCTTCTCCAGCCAGAGGAGCCGCTCGTCCTCGGCGACGATCGGGGATTCGACCACTTGTGCGACCTCGGCGCCTCGGGAGAGTCTATTGGGGATGCTGCTGCTCCTCCTCGCCTGCACTCCGCGGACCTCGACCACCTGCACGCTGCTGCCCTGTCTCGAGGTCGAGGACAGCGCGCTCGGCGAGTCGGGGGGCTCGGACAGCGAAGGCGAGGTGCCGACCGACTCGGGGGAGGCGCCGGACCATGTCGCGCAGCTGGTGGACAAGGGGCTCTACTACGACTCGATCCAGGCCGCGATCGCCGAGGCAGCCGACGGCGATGTCGTGCTCGTTCAGCCCGGCACGCACTACGAGCGCATCGACTTCCACGGCAAGGGCATCCGCGTGACGAGCGCCGAGGGGCCGGCGACCACCGTGCTCGACGGCATGGCCGATGGCTCGGTGGTCGAGATCCGGGCGATGGAGCCCGAGACCGCCATCCTGGAAGGCTTCACGATCACGAACGGGGAGGGCACCGAGGCGCACGGGGGCGGGGTCTTCGTCGAGAACGCCGATCCGGTGATCCAGCACAACATCATCCGCGGCAACTCGGCGCGCATCGGCGGCGGGGTCTACCTGCGCCACGGCCAGGCCACCGTCCGGAACAACCTCATCCTGGACAACGTGGCGAGCGAGGGCGGCGGGGGCCTGACCTGCACCAACTGCAAGGGGCTCATCACCTACAACACCTTCGCCGGGAACACCGCGAAGCTGGGCCCCTTCGCCGAGATCTACTTCGAGCCCGAGGGCGACTTCATCGCGAACCTGGTGGTGCTGCCCGAGGACGTCGACATGGCCGTCCGCTTCCTGGAGCCCATGGGCTACACCTTCCTCTTCCAGTACAACTTGCGGTCCGAGGAGGACATCCCCTGGGTCGAGGAGGAGAACCCCTGGATCGGGGACTTCCCCGACGACGGGACGAACGGCTGGGGCGAGCCGGTCTTCGGCGAGGACTACCGCCTCGAGGCGGGCAGCGCCGGCATCGACGAGGGCCCTCCCGAAGAAACGGACACCGACGGCTCGAGGGCGGACGTCGGCGCCTATGGGGGGCCCTGGGGCGACTGGCCCTGAGCTTCGCGGCCCGGCTGCTATCGTCCGCCGGTGCGTCGCTGGCTGTTCGTTGTCCCGTGGGTGCTTGTGCTCATGGGGGCCGTCGCGATGGTGTGGCCGCTCTGGCAGGCGGCGCCTGAGCAGTACCTGGTTCGCTTCAGCGGCGACGGGGCCAAGGCGCTGTGGTTCTACGAGTACGTCCTGCGCGTCGTCACGGGCGAGGCGAGCCCCTGGTACACCGAGGGCTTCGACTTCCCGGACGCGCAGATGCGCGGCCGCCAGTACCCGACCCTGGCCGACGGGTTGCTCGTCCTTCCTGCCACGGCGGCCCTGGACGGACTGACCACCTGGGTCGGCGTCCAGACCATCATCGTCCTGGCCAACGCCTTCGGCTTCGCGCTCTTCGCTCGGGCCCTCGGCGCGCGGCACCTCGGCGTCGTGCTCGCCGGGCTGCTCGGCGCCTGGTGCCTGCCGGCCTGGTACGAGCTCTACCAGGGGCGGGCGAACGCGGCGTGGCCAGGCCTCGCCGGTGCCTCGGTCGGACTCGGCGCGCTGATGCTCGAGCGCTGCGAAGGGGACTGGAGGGTCGTGCTTCGGCGCGCCCTACCGCTCGGTCTGCTCTCGATCCCCGTCTTCGCAGCGGCCGGCGCGATGTATCCGCCCTACGCCATCCTGATGGCGCCCATCGCGATGGCCTTGTGGCCCTGGCGCGCCTGGAGCGCAGATCGCCTCCAGACGCTGGTGCTCGTCGTGGTCGCCGGGGCTGCCTTCTTCCTGGCCTGGGGCGACCTGCAGCTCCTGTGGATGTTCGTGGCGGAGACCGACGAGGGCGGCGCCTGCCTCACCCTCGAGCGGATGATGCCGCTGGACCACTGGTGGACCCCCTCGCCGGGCTCGAATCGCTTCCTGCGGCACGTGCCGACGGGGGCCTGGATCCTGGCCCCGATCGGGCTGTTGGCACGCCCCCGACTGACGGCCGTGGTGACCTTCCTGCTCGCGCTCCTGATGGTGCCGCTGTCCCTTGGGAACTGCCCGAACGCGAGCCTGGACGTTCCGCTCTTCGCCCAGGGCAGCGTGTGGGCCGAGCGCGCCTACCAGGTCTGGGAGACCGGAGCCGGCCCGGTGCACGACAGCGGGAGGTACTCGATCGTCGCCTGCCTGCTGGCTGCGGGCCTGGCGGGTGCCGGCCTCGAGCAGCTCGTCGACGCGCCCTGGGTCGCCGGGCGCTTGCGACTGCGCGTCGTCGGTGGGCTCGTGGCGCTCGGCCTCGCCGGCGGGGCGGCCTGGAACACCGCCGAGGTCAGCCTGGGCGAGCTGTCCCAGGAGTACAACTGGGCCGCCGACCCGGATCTCCAGACCCGCGCCTTCTTGGAGACGCTGCCCGAGGGCAGCGTGCTCGCCGAGCTTCCGATGCGCGGGACGGATCCCTTCCTGCTCGCGACCCTGGTGCCCGGCCACGAGCGCGTCGCCTCCATCGGCACCCCCGACCGGGCTCGTGACTCGACCGATCCCCGGGACTTCCTGGTCCGGCTCGGCACGGGCCAGGAACCAGAGGGCTCCCCCTCGGCCGAGGACTGGGCCCGGACCCACATCGACTGGATCATCGTGGACCCACGACGCTGTCGCGGCACCATGAAGGGCCCCTGCACGGTGCCCATGACCGCGGCGATCATCGAGACCCTCGGAGACGAGGGGCAGCTGATCGGCGAGGACGCCCGCGTCTGGCACGTCGGCAGTCGGCCGGTCCCGTGAAGTTCCTCCGACCCGCCGGCCCAGTCGAGGCCGGCCCGCGCGACCTCGCAGTGGCCCTCCTGGCGGCTTTCGT
>Ga0114933_10002486_pt1 | contig 19128 bp, 19 predicted proteins | sample 4SBtaG_FD_89691 | JGI IMG/M metagenome (GOLD analysis project Ga0114933, IMG submission 89691) | Deep subsurface microbial communities from Kolumbo volcano to uncover new lineages of life (NeLLi) - 4SBTROV12_W25 metaG | ecosystem: Environmental > Aquatic > Marine > Volcanic | place: Kolumbo... | reverse complement strand
TACTTTTTTTTCAGTCAAAATAGACAAGTTGTTATCCTCGACTACAGTAATTAAGGGAATATTTTTTGTTGATGCCCAACCTAAACCGCCTAAAACGTAATCTTCTTCTGCGGCAGCATCGCCTAAAAATACTATTGTTGGTTTATTGGTTGCAAAGCATGCTCCCACACCAATTGGACCATTTGATCCCATCAAACCATCATGACCAAACATATTAATTTCTTTGCTACCAATTGAGGCTGATCCACCCATGCCTCTTGTGCAACCGCTTTCTCTTCCTAATAATTCGTCAATTAGCTTTATTATATTTCCTCCAAAAGATATGTATATTGAATGACATCTGTGCTGCCCAAATATCAATGGTTTAATTTTAAGATCTTCACAAATAGTAGCCATTGTAGCAGCTATAAATTCTTGCCCAGCAGATACGTAGGTAGGTATACTAATTTGCTTATCTTTGAGGTTTTTAATAACCTGCTCTTCAAAATGTCTACAGTATGAGGCTTTTTCAAAAGTTTTTAATCTAAAAATTTTCTCATTCATAAATAAATTTTATTATTTTGAAACTCTTAACACTGTTAATTGGTCTTTAATTTTGAATACTGTTGAAAGTTTTTTTAAAGTTCCAGTTCTAATAATATCCCCATATGAAATTACGTTTCTACCTTTTTTATCTATAATTTTTCCATTAAGAATTGCAAATATAGTTTTATTACTTTTGTTTAAAAGTTTTTTAAAATTTTTATGCACCTCTAAAAAAATTTTTACTTTACCTATTTTATAAAATTGATCTTTTCCGAAAACGGGCCGCTTAAATTTAATAAAATTTTTATTCAAATCTTGTGAAAAATTTCTTCCTTCATAAGGTTTCGATCTTCTCCCATAATCATCTTTAAATCGAACAAGATCTTTTTTATCCATGGGTGTTTCGAATTCAAGAGCACTTACACCACTTTTGGACAGCCCTTTTATAGAATGAAATAATCCTGTTCTGATCATTAATTTCGACGGTGCTGAAAAATATTGCGCTGTATCCTTCCATAAACCTAATTGAATTTTAGCTTTTCCATCAAGAACAATAAAACCTGTTTTTTTTTTGGGATGACAGTGTAGTGATGTTCTGTGATTTTTATTAATTTTTAAAAAAGTTACAGAAAGTTTATTTTGGTGTCTATAAATAGTATACTCATAGCCCCAAGGTTTAATTACAAGTTTGTTATCGTAAAAACTACTTTTTTTTCTCATTAAAAAAATCTAAAGTAGCTTTCATCCAAGGACCCATATCTTTATAATGAGCTGTTGTTATTATTTTGTCGTCTACTACAGCAGGCAAATCAGTATAAACAGCACCAGCATTTACGATATCATCCTCTAAATGATAATAACCTGCAATTTTTTTTCCTTTTACTACTTTAGCTGAAATTAATAATTGAACACCACTACATATACAAGCGATTACCTTTCCAGCTTTATGGAAATCTGAAATAAATTTAATGAATTTTTTGTTTTGCCGGGTTTTTTCTAAAGCCTTTACTCCTCCGGGTAAAATCAGAAGGTCGTAATCTTTTATATTTACGTCTCCTATATCTTTTACCGGGTAATCTTTAATGGGTGGTAAGGTTGTTCCTAAAATTCCTTGAACTGGTTTTCCGCCTATAAGACACACGTCTAATTTACTTTTTTCCTCAAGTAGTCGGTAGAAAGGGTAAATAAATTCGTGATCTTGAGCTAGAGCTCCACTTATAATGATGGAAGAAAACATTTTATGATTATATAAAAAAATTTTTAAACTACAAGTTTTAACTTAAACTCTAATAATTTACTTTCTCAAAATTATGCTTTCTTTTAAGCTTATGAGAGGACATTTTTTCAATATGAGAAACTGTTTGTTCGCCAAAAGTTTTTCTAACCATAGAAAGATAATCTTGACTCTTAAAATAAGCATCGAAAGCTTTGTCTCTAAAGTCCAAAACCTCTGAGCCTTTTATATGTTCTGTTCTTAAAGGTAATGTCTGATATGAATGTTGAGAATACCCAATCCATCCTGGACCATTTTTATCATCTGGAAGGGCCCACTTCTTATTCTTTGCCATAGGATAAAGTTGTGATCCAGGGTATGCCATACCTGAATAAAAATTTGCCCATTCACTGTTAACTCTTAAAGATAAATCTAGAGTATCTTTCATAGAATCAAAATTATCATCTGGTAGACCAAAAATATAATTTGCCCCAACATAAAAACCCATGTCTCTTACTTTTCTCACAATTCCCTCAATATCAAAATTATCAAACCTTCCTTTTACAACTCCATCTCTTACATGTTTTGAACTCGACTCTATTCCTAGAGCTAACCATCTTATGCCAGCCTTAAGCATTTTTTTTAACATTTCATCGTCATTTAAAGTATCTATTCTTGCGTATGCCCAAAAGTTTAAAACTTTACCGTATCCTGAATTTATAATTTCATCACATATACCTGTTACTTGTTTTGGATTTAAAACAAACATTTCATCAGGAATTTTTATATTTGTAATTTTGTAATCCTCAACCAAAATTTTTATTTGTTCGACAATATGTTTTGGAGACCAAAACCTTATAGTGTTTCTTTCAAATGGAGCGTTGATACAACAAAAAGTACATTTGAAAGGACACCCGAGGCTTGTTTGTAAAGATGCATAACTTTTAATAGTATCTAATTTACCAAAAGTGTGCCAATTATGTGCTTTATATTTTTTCATATCCAGTAATTTCCAAGCTTGCCCAGGTAAATTTTGATCTAAATCTTCAAACATTTTAGCTGAGGGATTTGAGCAAACCTTTTTGTCTTTATCTAAATACCATAATCCAGGAATTTTTTTTAAATCTTTTGTTTTTCCTTTCAGGAAACTAATTAGTTCTATTACAGTGAGGGGTCCCTCCCCCTGACACACGTATGTATAGGGTTCTTCTTCCAATGTTTTTTTTGGCAAAGCTGATGCATGTGTTCCTATTACAATAGACTTTATTTCATTTGATGTTATTTCATTTAGTTTCAAGCATGTCTTTTTTCCACCAGGCATACATTGGGTTGATGCAGATGGTTGTTGTCCATACACCATAAAGATTGCTAACTTTGGATTTTTTTGTGCTATCTTCTCAGCAGTTTTTTCGTGTGTTAAATTTTCAGCTTCTGCATCCAAAATTTCTGCTGTAAAACCTTTTTTTATTAAATAATTTGCAATTAAAGATGACCATACAGGAGGTTCGATGGCCGCATAATCATTAGCGAGTCCTTGATAAACCTCTAGCCTCGAAGGCGGTGTGATAAGTAAAGCATCAATATTTGACATAATTAATTATATATATTTATAATTCATCAGTATATCTTTTTTTTCCAATACTCTTTGACTTTATACTGTTAATTAAACCATAATAAACAAAATTCATAATCGTTTCTAAAAAAATTAATGAAAATGTTATTAAATTTGATTTTTTTGCAATGTAAAAAATTTCCTTCAGATTAACTAATGAGGATAACATTTTCTTTAAACGATGATCTCTTAATAAAATTTGCTTAGCGCAAATTCTTTTATACCAGTATGGGATTTTATTTAAGTTTTCATTTGTTATACTCAGCTTTTTTAAATCAATTTTATTTAAAAAGTCGTATACTTTTTCAAATGATTTACTATCCTCATAAAAGTTTTTAGTTTTAGTGCTAAAATTTTTTGTATAATCATCTAGCTTTTGTTTATTTCCTAAAAGATCCTTTAAAATATCAATACATTCATGCTTATTTTTAAATTGAAAAAACTCATTTTTATCAAATAACAAATCATGATGTGGTGCATACTCACTTACGCATGCGGTTCCACATAAACCAGCTTGAGTAATTCTTCCCTTTAGTTGGTACTGATTTTTAAACAAATTCTTCTCAGGATAATTAGTGATTTGATCCCATGTTGTTTTAGTAAAATTAATCACAATTTTTGCTTCAGATATAAGTTTTACCAAACCTTCATCGGAAACTTGACTATTTTCATTATTGCCCACTACTTTAATTTTAATCCCATTTTTTTTAATAAAATTAATATAATCTTTTCTGTCCTTGCTTACTTTTCCAAAAAAAAGAACGTCTATTTTTTTTTCTAAATTTTGATCTATATAAAAACTTCCATCAGCTTCTAAAAACCAGTTGAAAGCAGGTATTCCTAACTCTTTATACTTTAAAACTGAAATGATATCAGAAAGTACTACGTGGCAAGAACATGCGGTAATTGAATTAATATTATGTCTTTCATAATTGTCAAAGGTCATCATTACTTTTTTAATATTTTTAATTTTTTTAATAAAATAAAAATTAATAAATTTTTGATAATCTACATCAAAAAAAACTACTTCAATTTGATTTTTAGTTATAATTTCATTTACTTCTGATATTGTATTTAAATAGTTTTTTCTAATTTTATCTAAATACAGAATTTCTATTTCATAAAATTTAGAAATTTTGTTTATAACAAACTTATTCCAATCCCATTGTGATTTAAAAATGATAAGTGCTTTTTTTTTCATTTCACTGATTTAATCTTGGTAGCGGGGAGTGGAATCGAACCACCGACCTTTGGCTTATGAGTCCAACGCTCTAACCAACTGAGCTACCCCGCCATTTAGTATGATACAGTTTATAATACTTTATAATAAATTATCAATTGTTTGAGCAATATACTTTGCTTTATTTTCACTTATTTTATGGTGATTAGGTAAAACTAGATATTTATCTTCAACATAATCCATATTAGGAAAAGATTTATCTTTTATAAATTTTTTAAAAATTGAGTACTTATCATTTCTAAAATGAACCTGGTTAGACTCAATTTTTTTTTCACGTAATTTTTTTTGAATTCTATCTTTTTCTTCTGATATTAAAGTAAATAACCAAGCAGCATGAGTTCTTTTTCCATCATCTTTATCAACACAAAAAATATTTGAATTTCTTGAAAGTATATCTTTGTAAATTTTAAAAATTTTTTGCCTGTGCTTGAGTAGTTTATTAAATTCTTTTAAGCCTGTAAGACCAAGAGAAGCTCCAAGATCTGTCATTTGATATTTATATCCTACTTCAAAAATATCATTTTCCCATACTCCTTTTTGTTTGTCTTCTCTGCTGATACCAAACCATCTAATTCTTTTTGCTTTCTCTATAAGTTGTTTATTTTTTATACAAAGCATTCCACCGTCACCAGTTGTTATGTGTTTTATTGCCTGAAAACTAAACATTGTGAAATCGCTTATACTACCAATAGGTTTTTTTTTATAAGTAGCACCGACTGCATGGGCAGCGTCTTCTATTAAGGGTATATTGTGTTTCTTTGCTAAGCTTTGCAGTTCGTCGATATCGCATGGAAGGCCACCATAATGCATACATATTATTGCTTTTGTTTTTTTGGTTAAATTTTTTTTGACACTTTCAACGCTTATGTTCATTGTTTCTATATCTATATCTGCAAATTTAATTTTTATTCCCATATATAAAAAAGGAATGTTTGTAGCTGTGCACGTATACACTGGAGCAATAACTTCGTCACCTTTTTTTAAACCTGCTAAAATATACGCAAGGTGAAGAGCATCTGTACCGGAACCGGTTGCAATACAATGGTGTTTTTTAGCAAACATTATTTTGAATTTTTTTTCAAATTTATCAACCAAAGGTCCTTGTCCTATCCAACGACCAGATAGAACCTTTTTAACTTCTTTAAAGGATGATTTAGATATATATGGATAAAAGAGTACTGTTCCATCTTTTGGTTCCATTATGGGTAACTCTTTAAACGACATATTATTGATTAACATGGAGTTTTAAAAATTTCAAATAATTTTTAATTTTCCTTAATTTAAAAATTTGATAATAGTGACTACTATAATTGACTGCCAAATGGAAAACAAAATTACAGTTTTATTCGTAAGTTATCACTCAGACGATATCATAGAAAAGTCAATTATGTCGATTGACAGAGATATCAAGATAATTGTTGTTGAAAATTCTCAGAATAAAATTTTAAAAAATAAACTCGAGGAAAAATATTCAAATGTAGAGGTAATCATTCCCCAGAAAAATTTAGGAAATGGAGCTGGTATAAATTATGGAATTAAACATATTGATACGATGTACGCATTTTACCTTGATGTGGATACTGAAGTGTTTCCAGACACAATTAAAAATTTAATTTCCGCAGCTAATCAAATTAAAGAGTTTTCTATACTTGCTCCAAAAATAAATAATTTTGAGTATAAGAAAGAGTGCTATGTGGATTTTCAAAATAAATCTAAATATTCGAAAATGAAATTTGTAACTGGTTGTGCTCTTTTTTTTGATCTTAAAACATTTAAGGAAATAGGATTTTTTGATGAAAAAATTTTTCTCTATTATGAAGAAAATGATTTTTATAAGAGATGTTTGAGTAAAAAAAAAAATATATTTCTTATAGAAAATTCAAAAATAAATCATAAAGGAAATTCTTCTGTAGATGAAAAGTATAAGGATGAAATAGAAATTAACAGAAATTGGCACCTTATGTGGTCCACATTTTATTTTTACAAAAAACATTTTGGAACTATAAAAGCTTTTGTAAAAATATTGCCAAAATTTACTTCGGCATTTTTAAAATTTATGATCTTTTTTTTAATAAATAACAAAAAAAAGAGAAATATATATTATGCCAGATTTAACGGCTCTTTAAACTCTATAATTGGAAAAAAATCTTGGTTTAGACCAAAAATTACAAAGTAAAATACTTACAAATTTTTTTAATTTTCTATTGACTCTAAATTATAAAGTTGTTCATAATGACCCATTATGAACATTGGTAATAACTGATAAAAATATGGAATTAGAAAAAAAAATCAGCCACAGATCCATTGAAGAAAATTTCGAAAAAAATTCAATTAAAATACTGCCAATATTTTTTGAAATGCAAAGTACTTTTTTGTCAGGAATATATAAGCGTTACGGTGATTTAGAGGGTGGGCAAATTGTTATATACTTTGCACGAAATCTTCATTTAAATGTTATGAGGAAAAGAGAAGAAGACTTAAGTTTTGATCTTTCGCTCGATAGGTTTTGGTTTAATCACCAAAATACAATGCAAGATAAACTAAAAATAATTTCTATTTCAAGGTTCACAGGATTACCCAAAGAAACCACTAGACGAAAAATAATACGATTAACTAAACTAAAACATTTAAAAAAATCCAATAAAAATAATCTTTATTGGGAACCGTCATCTCAAGCAAAAGATACCTACATGCAAATTATAAAAGAACAAATTAAATCATTATCAAAATTTTTATTTGAACAATCTAAACTTTTAAATATTGATGTGCCTTTTTCAAAATTTTACAAAGAGATCGAGAAAAATTATTGCTTCTATTGGTATCATTATTTGACTACTCAACTAGATTTTATGAAATATTGGCAAAAAAAGACAAACGATCTTGAAATACTCTTGATTGGGTTACAAAGTTTAATTCAATCATTAAATTATTTTAAACAAAATAATATAAAACAAAATGTATCAAACAAATATCCGGATATTAGTGCCACCTCAGTATCAGAAGTAACAGGCATACCTCGCGCAACATGTATAAGAAAGTTAGAGTCGTTATCAAAAGCTAGATTTATTAAAAAAGATCCACTTAGCAAAAGATATAACTTAGTAGACGGGGAAAATAATAATGAAGGTTTTTTAAGTCATCCTTTAACAAATGTTCAAGGTACAGCTGGCCAATTTGCTGAGTTCTCTTCAATTGTGTATCGGGCTGTTTTAAGATAGTTGACTAAAGTGTTAAAATTATACCAAACACGGCTACAGCTGATAGGGCTGCTGCTGAGATAACTATATTTTGTCTTTTTGACCTTTTTTCCTCATCTTTAACTCTTTTTATTAGATTGTTTAAATCTACTTTAGACCTATAACTTTCAAATGAATTTTCACTACTATGCTTCTCTTCATTTACATTATTTTGTAAATAATTTTCCTTATCGCTCATTCCATATTCAACCACAAAAATGGTAATTAAAGAATATTTTATTTTCATGAAATGGGTTTTAAAATGTTCAAAATGGGTTAGAAAATCAAAAAAAACCATCACAAGTAGAATTATTTTATTGATTTATAATAGTTTTTTATTCCCAATCTAAGTTTTTCAACAATTTCGTCTATATTTTTTTTATTACAAATAAATGGAGGTGCAATTATTAAAGCATCTCCGGTTGGTTTAATATTTATCCCTGCTTTATAACATTCTTTATAAACTTGAAAACCAGCTTTTCCCGGTTTGTCCTTCATTTTTATATCTATACCACCTAGCAAACCATAATTTCTTATGCTTTCAACACATTTTATGTCACTTAACGAGTGTAACCCTTCTTCAAAATAATCTGATATTTTTTTAACTTTATTGAAAATATCTTCTTTTTCAAAAATCTCTTGGACTGCTAATGCTGCTGAAACTGCGACTGGTATCCCTGAATAAGTATAACCGTGAAATAATTCAATAGCTCCATCTGGGGATGAATCCATTACTTGATCGTAAATTTTTTCCCTTACTGCAACAACGCCCATTGGAACAATACCGTTGGTAGTTGCTTTAGCCATTGTTATAATATCTGGGGTTACACCAAATTCTTGTGCAGCAAAAGCTGAACCAGTTCTTCCCCATCCAGTTACAACTTCATCAAAAATTAAAAGTATACCGTGTTTATCGCAAATTTTTCTTAATCTTTGTAAATATCCTTTTGGTGGAATTAGCACTCCTGTGGATCCAGCTATTGGTTCAACTATACATGCTGCTATATTTTCACCACCAATTTCATTTGAAATATTTTCTAAATCATCAGCTAACTCAATACCGGTTTCTGGTTGCCCTTTCACAAACTTATGATCTGGAAGAAATGTGTGCCTCATATGTTTTACTCCAGGCATCAATATATCAGTAAAAACTTTTACATTATTAACCATTCCTCCTACTGTAAGTGAGCCTATGTTCATTCCGTGGTATCCTCTATCTCTACCAATAAATCTAAATCTTTTAACCTCACCTTTAGCCCTGAAATAGGCAACGGATATTTTGATTGCAGTTTCAACTGCCGTTGAGCCACATATTGTATAAAAAATTCTATTTAAATCTTCTGGAGTTTTCTGAGCAATTTTGGTTGCTAATTCGAATGATCCTCCATAACCTTGCTGAAAAGGCATAGTGTAATCTAATTTTTCAAGCTGATTTTTAATTGCTTCAATTATTTCTCTTCTACCATGTCCTAGTGGATTACAATAAAGACCAGAACTGCCGTCAATTAAAGTGTTTCCATCGTGCGTTTTAAGATAAATTCCCTTAGCATTTTTTATTAATCTTGGATTTTTTTTGAAATCTTTATTTGATGAAAAAGGCATCCAATGTTCTTGAAGAGAGTTCGGAATATCTGTTCTGTTTCTATCTACCAATTTATTTACCTTTTAATCTATATAAAGTACAATAAGTTCAAAATTAAAACAATGTTAAGGATTATATTTATATTTGCTTTTCTTTTTCCATCTACACTTAATGCCTTAAGTTTTGATGGAAAATTTACACAGGGGCACTTTATTGTCGGTAAAACTCAACCTGAAACTGAAATCTGGATTGATAAAAAAAAGGTCAGGGTATCAAAAGATGGATTTTTTGCTTTCGGTATTGGTAGAGATAGAAAATACGATATTGTCATTACCTCAATTAAAAATGGAAAGAAAAATAGAATTATAAAAAAAATCCAGAAGCGTGAATATAAAATACAGAGAATTGATGGCTTACCTGAAAAAAAAGTTACGCCACCAAAGGAAGTTTATGAAAGAATAAAGAAAGAAAATAAAATTATTTCAGATGCAAGATCTGTAAATAGTAATCTAATTTATTTTAAAAAAAAATTTATAACACCTCTAGAGAATGCAATAATAACTGGTGTTTATGGTAGTCAAAGGATTTTAAACGGAAAACCAAAATGGCCTCATTACGGTATAGATTTTGCAGCAAAAGAAGGTACGGAGATTAAGGCTATGCTTGATGGTAAAGTAACAATGGTAGAACCAGATCTATTTTACACCGGCGGAACGTTAATTTTTGATCATGGACACGGAATCTCTACATTATACATGCACATGCAAAAAATTTATGTAAAAAAAGGACAGAGTGTTAAACAAGGAGAAATAATTGGCACCGTTGGTTCAACTGGAAGATCTACGGGTGCCCACCTAGATGTTAGATTAAATTGGTTTGGTACCCGTTTAGATCCAATGACAGTTTTAAATTCTAAATAGCTTAAGCAGCTACTTGCAATTTATGCTTAGAAACCATTCCGCTTAAAAAATTCCAAAGATATCTTGCTGTATACATAGAAGCTTGTTCAGCTTTTTCTTGTTCTTCTTTTGACAAACCATCTAATAATTTCTCACATTCCACTCTGTGAATTACATCGGCTGCTTTATGAGCTTCAAAAAACTCCAAACCTTCTTTAGTATTTACTCCATAAAATTTTTTGAGACCCTGAATCTTTGTCTCTGCAATTTCTGGGATTTGTCTTTCATATGTATAAAGTGACGCTAGTCCTTCTGCGTATGAAAGCCTAGCTTGTTTAAAGAAATTATCTATCATTTCCTTAGTGAACCAATCCTGTTTAACTTTTTCTATTTTTTCAGAATCAGCTCCCACAGCAAGTGCAAAGTTTTTCCAGAGTTTTGGGTGATCTGCATCTTTGTTTTCTTCGTCCTGAAGATTTTCTAAAAGAATTTTTCTTTTTTGAATATCTTCGCAAAGAGAGTGGGTCGCACTGATATATCTCGGAAAAGCCTTAACGTGTTGATAATATTGTTCTGCGTAATCTTTGATTACTTCCCTACTTAATTTACCTTCATTCCAAGCTTTATAAAATGGATGCTTAAGTAAATGGTATTTGTCTAATTTTTCGTTTAATTGTTTTGAAAACATATTTTCCTCCGTTAGGAGTACTTATAATAAATTTAAAAAATTAAACAATTAAAATAAATCAGCACAACTTTAGATTGTTGCTTCTTTCCTTATTGGTTTCTCGTCTATTGGAAGGTGCAGCAATGTGGCTACAAAAGATAAAACTATCGCTAGATACCATGCATAATCAAAATTTCCAAAAATATCGTAGAAAACTCCGCCTAAATAAGCGCCTAGGAAGGATCCAATTTGATGATTTAAAAATACTATACCAAAAAGCATAGAAAGATTTTTTGCGCCAAATACCTGAGCAACGATTCCATTGGTAGCTGGTACTGTCGCTAGCCATAAAAGTCCAAAAGTTATTCCGAAAGCGATAGCTGAAATGTTTGATGGAGGTAAAAATATAAATAGCATTATAGATATTGCTCTAAAAAAATATAATCCAGATAAGAGCATTTTTTTACTATATTTATCACTTAAGTGACCCATTATTAAAACACCAATGATGTTAAACAATCCAATTAATGATAGAATTGCAAAGCCTGTCCAATCGTCAAGTCCTCTATCTTGTACATATCTTGGAACGTGAGTAGCAACCAATGTAATTTGAAATCCACAAACAAAAAAACCCAAAACTAACAACCTAAAACCTTTGTGTGCAAAAGATTCTTTTAAAACTGTTATTACACTATCACTTTTTTCAGGCTCTTTTTTTAAATTAACATTTTCGTTTTTACCCTCAGGTTTTTTTAAAAATAATCCTGGAATACACATTATAAATAAAATTATCGCAAATACTGTAAAAGTACTTTGCCAACCGACTTCGACCATTAAATATTTTGTAAGAAGAGGAAATATAAACATTCCTAATCCACCGAAAGCGGTAACATAACCAGCTGCTTTACCCCTGCTTTGATTTGGAAAATGTTTTGTGACAACTGGGGCCAAAATTGTTCCTGCAGCACCACCTAAACCAATACCAACCATCAAACCAAGATTTATTTGAAACCATGTACCAGTGTTAAAATTATTTCCTAAAGCTAAAACTCCAACACCATAAATGATTAAAGTAAATATAACCATTTTACTTCCGCCATGTTTGTCAGCAAATCTTCCAAAAATAGGTGTTACAATACCCCATATCAAAGCATGCAAAGCAATAGCAAGACCGAATTCTGTGTTAGAGATTCCACAATCAATTTCAAAATCACCAGAAAATAAACCGAAGGTTTGTCTAACCCCCATTGTTACATTAACTACAAAGCATGCAGCTACTAAAGTTATTAGTGCCGTTTTGTTTGGAAAAAATTTTGATTTCATCTAATCTTTAGAATAGCTTTTTTCAAATCTTCAATCAAATCTTTTGGATCTTCTAAACCTATATGAAACCTGACTAAATGATGATTAGGTTTAATATACTTTTTATAAACACGTTGAAGTATATGGCTTTGATATAAAACTAAACTTTCAAAACCACCCCAACTCTGTCCTATTCCAAAAAATTTAAGCGAATTTATAAACTTAAACACTGAGTTTCTATTTTTCGAATAAATCATCACGGAAAATAGACCTGTCGAACCTGAATAGTATTTTTTCCAATTAGAATAGTTATCAGTGCCCTTCTTAAATGGGTAAAGTATTTCTTTTATTTTATTTTCTTTCTTTAAAAAACTAACAATTTTTTTTGTGTTTTCTTCGTGCTTTTTTAACCTTATATCAAGTGTTCTTAATCCTCTTAAAACTAAGTACGCATCGTCTGGTGATGCTCTATAACCCAGAAGTTTATTGCAGAATTTGACTTTATCATAAACCTTTTTATTTACTGCTAAAGTACCCAGCATAACGTCAGAGTGACCAGATAAATATTTCGTTCCTGATGATACTGACATATCAAATCCTAATTTTAGTGGTTTTATTAAAAAAGGTGTGCCCCAAGTATTATCTATTGCAGTGATAATTCTATTTTTTTTCGCGATTTTAATAATTTCTGAAAGATCTTGAAACTCAAATGTATTACTGCCTGGATTTTCAATAAATAACATTTTTGTTTTTTTGTTAATTTTGCTTTTTAAACTTTTTAAATTTTCAGGATTATAAAAATGAGTTTTTACACCAAATTCTTTTAATAATTTAGAAGTTATCATTCTTGTTGGCGCGTATACTGCATCTGTAACAACTATTTCATCTCCTGGTCTACAAATACTCATTATAGCAAGCGCAATTGACCCAAAACCTGTTGAAGTTAAAAAAGTTCTGTAAGCACCCTCTAATTCAGAAATAAAGTTTTCAAGAGCAATTGTCGTTTGACTACCTGCCCTTCCATACTCATAAAAATTTACTTTGGTCCCCCTTTTTACTAAATTTTCTTGTTTAATAAGTTCCTGCATATTTTTAAAAAATACAGTGGAATTTCTTACAATTGCAGGATTTGCAGATCTAGATATTTTATCCTGCGCTAGATGTTTAAGTTTTGTAATGTCAGTAGGTTTCATTTAAATATTTTCGCAGCCTGTTAACCACAAATCATACACTGGATGGTCAAAAGTTCTTAGTGTTACACTTGAGGAAAAAGTCCATCCGTTAAATACGAAAACTTTATCGTCTCTTTTATCGGACAAATCTTTTACTTGTATATAGGCAACAACACCTTTGTTATTATCTGAGTTTGAAAGCGCACATTTTTTAGGAAAAATTTCTAAATAGCCAAATTTTTTCTTTTTTCCCAAAGGTATGTTTATAGTTGATGTTTTAGCAGTAATTTTGTCTAAAGCTTTAAATTTAACAATTACGGAGTCGGTAGATGTATTTTTCGGAATTTTAGACTTTAGTTTAGAGGTATTAATTTCTTTTTCATTATTTAAGTTTTGCGACTCTGATATTGTTTCGAAAGATGGTTGAATATTTTCTAACTCTAATTTTTCTTGAGAAAAAACCTTTGAGGAACTAAGCATAAATAAAATAAATATATATAAAATTTTATGGTTTCCAACTTTCATATTTTTTGAAATCTTTCTTTTTGTTAGTTATTTTATTAGGTCTATAAGCTTTTTCAGTACCTGTTTTGTTATCAGAATGTGGTTTTTGCCAGGGATGTTTAGAAATTTTTGTTTTTAATGGATTAATATTTGTTTGATAATGCATCCACTGATACCAATCTGATTCTATTTTTGACGCATTAATTTCACCATTATAAATCACCCATCTCTTCCCTTTACTGTTTTGATAATATTTGTTTCCTGAATTATCTTTTCCCACAAATTTTCCAAAAAAAAGTGTGTAGAGAAAGGTCCCTAAAGTTTGATGATTCCACCAAGTAAAAATCTGCTTTATCATTTTTTATAAATAATTAAGTCCACACAATTTCAAATTGTATAAAAATATTAATAGACACAATATCTTTATCGTATATATCTAAAACATTATTACTTTCAACAAACATTGAGGATAAATTATGTCAAAATTTTTAGTAGAAACCCATTATACTTGTACTTTTAAGATAGTTCATGAGCTAGATGAACTCAATGAAAAATCATTATCTGAAATAGATAATAGAAATGATGGAAAAGTCGAAATAGTTAATGTCACTGTCAATAACAGGAAAACCAAAAGATCTGATGGTAAAAAAGGAACTAAATCAGATTCAGAAAGCTTAAAAGTTTCCCATTCTAAAGAGAGTGAAACTGCTGAAAAACTAAAAACCGAACTTTCTAAGAAAAAGAATGACACAAATATAAAGTATCAAAATAAATCTAATGAAAAAAGATTTCAAATGCCTGACAGAAGAAAAGGTTATATACAAAAAGCAACCATTGGTGATCATAAAATTTATTTACATACAGGTGAATATGATGATGGTAAAATTGGTGAAATTTTTATTGATACAAATAAAGAAGGGGAACTTGTTAAAGCATTAACAAATAATTTTGCAATAGCAATATCATTAGGTCTTCAATACGGTGTGCCCCTTGAAGAATTTGTAGATGCATTTTTAGATACAAAATTTGAGCCTTCTGGAAAAGTATTTGGAAACGACAGAATTCTTAGTGCAACTTCTATATTAGATTACATCTTTAGAGAATTAGCTATATCTTACCTTGGGAAAGAAGATTTAGCACACACGCCAGGTATTAGTAGGACAAATGAAGAAGAGAGAAATGATCAAGACGATCAATTTTTGAAAATAGTTAAAAATATTACAAGTAAAGGGTTTATTAGAAGTAATTATGAGGAAAAACTTGTTGATTTAAGTGATGTGAGAATAAATCTCAAAAGTAAAAACTAATTTTTCTTAGCAGTTTTTATGTGTAACTCTTTTAACTGTTTTTCATTTGCCTCCGATGGTGCTTCCATTAAAAGATCTTCTGCATTTTGGTTAAGAGGAAACAAAGTTACTTCTCGTATGTTTTTTTGATTTGCCAGAAGCATAACAATTCTATCTATACCAGGAGCCATACCTCCATGAGGTGGTGCTCCATATGACAGTGCTTTTATCATTCCAGAAAAATTTTGTTTAACCATTTTTTCTGTATAACCAACCTTTGAGAAAACTTTAAAAAGGTAATCTGGAATATGATTTCGAATTGCACCAGATGAAAGCTCATAACCGTTACATACAAGATCATACTGATACGCCAAAATCTTAAGTGGATCGGTTTTTTCAAAATCTTTCATCTCTATTTGAGGCATAGAGAACGGATTATGACTAAAATCTATTTTCTTCTCTTTTTCGTCATATTCATACATTGGGTAATCTGTAATCCAGCAAAACTCAAAACTATTAATGTCTATTATTTTTAAATCTTCAGCAATTTTTTGTCTTACAATTCCAGAAAAATTAATTGCCTCCTTTTCCTTATTGCAAACAAAAAAGATTGAGTCTTTCTCATTAATTTTACATAGTTTCACTAATTTTATTAAGGCCTGACCAGAAAAAAATTTTGCTATTGGTCCTTTACCAACAATTTTAGAGTCGACTTTCTCAAAGGTAATATAAGCTAAACCACTTGCACCCTCGCTAATAGCCCAGTTATTAAGACCATCAAAAAAACTTCGTGGTTTTGTGTTTGTATTAGAAACCGGAATTGCTTTCTCTATACCGCCTTTAGATATAATTTCTTTAAAAATTTTTAATCCAACTTCTTTGGACTTAAAAATTTCTGTAGCATCTACCAATTCAATAGGGTTTCTTAAATCAGGTTTATCCGTTCCATATTTGTTTAAAGCATCTTTGTATTTAATTCTGGGAAATGGAATTTGGTTTATCTTTTTACTTTTACCAAATTCCTTAAATAAATCAAAAAATATTGGTTCAACTGTCTTTAAAACATCCTCTTGCTCCACAAAAGACATTTCCATATCTAATTGATAGTGTTCTCCTGGGCTCCTATCCGCTCTTCCATCTTCATCTCTAAAACATGGTGCAACTTGAAAGTATCTATCAAAACCAGAAATCATTATCATTTGCTTAAATTGTTGTGGCGCCTGTGGTAATGCATAGAATTTTCCAGGATGGACACGACTTGGTACCAGAAAATCTCTAGCACCTTCAGGGCTTGATGCGGTGAGTATAGGTGTTTGAAACTCTAAAAAGTTATTCTCAGTCATTTTTGTTCTTAAAAAAGATAAAATTTTAGATCTTAATTCAATATTTTTATGCATCTCATTTCTTCTTAAATCAATAAATCTATATTTTAATCTAGTTTCCTCAGGATAATCTTGTTCACCAAAAACAGGTAAAGGTAGTTCTTTTGCTTCAGATAAAACTTTAATACTTTCAACTTTAACTTCTATTAAACCTGTTTTTAAATCTTTATTTTCTGTTTCTTTAGATCTTTTTATTACTTTCCCCTCAACCAAAATTACAGACTCCGGTTTAAGTTTTTCTAAAACTTTAAAATTCTTGTCTTTGTTTTCTATTACACATTGGGTGATACCAAAATGGTCTCGTATATCTATGAAAAGTAAATTTCCGTGGTCTCTTTTTCTATGTATCCAGCCAGATAATTTAATTTTTATTCCAATGTTTTTTTCATTTAGTTCGTAACAGTTATGTGTTCTATATTTATTCATATTTTTTTATTGTACACTTATCTCATTCAATACTTTTTTAATTAAATGTAATTTTATAGGTTGTGCCTTAGTAAGGGATAGACTGTCAATAGAATTTGAAAAAGTATTTATTTTCTCATAAGATCTCTCGATATTTTTTAATATATACTCAATATTTTTTTCACTTACTTGAATTTGTTTGTCTGAAAAGTTTTTTGTTAGTATAACTCTTATAAGTTCGTCCGTAGGTAAATCAATGCCAATATCTACAAAACTAGTAAATCTAGATTCTAAATCTTTAATTTTTGTTTGGATGTTTTTTATAGAATTTGAGGATGAGATAATTAGATATTTATTATCCTGGTAAGCTTGATTTATAATTGAATATAAAGTTTTTTCTTCAATATCATTATTAAAATCATCTATTACTAAACACTCTTTGGTTTTATATGCTTTTAAAATATCTCTTGATATATTTTTTGATAAAACAATAACTGAATCAATTTTTATTTTTAAAATATTTATTAAATGGGTTTTTCCACAACCTTTTGGTCCAAAAATATTTACTAATCTACTTGGCCATTTTGGCCAACTCTCAATTAATTTAAAAGCATCAAAATTATTTTTTGAAACATAAAAATCTTGTTCTAAATAATTTTTTTTAAAAGGGAAATTAAATATTAATTGTTTAGACATACCTCATCCCTTTAAAATTAAATTCCACTCATTATCTTCAATTTTTAGTCTAAATCCACTTTGAATAAGAAAATTTTCTAAACTTTTTATTTTTCCTAAATATCTAATTTTTATTGTTGCATTATTTTTATTGAGTTCTTCAATATTGTGAGACTTAATAATACTTATTTTTTTAATTTTACTTATGGCTTCTCCAAGGTTGTAAGGTTCATTTAATTGTATTTTCAGGGTTAAATAAGAAGGTGTAGATGCATCAATAAGATTTTGCTCTTTCCACATATCATGAACGATTGATTTTAATTTTAAAATGGTTTCTTCTCTTACTTTTTTATTGTCTAAATTTTTCACAAGAATATCTATTTTTTTTAGTTTCTTTAACCCTTTAAAATCAGTTTTTATAAAAACATTTAAAATACTTTCATCATATCTTAGTATTAAAATAGCGCTATTTTTAATTTCATATTTATCAACAAGACTCTGAAGATCAATTTCCTCCAAATCATCTTTATTTTTTTTTATGAAAACAAGGTCATCCAAACTTTCTACGGGTAAAATAAAATTCACTCCTTCAAAATCTTTATTCGTGTTCCATTCTTCAAAAAATTTGTTGCCTGAAAATACTTCTAATTCTGAGTTTTTAAAAAAAATTGGATAAATTAAAGTCTCAAAGCTCTGTGAAGCAGAATAGGATATTCCTTTTTTTTGAAAAAATTGATTTATTGCATCCTCTTTGAATGACAAAGAAATTTCAGCTAGATACTTTCCTTCAATCTCTTGTTCGTCAACAATTCTATAACTTTGAACAAACGATTTGATTATTGCTAATTCAGTACTAAATATTTTTTTTTGATCTTCAATTTTAAGTATATTGCTTAATAGTTTTTCAAATCCCTTTCTAAAAGCTATATCGATATACCTCTCTTTGTAATTGTTTTGTTTAATTTTGCCCTCAATAATAATTTTATCAACAGTAAATGCGTCTTGATAAGCAAAAACATTTTGTGTTTTATATAAAAATAATAATATTAATAATAAGAAAAAAATAATTTTTTTCATAATTATCTAAATACCATCTTATCAATGAAAAAAACAAAAAATAGTTATAAAAAAAGCGGTGTAAATATTGGATCGGCTGATAAATTTACAAAATATATTGGAAAATACTCACAACAAGTCTTCAGAAAAAAATTAAATAAATTTAATAAAAACAATATTGGTAAATTTGCTTCTGTTTTTGATCCTGGAAAATTTAAACTGAAAAATTCTCTTTTAGTAGCAAGTACTGATGGTGTAGGTACTAAACTAGAGTTGGCAAATAAATTTAACAAATTTGACACCATTGGAATAGATTTGGTAGCGATGTGCGTTAACGATTTAATTGTACAGGGAGCAAAACCATTATTTTTT
>Ga0114933_10002483_pt1 | contig 19144 bp, 16 predicted proteins | sample 4SBtaG_FD_89691 | JGI IMG/M metagenome (GOLD analysis project Ga0114933, IMG submission 89691) | Deep subsurface microbial communities from Kolumbo volcano to uncover new lineages of life (NeLLi) - 4SBTROV12_W25 metaG | ecosystem: Environmental > Aquatic > Marine > Volcanic | place: Kolumbo... | reverse complement strand
CCGGCGCTCGAGATGGAGACCACCTGGAGTGGCCAGGCCGGTGACAGCGAGAACCGGTTGATGGCGGCCGGCACCGGTTCGCAGGGCATACGCGTCTACGAGATCGCGACCGGCACTGTGGTGGCCGAACTCCACGAGCTCGGTGACTTCGTCGCCTCCCTGAGCTTCTCACCCGATGGTCAGCGCATGGCCGCGGCTGCAGGGGATGGCCCCGCCGCCGTGTACGACACATCTGACTGGTCACTCATCGACACCGAGCTCGGGGAAGGCGGACGGTCGGTCGTGTCGCTGAGGTACAGCCCGGACGGCCGCTGGTTGGTGACGATGGACGGCAACGGGGACCTCGCACTACGAGATCCCGTCACCCATGAGATCGAACGGCAGCTCGTGGGCAGTGGCTCCCTCGACTTCGCCGACGGCTTGTTCTTCTTCGATGAGAGCGGCGGCTACCTCGTCACTGCCGCAGACGGCACGGCTCAGCTCTGGGATCTTGAGAACGGTGTGCCGATCGGTGATCCGTTCCCCAACGATGCCAACAACCGCATCGCTGGTGCGGACGGTTCGCCACCTCGTTTCGTGACCGCGGTGGGCAACCATCGTCTCATCTGGGAGATCGACGTCGAGTCGTGGCCGGCGATGGCCTGTCGGGTTGCGGGGCGCAACATGACAGAGGCCGAATGGGAGCAGTTCGGCCCGTCGGGGGGCTATCACAAGACCTGTGAGCAGTGGCCCTCTGCGGTCGAGATCCGGAGGGAGACCATCGCCGTTGCGCAGGCGTTCACCGGCGAGTCCGAGGTCGAGAAGCTGGCGATCCGGGCCGCCGAGGAGGCCCGAGCAGCCATCGAGGCCGGCGACCTCGTTGAGGCTGAGCGAGTGTGCGAGGAGTGGGCTCAGCGCCTTCACGACGCATCCAATCCGATCGACAAGCTGGATGGCACCGGTATCGCCGGCAACGACCTCCACCCGTTCTGGACGATCGTCCAGGGGATCCAGGGGTGCGCCGGGCAGAGCTTCGACGCTGCGCTCGCCGCGCTGATCGTCGCTCTCGAGCGACCCGACGCCGTGTGCGGCGGCTACCCGTCCCCCTGCCCTCAATCGAGAGGCTGACCGCATGAATCCCAAATCCGTCAGAACGTGGTGTCAACCGACCCGGAGGTGGTCGTCATGAGTGCAAATGTGTTCCGTTCCCTTGTGGGCGTCGTCGTCATCGCGGTGATCGGTGTGGCGCTGTGGATCATCACGGCGGACGACGCAGCGAGCGGCGAGCGATCCGACGCTTTCGTACTCATCGAGTACGACCCGACCGGCGAGCCGATCCCTGCTGAAGAACAGGTTGCGACCGGAACAGCCGAACTCACGAGGTCAGAAGAAGAGATAACCGTCTTCACAGAAATCGAGGGCCTGATTGAGGGTGGGGTCTACACCTTCTGGATCGTGGCCGTTCAGGGTGAGGGCGAGTTCCCGCAGGACATCTTCGTGAACGACGGTGTCGGTGTCATCGCCGATGGGGACGGCAAGGCCTCAGCGACCATGCGTTCCAAGTTGGGCGACCGGAGCATCGAGGGCTTCTACGTGGAGGGCGTCGGCAACGTCGTCTTCTCGGATCTCCTCGATCCGATGGGCGCGGTCGTGCGCGTCGAGCTCGTGTACCACGGCCATTCCGACGACGCCGGCGACGATCTCGATGCGTGGATGTCCGACTTCTGGACCGGTGATCCCCAATGGTGCGCTGATCCGCTGGGAACACTCGGCACTGGCTCCGTGCCAACCCATCCCTACTGTGGCGGCTTCTGGGCCGCGACGTTCGGTCCGCCCGACTCCGAGGTCGAGATCGAAGGTCCCACACGTGCGGGCACGTCCACGGAGTAACAGCCACATCCGCGACGCGCAGGTGTTCGCGCGGGCTGCACAGCGATGTTTGGCCTGTTCACGGATGTTTTTCCGTTCAAAGGGTGTTCTGCAGAACATTCGGCAGACTGTCCCCGATCGAGCGATTTAGGTTCGCCCCACGTCTGCGCGGGCCGGATGTCGAGGGGGCACCGGCGAGAGGCGGTGGAGTAGATCCAATGCGATACGGACAGAGAGAGTCGAGGGGGCCGACCGCCCCGTCGGCGGACGAACAGATGACGATGAGCCGGCGCCACATGTTGATGGGCATGGGCGCCGCCGGAGCGGCTGCGGCCGTCGGAGGCGTCGCGCTGGCACCGAGCGCCGGGGCGGTGAGCGGTCACAACCCCAAACCGATCCCATCGCCGATCCCAGGCGGGATCGACACCGGGGCGCCCAACGTCGGCTTCATCCACTGGTACTTACCCGGACCGACCACGGCGACCTCGCCCGTCCTCGGGTTGCAGGGGATGGGCCTCGATGTGGAGCCGAGCACGATCGTGGACTTCAAGGGGTTCTCGGCTTTCGCCATCGTCTCGGGGACCGCGATCGACGGTGACGGCAACGAGCACCTGTGCGAGTTCGATGTTCGGGTGATGCGTGGGATGTACACGGCAGCGAACGGCGAAACGCGCAACGGCGCGTTCGCCTTCCTCTGACTGGACGTCATCGATCCCAGTGTGGGATCACAGATCGTCGACATGCAGCCCGGCACCCACCCAAACGGCCTGTTCTGGACGACCGAGATTCCGTGGAATTCGGTCTATGTGAACTCCGACCGCACGCGCGCCCGGCTGATCCTCGAGGACTTCCCGCTCGTGGACACCATCGAGTTCGGCAGTACCACGGCGGTCAACGGCTCAGCCGACATACGTGTGGACTGGTATGCCACCGGGCCGCACGAGTCCCGCGGCCTCGGCGCCACGGTTCCAGCGACGGACCCCGGAGCATTCACTGGCAGCTTCGCCGAAGCGCGGTGCACCAGCCGCGCGACCGCGAAGCGGACCGGGTTCGCCTTTCGGACCGACCTGATGGACGCGAAGGACTTCCACGCCCAGCTCGGCGACGAGCAGAACGGAGCGTTCATGTGACGCCGGCCGCTCTTCTGGGCGCGTCAGCGCCCGCCGTCGACGCTTCTGGGTGCATGCGCGCCCGCAATCCGAGCGCTGGCGCGCCCGAAACGGGAGGGTTGGGTCAGGCTGACTCGGCGTGTCTGCGGAGTTCGTCTGGCTGGTGGATCACGAAGGCCTGGCGGCCGGTCTCGAGCCAGTCGAGGTCGCGGGCCATCTTCAAGGCTCGCACTACGGCGTCGCGGCTGACGCCCGCCCAGTCGGCCAGCTCCTGCTGAGACAGCGGCGAACGCAGGCGGATGGTGCCGTCCGCCTCGGGCGCGACATTGTCCATGAGCTGCACCAGCCGGGCGCAGACCCGTGACATGGCGTCCGAGGTGCCGAATTCGAGCTGACGATTGGAAGCATCGCGGAGCCGGTGCGCGACCGTGCGAAGGGTCGCTGCGCCCACCGAGGGTTCGGTGTCGACGAGCTGGTTGAACGCGGCCCCCGTCAGGTGGAGGGCGCGTCCCGGGCTGAGGAACACTCCCGTCGCGGATCGAGGCGAACCGTCGACTGCAGCAAGCTCGCCGAGCACATCTCCGGCGCCGCGCAGATCGAGGATCACCTCACGGCCGTCGATGGCCAGTTTCGTCAGCTTCACGGTGCCGTCGAGGATCACCATCACCGAGGTGTTGGTGTCGCCCTCCCGGAACAGAACCGAGCCGCGCCGGTGCCGTCGTTCGGTGGCTGTTGCGTCGAGTGCTGAACGGCCGGCGTCGGTGAGCCTGCCCATGAAGGTGTCGCTGTCGAACACGTCAACTGCTGCCGGACTCGACGATCTGACCGTTGTCGTCGCGGACCTCGGGCCCTCGGACCCGCACCCGAGGGTCGCCGAACTTGGCATCCCTCTCGGCGAAGGCGCCCCGAAGGCCGCCGTCTTTGACCGCCGCGAAGTACTCGGCCGTGGCTGGGGCCAGGTGGGCTCTGGCGTCGGTCTCGGAGGCATAGCGCTGCAGAACACGGGCGCCCATCAGCTCCATGCCCATGTTGATGACGCGCTTGTTGGAGCTGAGGAGGTGGTGGTCGATCATCGCCAGACGCTTGGCGAGACTCGTCACCTCGTCGTCGAGGACCGCGGCCGGAACCGACTTCATCACCAGTCCGATGTGGGCGGCGTCCTCACCCGAGATGAGGTCTCCGGACATGGTCAGGCGCTTCGCCCACTGGGGACCGACGTGGTACAGCCACATCGAGTTGGGCAGCGAACCGAGGTTGCGGGCCGGCGGAAACCCGATGAGCGCGTCGTCGGCAGCGATGACCATGTCGCAGAAGAGCGCGAGGTCGGTGCCACCGGCGAGGCAGTGGCCGTGAATCTGGGCGATGGTCGGCTTGTGCATGTCCCACAGCACGCGCATCCGCCGACCGTTCTGCTCCAGGTGCCAGGAGTCGTCGTCGATCGTGCGGGAGCCGCGCCGGGGAATCTCCTTGTCGCGGGGGCGCCGACCGTCGCCGCGGAGGTCGTATCCGGCGCAGAATGACGCGCCCGCGCCTTTGAGGACGACGCAGTGAACGCGCGTGTCGTCGTCGGCTTCCCAGAGCGCGTGCTCGACCTCGTCGAGAAGGAGTTGGCTGAGCGCGTTACGTCGCTCGGGGCGATTGAGCGTGAGCGTGGCGTAGCCGTCACCCACCTCGTACAGGATGTTCTCGTAGGCCTGCGTCATCGGTTCCCCCTACGCAGGGACCCTAGGACAGCTGTGTGTCAGGAGTGGCGCCGTCGCGCGATGAGCGACACGCTCTCGATGTCGGGAACCTCGGGGAGCCAGAGACCGCTGTTCTCGAGCCCCTCGATGCGGTAACCGAGATCCCACAGGGTGCCCACGAGGTCCTTCACGGTGATGCCCCACTGCCAGTAGTTGTGCACGTCTCGCAGCGGGCGGTTCTGCTCGTCGCTCCACTCGTCGTGGCGGGCGTACCACTCGCGGACGCGCGTCGTTGCGTTGGGCTCCACACGAGCGATGTACTCCTCCACGTCCATGTCGGCGAAGCGGACGGTCTCCTCGCCGCGCCAGCACTGGTTGTGGATGATCAGCGTGTCGACGTTGGCGGCATAGCGCTCGAGAAATTCGTCCCAGTGCGGATCGACCTGGTGCAGGAGGATGTCGAACATGATCGCCGCGTCCACCTTCCCGACCTTGTCGACTGTGGTCTGGGCACCGAGAGGCGCCTCGTAGATTTCCAGCTGGTCCCAATCTGCGGTGCGTTCGCGCGTGAGTTCGGTGACCCGGCCGTCTACCAGCACCGCCCGCTCGATGCCGCCGAGCTCCAGGGCGAATGACGTGTACCCACCGTGAACACCCCAACAAGCACCGAGGTCGGCGAAGGAGCGCGCTTCTGAGCAGAGGATCCCGAACTCCACGACTGCGGCTTTGTTCGGGACGATCGGAAAGTCGGCGACTGTCATGTCATTCCGCCACGGTCGGGGCGAAGGACGGGTACCCGATCGGGCCGCGGTATCTGGTCACGCAGGGTCCCGTCGGCAGACGGGATCAGCGCTGAATGACGGGCTGTCAGCCGCCGTGGCGCAGGAGCTGACTGTCACACGGCGGTGCTGCCCCGAGTCAGCCGCCGTGGCGCAACAGCTGACTGTCACACGGCGGTGCTGCCCCGAGTCAGCCGCCGTGGCGCAGGAGCTGACTGTCACACGGCGGTGCTGCCCCGAGTCAGCCGCCGTGGCGCAACAGCTGGCCGCTGTAGGTCTCGGTCTGGGTGTCGTCTTCGATCGTGATCTCACCGTTGATGATCACGTTCTTGTAGCCCTGGGCGCGCTGGACCCGCCGCCACTCGCCACCGGGCAGATCGTGCACGACCTCCATCGGAAGTGCCTTGATGTTCTCGGGGTCGTACACCACGACATCGGCCGGTCCACCGCGGCGGATCATGCCGCGATCGCGGAATCCAGCCAGCTGCGCTGGAAGCGCCGCCAGGCGGCGGTGCGCCTCTTCGTAGGTCACCCACTGGTTGTCGCGCACCTGTTCCGAGAGTGTCTCGGTGGGGTAGCGGCCAGCGGTCAGGAACTTGGTGTGGGCACCGCCGTCCGACACGCCGAACAGCATGTGTGGGTACTGCACGACCTCTTTCAGCAGCTCTGAGTTGCCCTGCGGCGGTGCGACGAAGAAGAGGGTGTCGAGGCCGTCTTCGACTGCGATGTCGAGCATCGTGTCGACGGGGTGCTTGCCGGTGATCGCAGCAGCCTGGGCGACAGACATCTCCCGGAACTGCTCGGTCGAGTCGGACCGCGGGGCGAGGATCGTCACTGTGTCGATCGGCGCCGTCGCCGTTGCCGGCATGTTCTCGCGGAGACCTGCGCGGCGATCCGGATCGGCGAACTTCGCGAGCCGTTCCGCCTTGTCACCCATGCAGGCGTTCATCCAGTCGTCGGAGTCGTCGTAGAGGTTCCAGTCCTCCAGCGTGAAGGTGAAACCGGCGTCGCTCGTCACGCCCTGCCCATAGACAGGGATGCCGCGTTCGCGACAACGTTCGAGCCACTCGATCTGCCGCTTGTGGATGTGTGGCCGATCCTCGAATGCCTGCACGACGTTGTGCAGCAACGGCCGCCCCGAGGTCGCGGCGATCTCCTCGAGGTGGGCGAGGTCGTGCTTGATGTCGTCGGTCGTGAGCGTCATCTGCACGACGCCTTGGTTGCGCTCGGCCAGCACCTGGGCGAAGACGCGAGCCGTCTCGTCGTTCATCATGTCGGTCGGCATGGGGGTGCCGTCCCAGTCGCGCTGAACGGCGGCAGGCCCTGTCGGCGGAAGTCGTTGAGCCGACCATCCGCAGCCGCCGGCGTCCATCGACTCGTGCAGCATCTTGGCGAGAAGGGCGTGCTCGTCGTCGGTGGGCATCCGACCCGACTTGGCGTCGTCGACACCGAGGACCGACAACAGCATCGGGCCGATCGGCACGTACGGAAGGATGTTCATCGCCTTGGGTGTGCGCTCGAGGCTGTCGAGATACTCGGGAAAGCTCACCCAATCCCAGGGCATGCCCTCCTTCATCGAGTCGTAGGGGATCGCCTCGACGCGAGTCATCGAACGCATCGCGTACTCGCGCATGTCGGGTTCGATCGGTGCGAAGCCGAAGCCACAGTTGCCGATGGCGACCGAGGTGATTCCGTGCCAGCCCGACAGCGTGCAATACGGGTCCCAGAAGACCTGGGCGTCGTAGTGGGTGTGCAGGTCGACGAAACCCGGCGCGACGTGCAGGCCGGCGGCGTCGATGACCCTGTCGGCGTCCTTGTGGTCGACCCGACCCATCTCGACGACCTTGCCGCCCGAGATCCCAACGTCCCCACGGACGCGCGGCGCACCCGTTCCGTCGAAGATGAAGCCGTCCTTGATGACAACGTCCATGTTGTTTCCTCCTCTGCTCGCTTCCTGCGCTGCGCCCTTCGGGCCCTGCTCGGAAGATTGCTGCGCCCTTCGGGCCCTGCTCGGAGGACACGCACTGACTGCGGTCGTGCCTCTCGAGGAGGGCCGCGACCTCTCGGGCCGGACTTTTCCGAACGCAGGTTAGAGCAGCCGCGCCGTTCGGCGCAGAGCTACCAGATCTTCCAGGGAGCTTCGCCGCTGTCCCACATCTCGTTGAGGGCCACGTACTCGCGGTAGGTGTCCATGCCCATCCAGAAGCCCTCGTGCCCGAAGATGGTCAGGCCACCGTCGCGGGCGAGCTTCTGCAGGGGCGCCGACTCGAGGAAGAGGTCGGTGTCGCTCGACACGTAGTCCAGGAACTGGCGGCGGAAAGCGAAGAACCCACCGCTCACCCAACCCGCCGCCGCCGGCTTCTCTGCGAACTCGGTGACGTAGCTGTCTTCGACGTGAAGTTCGCCGAAGCGGGACGTCGGGTGGACGCCCGTGACGGTGCCGATGGCGCCGCTGTCGACATGGAACGCGAGCTCGGCAGTGAGGTCGACGTTCCCGATGCCGTCCCCGTAGGTGAGCATGAAGTACTCGCCGTCGAGTAGGTGGGCAACCCGTCCGATCCGGCCGCCGGTTCCGGTCATCTGGCCCGTATCGACGAAGTCGATCTGAAAGTCGTCCATGTCCTCCGCGTCGTGGAACCTCTGATCGCCGGTTCCGAGGTCGAGGGAGAAGTCGTTGACGTTGTCGCGGTAGCGGAGGAAGTACTCCTTGATGTCCCAGCCCTTGTAGCCCAGGCAGAGCACGAAGCGCCGGAACCCGTGGGTCCGGTAGATCTTCATGATGTGCCACAGAATCGGGATTCCACCGATGTCGATCAGCGGCTTGGGCAGCTTCTCGGAGGCCTCGCGGATGCGCGTGCCCTGACCGCCGCACAGGATGACGACGGGGATCTCGGCGGGATTCGGCATCTCAGCCATGGCGCTCAACGTATCTCCGGATCGGGGACGAATACTCGTCTTCCCCATCGGCGGGGTGACCTGGTCTCACAAGCCAAACGCTTTGCGGGCTGTCGATGACGCCGCGCGGGCCTCAGAACGGTGCGCGTTCGATGCCCAGCACGTAGCGCCCCACCTGATGGGTGATGCGATCCTCGTGCACGTTGATGTGGAGCGGCATCGCGTCGAAGTCACGCCTGCGACGGTCGAAGCTGCCGCCTTCCCGGAGCGCGGTGCCTCCCTGCGCCTTCCGCAGCAGGTCCATCGCCTCCATGAGCTGGTTGACCGCCATCGACACGATCGCCTGCTGGCGGAAGTAGTCGGCCTCGGTCGGCACCTGCTCGGCCTCGATCCTCCTGTCGACCTCGAGACAGGCGGTTTCGACGGCCGCCTTCGCAGACGCGACCAGCGAAGTGGCCTTTCCGACGCTGATCTGCACCGCTGGACGCTCGATCATCTTGCCGCCCATCAGGACCCGGCGAACCCTCACCGCTGCAGCAGCTTCGACGATCGCGGCTCGCACCAGGCCGATGGCCATCCCCCCGAGCCACAGATCCGACAGGCCGACCCAGTCCTCGCGGTAGCGGTGGTCGATGACAGGCACGCTGCGAAGTGATTCGGCGCGGTTGGCCCCGTACCAGGCAACACAGCGGTCCAGAGGCACTCGAACCTCGGAGTAGTGCACGTCGTCCGTAGCCGAGGCCCGCAACCCCGAGCCGTCCCAGGTCGGGTCGATCTTCACCCCTTCGTTGTCGGTGCGGACGATCGTGAAACGAAGATCCATCGGCCGAACAGGCTCACCGTCGTCACCCACCACGGCGAACACCACGCCGCAGTGGTCGGCGTAGCGGCCGCCCGTCCCCCACGTCGCCTTTCCGTTCAGCACGGCGTGATCGCCGTCGAGTCGCCCATACACGCCGCTGCCTGCACCGGCAGGGAAGGACACCCATTCGCCCGCATCGACGATCTCGCGCAGAAAGTCTTCGTGACCAGGGCCGAGGCTCCCGACGAAGAGGTGAAAGACGCAGAGGTGATTCCAGAGACACCAGGCCGTGCTCGGGCAGCGGGCGGCGATCGCCTCGAGCTCGCGCCCCATGTGGAGCATCGACCTCTCGCCGCCGCCGAGCGAACGGGTGGCGGACATCCTCATGAAGTCGGTGCCGCGAATCGACTCGACCACATCGGCAGCGACAGACCGCGTGCGATCGGCGGTCTCGGCCTGATCGGCCAGCGCGTCGAGGAACGACCGACACTCGAGCCGGCTCTCGTCGGCCTCGAGAAACTCGAGAACCGGGTCGATCTCGGCTGCGTCCATTTCCATTGCGTCAAGCTAACCGCAGCACCAGACTCGGCGCCCAGGCCCTGCACCCAAACCCTGCACCCAGAAAGGGGGCCCGTCCGTGAGCGAGCTCAAGACCGAGCACACCGAAGTTCGGCGAACGCCCGAGCGCGGCAACTACGACCGCGAGGTGATCAATGAGATCCTCGACGAGGGCATCGTGGCCCACGTCGGGCTCGTCTCTCGCGAACGACCGGTGGTGATCCCCATGGTGTACGGCCGCGACGGTGACACCCTCTACCTGCACGGTTCGCCGGCCAGCCGGCTCCTTCGAGACGGCCGGAAGGGCGCCCAGCTGTGTGTCACGGTCACCTTGCTGGACGGGTTGGTGCTGGCCAGGTCGCCGCTCCATCACAGCGCCAACTTCCGGTCCGTGGTGGTGATGGGCGAGGCCTCGCTCGTGGAGGATCAGGCGGACAAGAGCCGCATCCTCGATCTCATCACCGAGCACGTCGTCCCAGGGCGCATGACAGAGGTGCGTCCCAACACCGACATGGAGCTCAAGTCGACGTCGGTGATCTCGCTTCCGATCGACGAGGCCTCGGCGAAGATCCGCACCGGCCCACCGGTCGACGATGACGAGGACTATGCGCTTCCGAACTGGGCCGGCGTGATCCCGCTCGGCATCTCCGTGGGAGAACCGGTGCCCGATCCGCGCCTCACCGAGGGAATCGAGACGCCCTCACACGTCACCGACTGGACCCGCTGAGATGGCCCTCGACGTCACGAGTGCCATGCACTGGGCCGCCGATCGGCGAAACGGGGTGCTGATCACACTGCGGCGCGACGGCCGCCCGCAGTCGTCCGACATCACATATGCGGTGATGAACGGTGCGTTCGTGATCTCCGTTACCGCCGATCGTGCCAAGACGCGCAACATGCTCCGTGACCCTCGGGTCGTTCTGCACGTCACCGATCCGGACGCGTGGTCGTACGTGGCGTTCGACGGCACCGCTCAGCTCTCCGCGGTCACGACCGAGCCGGGCGACTCCACGAGCGACGCGCTCGTCGAGTACTTCGAGACGGTGACAGGCGGGCCGCACCCCGACTGGGACGAATACCGCCAGGCGATGGTGGACGAAGGCCGGCTCATCGTCCGCCTGGTGCCTGCGAGCGCGGTTGGCCAGGTGCGCTGAGCCGAAATCTGTGGTCGGATTCCACCGTGACGTGACTCGCGAGCGGCGGGTCCGTGGGGGAGATGCGACATGAAGGCGTTGGTGATCGGGGGAACGGGCCCGACCGGACCTGGAGTGGTCAACGGGCTGCTCGACCGGGGCTATGAGGTGGCGATCCTGCACACGGGACGCCACGAAGTGGACACCATCCCCGACTCCGTCGAGCACATCCACACCAACCCGTTCAAGATCGACGAGGTCGGTGATGCTCTCGGCGCCCGGACCTTCGACGTCGTGTACGCGATGTACGGACGCTTGCGACACATCGCGCCGTTCTTCGTGGGACGGACCGGCAAGTTCGTCGCCGTCGGAGGCGTGCCGGCCTACAAGGGATGGGCACGTCCGCACCTCAACACGCCGCGCGGCATGCTCACTCCGATTCGCGAAACCGACCCGCGGGCCGTCGACGACGAGAACGACAAGGTGTCCAAGATCGTCGCCACGGAGGACGTCGTCTTCGAGAACCACCCCGACGCCACACTCTTCCGCTATCCGCTGATCTACGGGCCGGGACAGATCATCCCCCGGGAATGGTGCATCGTCCGCCGCATCGTCGACGGTCGGCGCCGAATCATCATCTCCGACGGCGGGCTCACCCTTCGGAGCGCGGCGTACGGGCCCAACGCGGGCCATGCGTTGAGCCTCGTCGTCGACAACCTCGACGCGTCGGCCGGCAAGTCCTACAACATCGGCGACGAGCACGCGCTCACGATGCGCCAGACCATCGAGACCATCGCCGACGCGCTCGAGGTGGAGCTTGATCTGGTGAACCTGCCCGAGGAGCTCGCCAGCCCGGCGCGACCTTTCCTCGCCGCCGGCTTCACCATGCATGGCCACATCGGCCCAGACGCGATGATGCACGACCTGGGCTACACGGATCGGGTCCCGGTGACGGAGGCGATCGCCGTCACGGCACGCCACCTCCGGGACAACCCGGTGGAGCGGGGCAGCGTCACCGAGATGCGGATGCAGGACCCCTTTGACTATGCGGCCGAGGACGCGCTCATCGACGCATATCGGGCGGCGATTCCCGATGTCCAGGCGATGGCGGATGCCTACGACCCCGACTACCGGGATCGCTACGCGCCGGGCTCGGACGACTGGCGCCTCGTCGAGCCGAGGAGCTGATGGCCGTTCTCCCTCAGATCGAGACCGTCGTCTATCTGATGTTGGAGAACCGATCGCTCGACAACGTCCTCGGTTGGTTGCACGAGGAAGGCGTGCCCAATCTCGTTCCCCACGACTCCCTGCCACAGCACTTCGACGGGATCTCGGCCGGGGCCTACAACGCCGACGGACTCGTGAGGTTCTCCCCCAACAAGTCGGACGACCGTAGCGGGGCGACCCAGTTCCTGCGGTGGCCGCGATGGGATCCGTACGAGGGGATGGCCAACGTCCAGTACCAGATGTACGCCGACGGCTACGGGCGAATGGTCGACACCACCTGGGGCGAGGGGGCACCCATGATGGGTTTCGCCTACGACTTCCAGGATGAGGCCGAGCGGGGGCTGGGCTTCCCCTACGGGCCCACCTCGCGCCTGACCGAGGTCATGGGCGCCTATACGAGGCACCAGCTCCCCGTGCTCTACGGGCTCGCAGAGTCGTTCGCCGTGTCGGACCGGTGGTTCTGTTCGGTTCCGACCGAAACCGACCCCAATCGGGCGTTCGCGATCAGCGGGACCTCGGAGGGGATCACCGGTGACATCCACCTTCATCGCTACGAAGCACCGACGTTCTTCGAAGGCCTCACCGCGGTTGGGAAGAGTTGGAAGATCTACTGGCGGTACACGGGTGCTCTCGACCTGGACCTCCGGCCGGATGAGCGCGTGTGTTACACGGTGGACAAGAACAACCGCCTCCACGATTTCGTGTGGTCCAACCCAGAGCACGCGGGCCCGTACTCGGACTTTCTCGCCGCGCTCTGGGCCAACGAGGAGATCCCATCGCTCTGCTATCTGGAGCCGTACTGGGGGTGGGGAATCGGTGATCCCAACGGCCGCGACTACGTCGGGCTCCAGGGGACCGACTACCACCCGCCCGCCTGGGTCGGACCGGGCGAGGCCGCGCTCGCAGAGTTGTACGCCGCGCTCCGGCAGAGCAAACAGTGGGAGAACATGCTGCTCGTCATCACGTTCGACGAGCACGGCGGGACCTGGGACCACGTGTCTCCACCGACGGCCCCCAACCCGGGTGATCCCAAGTCGCGGGCGTCGAGCTTCGGGTTCACGCGCCTCGGGCCGAGGGTGCCGACGATCCTCGTGTCGCCGTTCATCAAGCCCGGGACGGTGTTCCGGGCTCCCGAGGGATGCCAGGCGTTCGATCACTGCTCCACGATTCGCACGATTCTCGAATGGGCCGGTGCTGGTTCGTTTGCGTCGAGCATGGGCGAGCGGGTGGCAACGGCGACGTTGTTCGATCAGGTGCTCGGCGAGGTGAGATACGACCACCCCGAGGCCTTCGATGTTCCCGAGGGGTATGCCGAACAGGGTGGCGGGCTCGGAAAGCACAACCTCAGGTGGCTGCCCGAGTTCACCATCGAGGCTCTCCGCGAGCTCGCCAAGAACGCGGCATCGGTGGAGGGGCTCGAAAGGCTGCTCGCGGAGATGCGGGTCAGGCTGAGGAACGTTGACGCAACTCTGCGGTCGCGTCCGCCAGCGGAAGAAACGGAGCCGTGACGCCGGCGCGAGCGAGGAGATCGTCTGCTTCCGCGAGGCACCGCAGCGCCTCGTCCACCTGATCGGCCTGCCCCAGAGCGACCCCGAGTGCCTCGAGACAATGGGGAAGCTCGATGATGAGTCCGTATCGCCGAGCCAACTCGACCGCGCGTCGTCCGGCGGCGACGGCGTCGCTGGGCGACGTGTCCGAGACCAGGCCGGCCTCGAGTGCCCCGCGCCTCACCTCGTGGAGCGGCCATCCCCGATCGGAGTCCGCCTCTGCGATCGCGGCGAGTTGTCTGTGGGCAGCTGGGCTGTCGCCCAGCGCCTTCAGCGACCAGGCCGCGCTGATCCTGCCGTGGCATGCGAGTCCTCCGAAGCCACCCGATCGGGCGATGATCGTTTCGGAGTAGCCGAGCGCGAGCTCGAGGTCGGCGAAGAGAAGGTCGTGGGAGAGGCCCTGTTCCTGCACCATGGCCGCGGTCTCTTCGCCGCGACGCCGCTGATCGTCGATCCGCGCCGGCGCGGCCTCGATGACCGCCGAACCCTCGCCGCGGCGCAGAGCCACGCCGCTGAGCAGGTTCTCCATGAACTCGCGCTGGAGTGCGAGTGCGAACCCTTCGCTACGGAGGACCTCCCCGGAGACCTGGACTGCACCGTCGAGGTCCCCATCGTGGAACCGGGTCCACGCTTGCCAGGCGCCGTAGGAGGCGGTCACGGTCGGATTGTCGAGGCTCGCGATGTGGGGCGCAGCCTCCCTGAGCAGGGGGAACCCGGACGCGATGTCGCCCCGGACGAGGTGGCCCACGCTCTGCCACAACCGGGCATAGGCGTGGGCGTACTGGTCCCCGGATTTCTTCAGCGCGCTCACCGCGGCGGCCATTGCGGATTGGCACGTCTCGATCTCGCCGAAGATCGACAGGTTGCCCAGCACCCAACGACCCCGACCGACCGACCAGGAGTCCCCGATCTCGGCACCGACGTCGATGGCGCTGCGAGCGTCGGCAGCGGCCGCACGGAAGGACCCCGTGTTCTCCCTCACGAGGGCCCGCCCTGCGTGGAGCCGCGCCCGCAGCTGATGTGACTGGTCATCGAGTGACGCCAGCGCCACTCCGAGCCAATCCTCGGCCACGACGTTGGCGCCGACCAACGACCAGTAGGCCGCGAGGTCGTTCACCACCTCGGGCAGTCTGTCCGGCTGGTGGTCCCGCAGCCACGTCAACGCCAGGCGGAGGTTGCCGTCCTCGGGCCGAAGTCGGCGGGCGAGGTCGAGCTCGCTCGGCCCCTCCGCGAGCGGCGCCATCTCCTTCACGAGGGCTGCGAAGTGCTCGGCGTGTCGACGGTCCACCTCTGCACGCTCTTCGTCGGTCAGCTGGGCGGCGCCGTACTGGCGGACCGTTTCGAGCTGGCGTAAACGGGACGGACTTCCCGGGGTCGTCGGCATCCGGACGAGGAGCGACACATCGAGCAGATGTTCGAGGGTGTCGATCAGCGCGACGTCGGCCCGGTCCCTGGCGCAGACGGCCGCGGCTGCCTCGAGCGTGAAGCCGACGGCGAAGGCACACAGGCGGTGCAGCGTCGCCCGATCGCCGTCGCTCAGCAGACCGGCGCTCCACTCGATCGATGCAGTGAGGGTGCGGTGACGCTCCGGACTCGAGCGCGGCCCCGTTGTCAGCAACCGGAGCGCGTCGTCGAGGCCGGCGAGTATCTGGGGCACATCCAGGGCGCGCAGCCGCGCAGCGGCAAGCTCGATGGCGAGAGGCAAACCGTCGAGCCGACGGCAGATCTCCGCTACCGCGTCCGGATGCAGCGACGGATCGAAGTCGGGTCGAACCTGGCGACCCCGCTCGACGAACAGGCGGACTGCGTCGCTGCGTGCGGCGTCCTCCCCTGCGTTGTCGGGCAGCGTGAGCGGTGGAACCGCCCACACCTCTTCTCCGGCGAGATCGAGTGGCGAACGCGACGTCGCGAGCACCGAGACCCGGGGACACTGGGAGACGATTCGGCTCGCGAGCCGGGCTGCCACCTCCACGTGGTGCTCGCAGTTGTCGATCACGACGATCGCAGCATCCTGCTCGAGGCGACGCACCACCGCGTCGAGCGCGGATTTGTCGTCGACGACCTTGGCGCCGACGACGTCAGCGGCCGCGCGGTGGATCGCACCGGCGTCGCCGAGAGGCGTCAGGTCGAGCCACCAAACGTCGTCATCACTCGGTAGCGACGCCGCCGCTTGGATCGCGAGTCGGGTCTTGCCCGCTCCTCCCGGCCCGGTGAGCGTGACGAGCCGATGCGATGCCAGGCGCTCCTGGATCGCGGCGATCTCCTCGCGCCGGCCGATGAAGCTGTCGCCGGGGACGGGGAGGTTGCCGGCCTGGTGCGACGAGCGGAGGGGGGCGAAATGTGACGCGAGGTCCGGGTGGCTCAGCTGGAAGATGCGCTCTGGTCCGTCGAGATCTCGGAGGTGGTACTCGCCGAGATCGATCAGCTCCACCTCATCGGCCTCCCCGGCGATGACCCGGTGGACCAGGTCTCGAGTCGTGGACGACGCCAGCACCTGACCAGGACTGGCGAGATCGCGCATGCGCGCGGGCAAGATGACGCTGATCCCGCTGTAGTTGGACTCGTCGCGGAGCCGTGCTTCGCCGGTGTGAAGGGCGACCCTCAGCGACACCGGGTGCACCGTCGGCCAGACTTCGTCGCGGAACGCCCGCTGGATGTCCAGCGCGGCGTTGACTGCCGCGGTGGGCGATGTGAAGACCGCGACGGTGCTGTCGCCCTCACCCTGTTCGATGGGTCGTGCGCCGCCGTGCTCGGCGACGAGGTGGTCGATGATCTCGTAGTGGCGAACGATTGCTCTCGCCATGTTCTCTTCGCTGTGGACCCACTGCCGTGTCGAGCCGGCCACGTCGGTGAGGAGGAATGTCACGGTCCCGGTCGGGAGCCTCGGGACGTGGGCGGGCGTCGCCCTCGCAGGGGCCGGAATCTCGGTTCCGCTGACGATCTCGCGCTCGAGCTGCACGAGATCGGGTCCGGGCTCGGTTCCCACCTCTGCGAGCAGCTGTGCGCGGTAACTGTGGAATTGGCGCACGGCGTCGGTTCGCCGTCCGTCAGCGGCGAGCGCCTGCATGAGGAGCGCGCGGGGTCGATCGCGAAACGGGTGGGCCCCGATGTGCGGGGTGAGCTCGGCGATCGCGGTGGCGTGATCACCCGAACGGATGCGTCTCTCGATCAGGTCCTCGGTGGCACCCGTACGACGTTCTTCCAGCCGAGCCACCTCGATCCGGCACCAATCTTCGGACCCGAACTCCGCATAGGCGTCACCACGCCACAGAGACAGGGCATCCATCAACAGCGCGATGGCGTCAGCTGGTGCCGCTGTGCTCGCGGCGTCGATGAGAGCTTCGAAGCGATGGGCATCGACGTCCTCGGCCCTGAGGAGGTAGCCGGGCGCCTCGGTGACCAGCACGTCGTAGCCGAGCACGGCGCGGAGCCGGCTCACCGAGGTTCGCAGCGATGCTGCCGAGACCTGCAGCAGCTCGGCGAGCCAGTCGGTCGACGCCACCTCACCCGCGCGGACGATCAGAGCAGCGACGAGGCGCCGCTGAGCTGCACTCGCCAGGGTGATCGCGGCGCGATCCTCGCGGATGACACGCAGCGGTCCGAGAACTTCGAACCTCATCGTGGATCCCCCATGGCCGCCGAAATGTAGCAGCGACGCAACCGACACCAACCGGGCGTGCTGCGCAGTCGCAACGAGCGTGCAACGCGCTCCGCCGCACCCTTCCTCCGGGCGGAAACACCCGCCTCCAACCCAGAGGGGGAATCACATGTACCTGTTCACAAGGACCAGCACTGTCGAGATGGCGCGGGCTCTCGAAGCGGTGGAGTTCGCGACCGACATCGCGGCGTACGTGACGAAGAGCACCGATCTCGAGCTCCACGTGTGGACTGCGGCGTACGGCAACCCGGGGACCCTCACATGGAGCTCCCTCGTGGAGTCGCCCGCTGCGATGATGAAGACCAGCGAGCGGCTGCTCGCCGATCCCGAGTATCTGAGCCGAATCGGCGAGGCCGCCGGGCTGTTCACCAGCGCTCCAGACGACAACATCACCCAGATCGTGGGCGCGGCCGGTCCGCCGAACGCGGGTGCGAGCAACTTCGTCGCAGTTCTCACGGCCGGCTGTGCGGTCGGCAGGTTCGCGGAGGCGATGGCCTGGGTGTCGACATCATGAACTACGTCGCCGAGCTGACGGGCACCTCGATCGCATTCGTCCGCTCGGTGTACGGCGAGGTGGGCACCGTCGGCTGGGTGACGAGCGTCGACACGATGGAAGAGCTCGACGTCGCCGATGCGGCGCTCGCTGCCGACCCGGGCTACCTGGAGCGTCTCGGTCAGACCGGGGAGTTCTTCATCGCCGGTAGCTCCCATCGCATCCTGAGCCGACGGCTCGACGGATGAGGGCCTGCAACGTCACTGCGACGGGGCCCACCCCGGTCACCCGTTCCCGCTGCCGGAGCTCGACGTGGCCGACGTCGCTTCGGTCACCGCCTTCTTGGGAGCGGTCCTGACCCGACCCGAGGTGACCTCGAACGGCGGCATCGACATCTTGGTGAACAACGCGGGCCGGTTCTCGTTCGGGAGCCCCTTCGCGCTCGATCCGGGGCTCTATTTTCCGGGCGTCGAGCTGTCGATGGCAACGGTGTATGGCGGGCACCTCGCGGTCACCAAACGGGCTCTTCCAGGCGGTCGCGGCCAAGGCGGCGGGCGGCTACGGGCGGATCCTGTTCACGACGTCGGTGGCGGGGTACTTCGTCGGAGGGAGCGAGCCGGGCTCGGCCTTCTACCACACGTATCTGTCGGGCAAACGAGCGTTGCTGGCCGATGGCAACACCTCGCGGGCGATAACGGAAGCTGCCGGTCTGGGCGTGGGCGTCTCGACCGTCAACCCGGTGGCGATCAACACCGCACTGGCCGAGGGGCTCAACCCGATCTTCCTGCAGCCGGTGGACGGCTCGGGCAACTCGATTGGCGACCCCGTCTTCCAGGACTTCCTCGATCTGGTGCGCGATTTCCTCGCCAACGGTGTTCCGGTCGGGCTGGCGGGCGAGGGCTACCGGCAGTTGCTCGAGATGGCGGACCCCGATCCCAACATCGTCATTGGCGGTGCCGATGGCGCGCCGGCGATCCAGGGGGCAACGAGTTGCTGCTGACGACGCTCGTCGACGAGAACGAGCAGTCCGCTCTTCGTCTCGTCCCTGGACGGCGTCGCCGCTGACAGCCCGGACGCGGCTCAGTTCAGGAGAACAGGAGCAGGCGCAGCGCGAGCCCGACGCCGCAGAAGAAGACGAACACGGCGATCCCCGCGCGCTTGCCGTGGTTGCGGTAGAGCCACACCGTGAACGACCAGTTGTTGACGAAGTCGGGATCGTGCTTGCGCTTGAGAAGTCCGGTCAGGGCTACGCACGGGCACCCCAGCAGCCCGATCTGCAGGATCACTGCGGTGACCACGATCGAGACGTACAGCTCACCGGGAAACCATGCGGCGCCGACGATCACGAGCCCGATGACGAACGGCATGTGGATGAGGTCGATCACGTGACCGAGCCACCACCAGAACTTCGTG
>Ga0114933_10002482_pt1 | contig 19152 bp, 19 predicted proteins | sample 4SBtaG_FD_89691 | JGI IMG/M metagenome (GOLD analysis project Ga0114933, IMG submission 89691) | Deep subsurface microbial communities from Kolumbo volcano to uncover new lineages of life (NeLLi) - 4SBTROV12_W25 metaG | ecosystem: Environmental > Aquatic > Marine > Volcanic | place: Kolumbo... | reverse complement strand
TGGAACCAACAAAAATGTCCAAATTCACTTATCATTTGGTGCAACAGAAGCAAAACCACCAGACGATGTAGATGCCATAATGGATGTTACAGAGACTGGAACTACTTTACAACAAAACGGACTTAAGATTACTGACGTTGTGATGGAGTCAAGTGCACACCTCATTGCCAATAAAAAATCATTGAAGGATAAGAAAAAGCGTGAAAAGATTTTTGATATCGTCACTCTAATGAAAGGTGCAGTACAAGGAAGAAAATACTTGCACTTATACATGAACATTAGAAAGTCAAACTTGAAAAAATTACTAAATGATATTCCGTCACTGAAAAAACCAACAGTCAGTCCTCTCAGTGAAGATGGTTGGTATGGTGTAAACACTGTAATTCTCAAATCAGATTTCCACAAATTAATTCCAAAATTGCGAAAGATCGCACAGGGGTTAGTGGTACATGAACCAAGACAGATTCTTGAGCTTGAGGAGATAAAGCGTGACGAAGAGAATTGATCAAGATATTACAGGTTCGTAACGTCGATAGTTTTGTAGAATCTAGGCGTCAGAAAACCTCCACAAAAGATAGGAAAATTGTTCAATCAATACTTGATGACGTTAGAAAGAATGGAGATGCAGCTGTTAAGAAATACGAACAGAAATTCAATGGAAGAAAGATTGTATCATTACGTCCAAATCAAAAAGAACTAAATCAAGAATTGGAAAAATTAACTAAAGAACAAGATCGTGCAGTTATATCATCATGTGATAAATTATTTGAGAATCAAATTATACTGAAAGAAAAACTAATGAATTCAGTTAGTAAAATTCCAAATATTTCCTTTACACCAATTTCAAGTGTAGGTTGCTATGTACCTGGTGGTCAGGCTAGGTATCCAAGTTCTGCTATAATGGCGGTAACAACTGCAAGTGTAGCCGGTGTAGAACGTATTGTAGTTGTTTCACCACCTGGTATTGATGGTAAAATTGATCCAATGACAATATATGCTGCATTTGCAAGTGGTGCTACTGAGATTTACAAAGTTGGTGGTGCACAAGCAATAGGTGCTTTGGCATACGGAACAAAATCTATACCTAAAGTTGATAAAATTGTTGGACCTGGAGGAAAATTTGTTAGTATTGCTAAGGCAATTGTCAGTGAACAAACTTCTATTGACATGATTGCAGGACCAACAGAGCTTGGAATTATAGTAGATACAACTGCAGATCCTGAACTGGTTGCACTAGATCTTATTTCACAGGCAGAGCACAGTAATGATACGATGTGTTTTGTAATTACAACATCAAAAATTATGGCAAAACAAATTCAAAAATCAGTTGAAAAATTAGTTCCAGATGTAGAAAGAAGTACAATTGTAAAACAAAGTATTTCAAAAAATGGATTTATTGCAATATGTAAAAATCAAGATGAAGTAATTGATGTTGCAAATAAGATTGCACCAGAACACATGGAATTGATGGTGAAAAACGCCAGAACATTATCAAAAAGGATTACCGGTCCTGGTCTAGTTCTGATTGGAAACAATTCACCATCATCTGCAAGTGATTATCTACTAGGAACAAACCATATACTCCCAACCAATGGATTTGGAAAAACTAGAGGTGGTTTATCTGTATTAGACTTTCTGAAATTACAGACTGTCATTGAGACTAAAAAGTCAACATTAAGCAGCATCTCAGATAATCTAAAGACACTTACTGATGCAGAGAATTTACCAAATCACTACAAATCTGTTGAGAGGAGACTAGAATGAATCGCATATTTGAAAAACGACTAAATGAATTATCAAAGCTAAAAGGATATCAAAAACCGGAAAAGGTTTCAGATGCAATCAAGCTTGATTCAAATGAAAACTTTGCAATCAAAAAAGAATTCCAGATAGAACTAATACGTGAGGCACAGAAACGCTGTGATGTAAGACAGTATCCATTAGGCGACGTTGAAAACCTCATTTCAGAACTTGCAAAGTATCTCAAGGTTCCTGCTAACATGATTGGAGTTGGAAATGGCTCAGATCAGATTCTTGATTTAATGTTAGTAAACTTGTGTTCCAAAAAAACTAAAATTCTAACATCTGATCCAACTTTTGGATTTTTTGAGGAAAGATGCAAACTTTATTCAATTCCAACGATTAAAATTCCATTTTCTGAAAAAATGAAGCTAAACATAGACGATTTCATAAAAAAATCCAAATCTGCAGATATGATTTACTTGGATTCCCCAAATAACCCTACAGGATTCCAATTCACAAGAAACGAACTAAAGAAGCTGATCAAATCATTCAAGGGACCAATAATAATTGATGAGGCATATGTAGAATTTGCAGATTCATCAGTAGTTAGCCTTGTCAAACAATATGATAATCTAATTGTAGTACGCACACTCTCCAAAGCATTTGGATTAGCTGGTTTAAGATTAGGATATTTTGTAGCAAATAAAAAAATCACTGATATTTTTACAAAAATAATACAATATCCATATCCACTTAACACATTAGCAATACAATGCGGAATTTTAGCTCTACAAAAATCAAATAAAATATCTTCAGTTTTTTCATTAATCAAAAATGAACGAAAGAAAATTATACAGAATCTAAGAAAAAGCAATGCATTTGAAGTGTTTGATTCAAATGCTAATTTTGTACTCTTTGATGCAAAAGGAGCAGATAGTAGAGTATACAATGCACTAATCGAACAAGGAATTTCTATTCGAAAACTTGGAAAACTAGGCATGCACAAAGGCTGTTTAAGAGTAACTGTAGGAACTCCAGAAATGAATTCTAAATTCTTGTTGGCAATACGTGATCTCTTAGAATGACCATGAATGATAATTCAAGCAATATGCTTGTCTCAGATTTAGTTATTAATGATGCAAAAGATATTGATGCAATAATTTTTGATTGTGATGGTGTTCTTGTAGATATTACAGAGTCATATGATACTGCAATAAACGAAACTGTTTCGTATATATTAAAAGATATTCTAGGCATTCAAGCTGACTCTATTGTAACACCAGAAATTCTCTATGGTTTTAAATCAAAGGGTGGATTTAATGATGAAGTTGCAGTTTGTTATGCAGTTATACTTAGTTCGTTTGCAGCAAAAGAATTAGGAAAATCATTTACAGAAATAATTAAAGATGTAATTGATAATTCTGATGAGACAGGAATAATTTCAGTAGATAATTTTCTAGAAAGCATTAATGTTAAGATCACAAGTATCAAGGAGAAATTAAATTATTTTGGTTCACATGAGACAAGTTACATCTACACAATATTTGATCAGGTTTTTTATGGAGCAGAATTATATGAGAAAATTTACAGTAAACCTGCAACATTATCAACTAATGGTTTAATAGAAAAAGACAAGGTTCTAATCAATTCTGAATTAATTTCCAGTTTAGAAAAAAAATTTGGAAATAAAATTGCAGTAGTTACTGGTAGAGGAAAATTTGCATTTTCATATTCATTAAAAAACTTCTTAGATAATTTTGATCTATCAAATTCTATATTTCTAGAAGATGAATCAAAAGAACTTGCAAAACCAAATGTTGAACCACTCCTAAAATCAATTAGAGGCTTGAATTCAAAGCACTGTATCTATGTGGGTGATTCTATGGAAGATATGTTGATGGCCAATAAGGCAACAGAAATGGGGATTAAGACTACTTTTTGTGGGATTTTTGGAACTAGTAAAAAACCCGAAATTAAACTTGAGATGTTCAAAAAGAATAATGTGCCTATAATTTTGGAGTCAATTACACAGATTCCGAAGGCATTAAATCTGGATTAATTCCAAATAATTTTCGGTGTTTTGATGAAATCTAGAAAAACAAGTATCAAAAGGGAAACAAAGGAAACCAATGTTACAGTAAATGTAAATCTTGATGGTAATGGTAAAACTTCCATTAATACTGGAATTAGCTTTCTTGATCACCTGATCACTTCATTTGGAAAGCACTCCATGTTAGATCTTACTGTAAAAGCAAAATCAAAAGACGGAATTGAACATCATTTGATAGAAGATACTGCAATTACAATTGGTTCTGCAATAGACAAAGCATTAGGAAACAGATCTGGAATAACTAGATTTAGTTATGCATCAGTTCCAATGGATGAAGCATTAGCTGAAACCTCAATTGATTTGGTAAAAAGGCAATTTAGTAAAATCTCACTAAATACAAAGAGAACCAAAATTGAAGGAATATCAAGAGAGGATATAGAACACTTCTTTTTGTCTCTTACACAAAATTTGAACTGCTGTATACACATTACTGTAAAGTATGGCGATAATGACCATCACAAAATAGAGGCGGCAATAAAATCAATGGCAGTTGGATTACGTTCTGCTCTAACTAAAGATGCAAAACAAAAGGGAATACCTAGTACAAAAGGCGCAATGTAATGGTTGACGTTGCAATTTTTGATTATGGCGCAGGAAACATCTTTAGTCTAAAAACATCACTTGAAAAAAACGGTGCTACAGTAGACGTAATTACAAGTTTTGATCAAACAAAAAATTATTCTGGTTTATTACTTCCAGGAGTTGGAAATTTTGATCCTGCAATTAGAAGTATTCGTGATTACTCTGCTACCAAATTTTCAGAATTTGTTCAGAACAAAATTCCTGTTCTTGGCATATGCCTTGGAATGGAGATGTTCTTTAAACAAAGTGAAGAAGGAAAAGAAAAGGGTCTTGATGTAATAAATGGTGAAGTGGTTCTTTTACCAGAAAATATGAAAATACCTCATATGGGATGGAATAGTTTACAAATTAAACGAGATAGTATTATTCTAAATGGTGTTGATGACGGTTCTTGGGTATATTTTGTCCACTCATACAGAATAAAACCAACAGATGAGAAAATTATTGTCGCTAATGCTGATTATGGTATTCAAGTACCTGCAGTTGTTGAGAATGGAATATTTTATGGAACACAATTTCATCCTGAAAAATCAGGCAAAGTGGGTTCTTTAATGATAAAAAATTTTCTTAGAGTGTGTAAAAAATGAAAATAATACCTGCAATTGATCTTATGGATGGTAAAGTAGTTCGTTTAGTTAAGGGTGATCCTAAACAAAAAACCGTATACAGTGAACAACCAATTGAAATTGCAAAAAAATGGCAGAACGCGGGTGCTGATTTCTTACATCTAGTCGATCTTGATGCAACACTTGGTTTAGGATCAAATTCGGAATTAATTGAAAAGATATCTAATGAGATAGATATTCCAGTTCAAGTTGCAGGAGGATTAAGAACTGTTGAAAAAATTTCCAATGTATTAGAATTTGCACAAAGAGTAGTAATTGGAACAATAGCATTTGAACTAGTAGAAAATAAACAAAGAGACACTTTATCTACATTAATTTCAAAATTTGGGAAAGACAGACTTGTAATATCAATAGATCATAATGATGGAGAAATTGTAACTCATGGTTGGCAAAAATCATCAGGCATAAAATTATTTGATGCATTAAATCAGTTTGTGGATTATGGTTTTTCAGAATTTTTAATGACAAATATTTCAAAAGATGGGATGTTAGAAGGACCTGATATTGTTACACTCAAAGAAGCAACTAAAATCAATAATGCTAACATTATTGCAAGTGGTGGTGTATCCAACCTTAATGATCTTGTAAACATTAAAAATTGTAATCCTTTTGGAGTTATTTTGGGAAAAGCATTGTACGAAAATCTTGTTACAATTGAAGAGGCTAAAAAAATATGACACTTACAAAACGCATTATTCCATGTTTGGATGTAGCAAATGGTAGAGTTGTGAAGGGATTACACTTTGAATCAATCAAAGATGCCGGTGATCCTGTTTTATTAGCTGAAAAATATAGTAATGAAGGCGCAGATGAATTAATATTTCTAGATATAACTGCCTCCTCCGAACAACGTGAGACCATTAAATCTCTAGTTTCAAAAATTGCTCAAGTCATAGATATTCCATTTACTGTTGGTGGTGGTGTAAAAAGCCTACAGCACGCGCGTGATATCTTACTTAATGGTGCTGATAAAGTGGCCATAAACACAGGAGCCGTCAAAAATCCCAGTGTATTGACTGAATTAATGGAATTATTTGGAAGACAGTGTGTTGTTGTAGCAATTGATTCAAAAAGAAATTACAATATTGAAAAAGGGAAGAATATTTTTACTGAAAATAATAAACAGTTTTGGTTTGAGGTTTTCATTTATGGTGGAAAAAAAGAGACTGGATTGGATGCAATTGATTGGGCACAACAAGTTGAATCATATGGTGCAGGTGAGATATTATTAACTAGTATAGATAAGGATGGAACAAAAGATGGTTATGATACTTTACTAACAAAACAAATTGTAGATAATGTATCAATTCCTGTAATTGCTTCTGGTGGTTGTGGTAAACCAGAAGATATGATTAATATTTTTAAGAATACTGAAGTAAGTGCAGCATTAGCTGCATCAATTTTTCATTATGAGAATCATTCTGTTGATCGTGTTAAACAAATGATTAAGCAAAGTGGAATTGAAGTTAGATATTAAATTTTATTATTCTGAGGGATCACATACATTTCCATTAAACTGAGTACCATCTTGTAATACTTTATCTATAAATTCAAATTGCATTTCTTTTGGTGCAAGAGTTAAATTTTTTCGGTCTTCTGTAAGAGTTGTTCCTGTTACAAGAACAGTCCATGTCCCAACAATATCTTCTTTAACACACATGTCGGCTACTCGTTCTAATGATGGTCTAAAGTATGCTTTACCATCTGGTTTTAGACTACCATTAAAATCAAAACTGTAGTATGTTTTACCATCTGGTCTGTTAAATGCTACAGTTCCATCTTCAAGAGGATGCAAGCTAAATGTTATGAAAACATTTTCACCTAGTACATACTTACTTTTGTCAATTGATATTGGACCTACAATTTGATAATCTATTTCATATTGCTTTATTTGAGATTCATTTACTTGATATGCAATAATAACTATAATTACAATAACAGCAATTCCTATTGCAATTCCAGTTGGTTTATTCATGATTTTTTCTGTAATTGTTTCGCTTTAAATTTATTTTCCCTCATAAAATATTCTAAATAATAATTAATATTCAGAAATTTCTAATTTTTGATGCATTTTTTTGTAACATTTTCAAGTTTTATTCGTTAATTAGTACTATTTGGAACATTTTCTAGCCAAGAAAATTAAGTATTACTTAATTTGATATTAGGATATTTTAAGAAGATAATTTGTGAAAAATAATAATGGCTAAAACCCATCTAAAATGTAGAGAATGTAAAAAGGAGTATGAACCTACTTTCAAGTATATTTGTGATGAATGTTTTGGACCACTGGATGTACAATATAATTTTCCTAAAATAACTAAAGAAACATTTCATAATAGAGAAAAAACATATTGGCGTTATCATGAACTATTACCAATTCATGATAAAAATAATATAGTTAGTATTGAGGCAGGAATGACTCCTTTGGTAAAAGCTGAAAAGCTTGGAAAGGAATTAGGTTTATCAAATTTATACATAAAAAATGATTCAGTAAATCCAACATTTTCATTTAAAGATAGACCTGCAGGTGTTGCAATATCTAAAGCAAAAGAATTTGGATTAAAGTCTGTTGGATGTGCATCAACTGGAAATCTAGCTTCTGCTACTGCAGCACATGCAGCTAAAGCAGATATGCCATGTTATATTTTTGCACCAAGTAATATTGAAACTGCAAAGATTGCACAAGCACTGTCATATGGTGCACAATACATTTCAGTTGATGGAACATATGATGATGCAAATAGAATTGCTGCTCAAATAGGTGACAGAAAAGGCGTGGGTGTAGTTAACATCAATATGCGTTCATACTATGTAGAAGGATCTAAAACTTTGGGTTATGAAGTAGCAGAACAATTAGATTGGAATGTTCCAAATCATCTTATAGTTCCTACTGGAAGTGGTGCAATGTTAAATGCAATTTGTAAAGGATTTGAGGAATTACAGATTACTTCCTTACTTGATGATTTATCTTCATTACATATGCACTGTGCACAACCACATGGATGCGCACCTATAGTTGATGCATTTAAGAAAAATTCTGATAAAGTAATTCCAGTAGAACAACCTGAAACTGTTGCAAAAAGTTTAGCAATTGGTGATCCTGGTGATGGTCGTTATGTATTAAAAAGATTAAAACAGTATAATGGAATTGCAGAAGAAACAAACGACAAAGAAATTCTAGACGCAATTTTACTCCTAGCAAAAACGGAAGGAATTTTTACAGAACCTGCTGGTGGTGTATCAGTCTCTATTTTGAAAAAAATGGTAGAAGAAGGCAAGATTGACAGAGATGAAACTACAGTTTGTTATGTAACTGGTAACGGTTTGAAGGCTACTGAATCAATTATGAGTGTATTAACTAAACCTCAAGTAATGCAAGCTGATGTTGCAAAGATCTCAGCAGTAATAGGATAATGATAAAATGACAAAAATTACCTTTACAATTCCATCAGTTCTAAATGCAGGAGGCGGTGAAAAGAAAACAGAACTAGAAGTATCAACTCTAAAAGAATCATTTGAAAAAATTTCAGAGATTATGGGTGATGATTTTAAGAGAAAAGTTTTCGAATCTGATGGATCTCCACGTTCTTTGATTAATATCTACATAAATGGCAAAAATGCCGCATTTGATAGTGGTCTTGATACTATACTAAATGAAAATGACGAAGTTTACATTTTACCTGCAGTTGCAGGAGGTTCTGAGCTTTCTGAAAAAGAACTTGATCAATATTCAAGACAGGTGATGTTAGAGCAAATTGGCTATCAAGGTCAGTTGAAATTAAAAAATTCTACTGTATGTGTTGTTGGTGTTGGTGGACTTGGTAATCCAATCACAACACGTCTAGCTGCAATGGGTGTAGGTAAGCTTCGAATTGTTGATAGAGATGTAATAGAACTTTCAAATTTGCACAGACAAACAATGTTTAATGAGGAGGATGTAGGGCAAGTCAAAGTTGAAGTTGCTGCAAGAAAATTAAAGAAGAACAATCCCCAAGTTGAAATTGAAGCATTACCTATTTCTATAAATGATTACACAGCACTTGATGTAGTTGAAGGATGTGATGTAGTAATTGATGCACTAGATAGTGTTAATGCACGTTATTCATTGAATAAAGCATGTATTGAAAAAAATATTCCATGTGTTTTAGGTGCTGCAGTTGGAGTAACAGGTCAAGTTTTTACAGTAATTCCAAACAAATCAGCATGTTATTATTGCATGTTTCCTGCATTAGATGAAGATTTAATGCCAACATGTAGTTTAGAAGGAGTTCACCCATCAATTCTTTCTGTAGTTGGTGGAATAGAAGTTCACGAAGCAGTTGATATTTTAATTGGCAAGACACCAAAATCATCAGAAAAATTTTTGAGTATTGATCTAGAAAATTTAGAATTTTCATCTGTTAGGACGTTTAAACAGGATGAATGTTCAGTATGTGGAACTGGTAAGAAAAATGAAGTTCCAAAACAAGAACTTATTTTGGAAGAATTATGTGGACGAAACAAAGGCAAAAGAACATTTTCAATCACACCAACATATAATGTTGAACTAAATGTAGATACTGTTACAAGTGTTGCAAAAGAAAAAGGATTCTTAGTTGAAAATCAAGGTGATTTAGGTTTGTCTATGCGTACAAATGATCTTTCTGTTAGTTTTATGAAGAGAGGTTCAGCTGTTGTAGTAGGACCAAAGGATGAATCTGAGGCAATATCACTCTACAAAACTCTCTTAAGTGTATCATAGACTTTATACATTAAAAATACATTCAAAATTAATTGAATATTTTTGTAACTGGTGGTGCCGGATTTATTGGAAGTTTTCTTACTAAATCTCTATTAGAAAATGGATATTCTGTAACAATTTATGATTCACTTGTAAATAGTTCAGCAGATAATGCTAAAAAATTAGAGAAACTAGGTGCAAATTTTATTTGTGGTGACATTACAGATTTGAAAAAACTTTCAGAATCTATATCTAGTCATGATATTTGCATTCATTTAGCTGGACAGACTGATGTGTTATACTCTATAGAAAATCCTGAGTACAATAATCTGGTAAATATTACTGGAACAAAAAATTTACTAGATTCATGTGTGAAAAATAATATTGATGTTATAGCTGCATCATCTGCAGCAGTTTATGAAGATTCTAATGAATTATTATCAGAATCATCACCTTCTAAACCAGCTTCACCGTATGGCCAAAGCAAACTCATTATGGAACAACTACTTACCGATGCTTCAATATCAAGTAAAATCAACTGTCTTAGTCTTAGAATGTTTAATGTTTATGGAAAATGTCAAAATATAGAATATGCAGGTGTAATCACAAAATTTTTAGAGAATATCAAAAACGAAAATGATTTAATAATATTTGGTGATGGTACTTCTTCTAGAGATTTTGTTCATGTGAATGACGTTGTAGATTCCATGATTCTGGCAATGCACAAAATTAAAGGAAAAAAAGGAGAAATATACAATATTGCCAGTGGTACAAATACAAAAATTCTAGAACTTGCAGAAATGATGATTTCAATTACTGGAAAAAACTCTATTTCAATAAACTATTCTCCTAGTAAAAGTGGTGAAATAGTTCATAGTCAAGCTGATATTTCGCTTGCAAGAAACTCACTCGGTTATTCTCCAAAAGTATCTCTTAAAGAAGGACTTGAAGATTTGATAAATTCATAGATTTTTCCTTGGATATGTATTTAAAATATTACAAATAAACTAGATCAATGCATATTGGAATTATATTTTCATCCATGTTTCTATTAATTTTAATTCCTACAGTTTCATACATTTCTGCAGATCAAATTATTTTTCCTATAGTTTCATACATTAATCCAGATGATAATACACTTCCTGCTTCTGCATTTATTCAAATAATACATAGAGATTCAAATGGAAATCTTTTAGCGTATATTGAATCGGATAAAATAGCTATAATGCATAATGACGCTATGATAGAATTAATGGATATGCAGAGTTCTACTGGCACAGATCCAGTTTATGATATTAATGGAAACAACGTAGAAGTAATTATTAGACAGCAAGTAACGGAAATTGAAACTACTACACTATCTACTGATACTAAATTAGTTTCTACTGTTAAAGATAAAGATGGAAATGAAATTATTATTCTTAGAATGGTACATGATGGTTATATGGCACATGCTGGTGATACAGTAACAACATATTGGAATTTTGCCAGAATCATCTAGAAGTTCTTTTTGCAAAGATTATTCCAACAGCTACTGAAAAGAATACTATTAATGGTAACAATCTATAGGGTTGATTTGTCTGATCTGTAAGTCCTGTAAGAAACGGTGCTGTAAGTAGAGCTCCTGATATAAGAACTAAAATACTGTTTGAATACCTGTTGCTTTTTGATTTAATAAATAATCCAATTGTTACAGGCAGTAAAAATAATATAAATAGACTATCAATTCTCATTCCAAACGCAAATGCTGTAAATCCTAACCAAAATTCATCCGAATTCCATTCCAATCCAACTTGAGATTGTGTGGATGAGACAACTATTCCTATAAGAAAAATTATTAAAATTATTAATCCAATAATTATTTTTCTTTGTTTTGAAATATCTGAAGTTAAAATGAAAAATATAGACATTGGTGCATAAAATGCGGTTAAGATTTTTGAAAATATAGACAGAACATAGAATATTGGTGACAATGACCATATTTTGATTACCAAATATAATGATAGTAAATAAAAAAGAATCCAAAATGTAGAAAAAGCGGCTGAAGTATCAAATTTCAAAAATAAATTACTTTGTAAAACTAGTATTAACGAAATTAATCCTGCAAGTCTGCTATCTGTAATTTTACTCGTAAATAGATACGTTACAAGTAATAGTCCAATACTTGATATCAATGGTATTACAAAGAAATTTCCAAAAACAATTTGTGATGTTTTTAATAAAATATGTTTAACATGAGGTTCAAAACTTGTTATCTGTTCTGGCCAGAAACTTTCCATGTTTGATAATTTATGCTTTAGTCTTTCCCAATCACCATACACTTCATCAATTTCACCGACATTTTTTCCAATTTCTATTTCATTTATTGATATTGAGATGTATCCTGCAATTATAACGATAAGTGCAATAATAGCTATCTTTTTTGATACTTGAAATTTGGTTAGAAAATCTATTTTTTCTAACAATCCTCTACTTTTTGAGAAATAAAAAATTCCAAAAACGATAATGTTAGTTACTATTAGCGGAATTGCTAATCCACCAATTTCAAATGGTTCTATAACCACATGTTGTAGAATACCAGCATTATCAAATTCTGATTTGAAAAATGTCTCTGAAAATAGAGCAGGAAAAACTACTGGACTTAAACTAATTAGTACAACTGAAATTGAAAAGAGAAAGACAATCCAAGATACTCTACTATGTTTTTCATTTTCATATTTTTCCATTATGTTACAAAAAACATCATTGTTTTAAGACTTTTTACATTATTTTCAGTATAAAAGATTCTAAAAGTTTGTATGTATATGATCTGATGATTAACTGTTGTGTTCAATAATAGGATATTCTGGAAATAATAATGCCGCGCCAGTTTTAGTTAGGGCATTAGAAAAAATGGAATATCGTGGATATGATAGTGTAGGCATAGCTACAAAAAATGAGAACATCATAAGTATCAAAAAAGGAGTAGGAAAAGTTTCTGATGTAACTAAGAATCTAAATTTGAATGAAATGCTAGGAAAAATAGGAATAGGTCATACTAGATGGGCTACACATGGTAAAGTTACTAAAGAAAATGCACATCCACATAATAGCAATTCAGGTAAGATTGCAATTGTACACAATGGTATAATTGAAAATTTTGAAGAATTAAAAGCTGATTTAGTATCATATGGTTACAAGTTTCAGAGTGAAACTGATACAGAAATAATTGCAAATTTAATCCAACATAATTTTGATCAAACATCAGATATCAAAAAAACAATAATCAAAACTACTTCACAATTAAAAGGGCATTATGCATTTGTAGTTATTTTTGAAGATGGGACATTAGCAGCTGCAAGATTTCATGAACCACTAATTATTGGAGTTGAACAAAATAATTACTATATTTCAAGTGATGTATTAGGATTTATTGAAAAAACTGATGATGCAATTTACATTGACAACGAAAATTTTGTCATCGTTAGTAATTCAGATTTAAATATTTTCAATTTTAAAGGCGATGAAATAAAACCTCTAGTTACCAAGGTTTCAAAAGAGTTTGCTGATGTGTATAAAGGTGATTATGCCCATTTTACATTAAAGGAAATTTCTGAACAACCTAAATCTATTGTTCATGCAGGAAATAATAAACAAATTGAAAAATTTGTTGAAGAAATTAAAAATTCTAAAAATCTCTACATTACGGGAAGTGGAAGTAGTTACAATGCTGCAGAAGTTACAAAATACTTAATGTCAAAATTTACGAAAATAAATATAAATCCAATAATATCTAGTGAACTACCATTTTCTCTAAATAATATAGAATCCAATTCTACATTTATTGCAATTTCACAGAGTGGAGAAAGTGCAGATGTATTATACGCAATAAAAATTGCAAAAGAATCCAATGCAAAAATTTTATCAATAATCAATCATCATAATTCCTCTTTATCACAAGAATCAGATATAACATTAGGAATAAACTGTGGTCCTGAAATTGGAGTTGCAGCAACCAAAAGTTTTACATCTCAACTTTCTGTATTATATAAAATTACAAATGAATTATGTGATAATTGTTTAGATATAGATTGGCAAAAAGTTTCAGATTCAATAGCTAATATTCTACAAGATCACTCTGAAATAAAAAATATTGCAAAACAACTAATAGACATTTCTGATATCTATGTTCTTGGTAGAGGTATTCATTTTCCTATTGCAAAAGAGGCTGCACTAAAACTTAAAGAATTAACATACATACATGCTGAAGGAATTCCTGGAGGAGAATTAAAACATGGACCATTAGCATTGATGGATTCTAATGTCTATGTGATTATAATTAATCCAACAGATTCAACTTATTCTGACACATTAAACAGTGCAAATGAAATCAAAGCAAGGGGTGCCAAAATAATTGGTATTTCTAACAAAAAAAATGATGTTTATGATTATTGGATCAAAATACCAGATATTGATGAAGCAAGTTATCCACTAATTGAGATAGTTCCAATTCAATTACTATCTTATTATGCAGCATTAGAAAAAAACACTGATCCTGATTACCCTCGAAATCTAGCAAAATCAGTTACTGTAAAGTGATTTTTTTGTTTATTTTATACAAAATCATTTTTTAGAATATATTAAATGGATTAATTTTTCACTATAGGTAATTGATAAGCAAAGAAAATTTAGAAAAATATGATCCTGAAGGAATGCATCATGCATATGATGCATGGTCAGATTTAGCACTAGATGCATATAATTCTGAACTTCAGCCAATAGATTTCAAAAATATTGATCATGTAGTTTTTTCTGGAATGGGTGGTTCTGGTGCTATAGGTGATCTTTTTTCATCAATGCTATCTAAAACTGATATACATACAACAGTAGTAAAAGGATATGCACTACCAAAAACAGTAGATAAAAACACACTTGTTGTTTGTACTAGTGTATCTGGCAACACCGATGAAACTTTATCAATACTGAAAAAATGTACAGAATTAAACTGTAAAGCAATTGGATTCTCTTCTGGTAATATGTTAGAATCTATCTGTGAAAAAAATAATATTGAACATAGACAAATCCCTATTACACATTCACCCAGAACATCGTTTCCTAGTTATGTTTTTTCTATACTAAAAACTATCAGAACAATTGTTCCCATAAGAGAAGATGAAATATCTTCTTGCTTAAGAAACTTAGAAAATGTAAAAAAGGAAACTTGCTCTAAAAATCTTTCTAATAATAATCCTTCAGTAAATCTGGCAAATTGGATTTCAGGAATACCTGTCATATATTACCCATGGGGATTAGAAGCCGCAGCCATTCGTTTTAAAAATTCATTACAAGAAAATGCCAAAACTCATGCAATTGTTGAAAATATAATTGAAAGTGGACATAATGGAATAGTTTCATGGGAGAGAGATTCAACCATGACTCCTATATTACTTACTGGCACAGACGATCATAAAAAAACCAAAGATAGATGGAACATAATACGTGAGTATTTTGAAATGAAAAATATTCAATACAAAGAAATCAGTACTATAGATGGTGGAATTTTATCAAAAATCATGTCTATGATTTATGTTTTAGATTATTGTTCAATTTATTATGCCATTAAATTAGGAATTAATCCTTCGCCTATAGAATCAATTGATTTTATAAAAGAAAGACTCTAAATCATTAATTAAGATTATAATTTCATAGAATGTGAATTATAATGAATAATAAACTTGTTTCAATTGTAATCCCAGTTTATAATTCTGAGAGATTTTTAGAAGAATGTCTAAATTCTATATTAGAACAAACATACCAAAATATCGAAATCATAGCAATAGATGATGGATCAAATGATTCATCATTAGATATTCTGAACAATTTTTCCAACAAAATTCATATTTTTTCCCAAAAAAACCAAGGTCTTGCAATATCTCTTAATCTTGGAATTAGTAAAATTAAAGGTGATTGGCTAAAATGGTTTTCTCCTGACGACATAATGTACCCAAATACAATTGAAATTCTAGTCAATGAGGCAGAAAATCATGATAATAATACAATTCTTTATTCAAATTGGAATATAATAAATGATGAAGGACAATTAATACGAGAATTTCACGAATCAAATTATAATGATATGTCTGATTTTGATTATAATGTAAGATTGTTAGATGGTCAACAGATCAATGTCAATACAGCATTAATTCCTACTCAATTACTTGAAAAATGTAAAATTAGAAATCTTGATGATCCTGTTGCAATAGATTATGATTTTTTTCTACAATCTGCACTATTACATGATGCAAAGTTTCATTTGATATCAGAATCTCTTGTTAAATATAGAATTCATTCAGATCAATTATCACATAAAAATATCTCAAAAACTCTAGAATATATTAAACAAATAAAAAATGAAATTATACAAAAACTTGATGATTCTTTAAGCAATAGATATATTGATGAATTAGAGAAATATCAAAAAACAAAACCTATGACAAAAAAAACTATGGAATTTGGAATGAAATTAATTTCATCAACACCATCATGGGCATCTGATAGAATTTTAACACTTTATCTAAATAAAATACGTCGTGGACGGTAACAATCTTCAATATGCTTTTTATGTCTGAAAAAATATAATAATTATATTGCAACCACAAGTATCAATTATTATTGCAAATTATAATGGAAGAGATCTTCTTGAAAAATGTTTAGAGTCATTATCTAATGTTAATTATAAAAACTTGGAAATAATTATTGTTGATAATAATTCAACTGATGATTCAGTAGAATTTGTTACAAAAAATCATCCATCAATAATTTTAGTAAAACTTGATAAAAACAAAGGTTTTGCTGAACCAAATAATATTGGTGCAAAAATTGCAAAGGGCCAATTTTTATTATTCTTAAACAATGATACTGTTGTAACTGAAAATTTTATTTCTGAAATGATTAATGCTATAATTACAGATAAAAAAATTGCAATATGCCAAAGTCTTTTACTGAAACCTAATGGAGATATAGATTCCAGTGGTGATTTCCTAGATGATCTAGGTGTTGTATATAATTCAAAGACCAAGATTGATCATATACGTGAAATATCTAGTGCCAGAGGTGCTTCAATGTTAATTCGTGCTAATATATTTGAAAAACTTCATGGCTTTGATGAAAAATTTTTTGTATCTTTTGAAGATGTGGATCTTTGTTGGCGTGCATGGATTCTAGGATATCGTACATTAATGATACCAACTTCAATAGTTTACCACTCAGCTGGTTCAACAATCAAAAAAATTAAATCAGAAATTGCCTTTCATGGATTCAAGAATCAACTTGCAATGAAAGTAACTAATTTTGAACCGATCTTAGGAATAAAAAATATGATATTGTTTTTTTGTATTTATGGAACAAGAGAATTCAAAATTTGGTTGGATTATACAATTTCTGGTTCAACCAAACTCGCTTCAACAGAATATGAAAATAACATAGCACAAAAGCCTAGCTTCAAAATTATTGCTAAAAGCATAATGTGGATTATTTCAAATTATGGATATTTGCTTAAGAAGCAAAGGGCAGTAAATAAAAATCGTGTTTATAGTACAGCAGTTCTAAAAAAAATGAATATAATTCATAATGTAAAGCAATAAAAAATCTAGATATTTACTATATCATCAATATTTGGTGCAAATGCATCTAATCCAAATTTCTCATGAATTTCTTCTGCAAATCTAGTACACGATTTATCATCTCCATGAACAGTCATAATCTTAGGATTACCCCTGATGTTTTTAATCATCTCAAATAAGCTGTCTCTGTCAGCATGGCCTGAAAATTGGAATTGTTTTACTTCTGCCTGAACTTTAAGATCCTTCCCACGTGTTTCAACTTTTCCAGTATCTAACAGCTTTTTTCCAGGAGTTCCCTCTCCTTGATATGAGACTAGTGCAATTCCATTTTTATTATTAAACGCTAATTGTTGCAAATAATAAACAGCATTTCCCCCAACTAACATTCCAGCAGGAGAAATTACAACACATGGTTCTGTTAATGCTTGTTTTCTTTCCTTATGGTCATTTACTGCAACAACTTTGTCTATAACATCTTCAAATACTCTTGGATTCTTCAAATATTCAGGATATTTTAGTAGTATTTGATTTACTTTTAGTGCCATTCCATCCATGATTATTCTATGTTTAAATCCTGAATTAACTAGAACACTAGCTATTTCTTGTGAACGTTCAACGGAAAATGACGGAATGAAAAGAGTGCCTTTTCTATCCATTATTTCATTTGCAAAATCAATTAAACCATTTTCAGAATCCTTTCTTGGCATCTGATTTGTTTGGGAGTATGTACTTTCTGTGATTAGTAAATCAATTTCACCAATATCTAAATCTGCAGGTGGAAGTAATCTTGAACCTCTTAAATTTATATCTCCTGTGTAAAATAATTTTTTGTTATTTGATTCTAACAATACTGTACTACCACCTAATACGTGTCCTGACGAACGAAGCTCAAATGTTGCACTTCCTCTTGTAATTTTTTCTTTAAAACTAATCATCTTTGCTTTTTTCATCATATTATTAACTTCTGGAATTCCGAAAGAATGAGAATTTTTTTCAATCTTAAGCATATCATTTATGAGAAGTTTGCTTAAATCAAATGTTGGTTGTGTTGCATACACATTACAATTCCCACTCACAAAAAGCGAAGGAACACATCCTGAATGATCAAGATGTGCATGTGTAATTATCACCGAATCAATATCTCTTGGTTTTACATGAAGTGGGTATGTAGGTGGTGATCCCCTTGGGCGTCCAAACATCACACCATAGTCTAACAAAAAATTTGTTCCATCACAATTAACCTGAAAAGCTGATCGACCAACCTCTCCTGCTGCACCTAAAACTTTAATTTCCACTTGTGTGATTTTTAGATCTCTACCTTAAAACCTTCTTTTTTCAATTTTAAATTCCACACCATAGACAATACGCACAACCTTTAATTAGTGCAACCTAACAAATGATCAAACATGGGAAGAACTTATGCTGAATGGGAAGCTACCCAAGATAAAGCACTTGTTGCAAAGGTTCGCGCAGGCGACGAAGGTAACAAAGTCCTATTAAATCAAATTAATTGGATATGGGTTGCAAATCTTATGGCTAACAAAGCAGATCTAAATCCTTCTTCTGCAGAACTATTGGACTGGGTTACATCTGGTCAAATAGACGCAATGAGAAAATAAATAGCGTGTAATTTCACGTTTTCTTTTTGTTTTTTATTTTTTTATTAGTCTCAACTAACGATCTAAAAAATCTATAACACTGTTACAGAATTCAATCATGGTTTAAATAGCAAATAAGAGCCAATAACTTTGATAGAAAATGCCAATAGCA
>Ga0114933_10002480_pt1 | contig 19164 bp, 12 predicted proteins | sample 4SBtaG_FD_89691 | JGI IMG/M metagenome (GOLD analysis project Ga0114933, IMG submission 89691) | Deep subsurface microbial communities from Kolumbo volcano to uncover new lineages of life (NeLLi) - 4SBTROV12_W25 metaG | ecosystem: Environmental > Aquatic > Marine > Volcanic | place: Kolumbo... | reverse complement strand
CGGGTACCCTGCAGAATGACATCTTGAAGGAGTTCATGGTTCGCAATACGTATATTTATCCCCCAGCCGCATCGATGCGCATCGTAGCCGATATTATTCGTTTCACTGCGGGGAAAATGCCACGATTCAACCCTATTTCAATCTCCGGTTATCACATGCAAGAAGCGGGTGCGACTGCGGTGCAGGAACTCGCTTATACGCTCGCCGATGGTATCGAATATGTCCGGGCTGCGTTGTCAGCAGGATTAGAAATAGACCAATTCGCGCCCCGGCTCTCGTTTTTCTTCGGTATTGGCATGAATTTTTTCATGGAGGTGGCGAAACTACGCGCGGCCCGCTTGTTGTGGGCGACTTTGGTGTCTGAGTTATTCGATCCACGCGATCCACGGTCATTGATGTTGCGTACACACTGCCAGACATCTGGTGTGAGTTTGACCAGCGCGGATCCTTACAACAATATTATCCGAACAACGGTCGAAGCGATGGCTGCGGTCATGGGTGGCACTCAATCGTTGCACACCAATAGCTTCGACGAGGCCCTTGCTCTACCGACGGATTTTTCTGCCCGTATTGCGCGCAATACACAGCTAGTTCTGCGTGAGGAAACAGGGCTGACTCAAGTGGTTGATCCGTTGGGAGGGTCGTATTATGTGGAGTCGTTGACAGCGAGTATTGTCGATGCGGCCCGTACGCTGATCGATGAGGTTGAGGAACTCGGGGGCATGACCGCAGCTGTAGCTAGTGGCTTGCCGAAGCGACGCATCGAGGAAGCCGCGGCGAGACATCAGGCTCGTGTCGATGGTAACCAAGACGTGGTGGTGGGAGTGAATCGATATCAGTCGGACAAAGAGCCCCAAGTCGATGTTCGGACTATCGATGACCGTGCCGTGCGCAAGATTCAAATTGAACGACTTAGCGCGGTTAAGGGCGCGCGTAGCGAAACGCGTTGCCGCAAAGCATTAGAAAAATTGGCGCAAGCTGCTGCTGATGATCAGGCCAAGTTGTTCGAGGTCGCCCTCGACGCGGTCCGCGAGCGGGCGAGCGTTGGTGAGATATCTTCAGCATTGGAGTCCGTTTTCGGTCGTTATCGGGCCGAGGCAGGTGCAATAACTGGGGTCTATGGTGCGGCCTACACCGATCGAGAGACGTTGCAGGAGATACGGCATACCACCGCGCAATTTGCCGACACACATGGTCGACGTCCACGACTGCTTGTGGCGAAGCTGGGGCAGGATGGGCACGATCGGGGAGCGCGGACCATTGCAACTGCATTTGCAGATGTTGGGTTTGATGTCGATATCGGGCCGTTGTTCCAAATACCCTCGGAGGTGGTGCGCCAGGCGATTGAAAATGATGTGCACGTCATTGGGATATCTTCACAGGCAGCCGCTCACCGGACGCTTGTTCCTCAGTTAATACAAGAACTGAAGGAACAACAGGCGGAGGATATTTTGGTTGTTCTTGGGGGGGTGGTGCCCTCGCAGGATGTGGCTGAAATGCTTTCGCTCGGGGTTGCGGCGGTTTATGGGCCGGGGACTAACATTCCGCAGGCGGCTGCCCAGGTAGTACGCTTGATCGAAGATCACCTATAGCATTGGATTATCTCTATGCAGAGAATTATTGAGGAACTGGAACGTAAGCGAACCGCCGCTGAGGAGGGTGGTGGCCGAGCCCGTATCGAGGCGCAGCACGGGCGCGGTAAGTTGACAGCACGAGAACGGATCGAAGTGTTGTTGGACCCGGGCAGTTTCGAGGAGTGGGGTGTCTTCGTTGAACACCGATGTAATGATTTCTCAATGAGCGATAAGACTGTACCGGGTGACGGTGTAGTCACAGGTTTCGGTCACATTAATGGGCGTCTGGTTTTTGTTTTCAGCCAAGACTTCACCGTTTTTGGTGGATCTCTGTCCGAAACCCATGCCGAGAAAATCTGTCGTGTGATGGATCATGCGATGAAGGTGGGTGCGCCGGTGATCGGGTTAAACGATTCTGGTGGTGCCCGAATTCAAGAAGGCATTGCGTCATTGGCCGGCTATGCTGAAGTATTTCAGCGTAATGTATCGGCCTCCGGTGTGGTGCCCCAGATCTCAATGATTATGGGGCCATGTGCAGGTGGGGCGGTGTATTCACCCGCGATCACTGATTTTATTTTCATGGTTCGCGATTCCTCGTATATGTTCGTGACAGGTCCTGATGTCGTTAAGACGGTGACTCATGAAACGGTGACCCACGAGGAACTCGGGGGATCAGTCGTTCATACGAGTCGATCCGGTGTTTCGGACGGGGCGTTTGATAATGATGTCGACGCTCTGCTCATGTTGCGCCGGTTTGTCGATTATCTGCCGTTAAGTAACCGTGAAAAGCCACCGATGTGGGCCGTGACTGACCCAGTAGATCGGGCTGAGCATGGACTCGATAGTCTGGTGCCGGATAACCCCAATAAGGCTTATGACATGCATGAAGTGATCGGCAAAGTGGTGGATAACGCCGATTTCTTCGAACTTAAACCAGATTATGCCGCTAATATCATTACCGGTTTTGCGCGTATGGCCGGTTCGACTATAGGGGTTGTGGCAAATCAACCGATGGTTTTGGCTGGGTGCTTGGATATCCAGTCGTCGGTCAAAGCGGCTCGATTTGTACGATTTTGTGATGCATTCAATATACCGGTTGTAACTTTTGTTGATGTCCCGGGATTCTTGCCGGGTACTGCGCAGGAGCATGGTGGCATTATCCGGCACGGTGCAAAACTACTTTACGCTTATGCAGAGTGCACTGTTCCGAAGGTGACAGTCATTACGCGTAAAGCGTACGGCGGAGCTTACGATGTGATGGCCTCGAAACACCTGCGTGGTGACGTTAACTTTGCTTGGCCAACGGCAGAGATTGCGGTGATGGGTTCAAAGGGTGCTGTCGAAATTATTTTTCGCCAGGATCTTGGTAATGAGGAGAAACTCGCGGAGAGAACGGAGGAATACAGTCAGAAATTTGCTAATCCCTTTGTTGCAGGGCACCGAGGGTTTATTGACGACGTCATTTTGCCGCACGATACGCGGCCTCGAGTTTGTCGTTCCCTAGAAATGCTCAAGAATAAAGAACTCACGAATCCATGGCGTAAACATGGCAACCTACCGTTGTAGGTCATTTTCTCCGGCGTTATAGACCGTATTGCTAAATCCGGCGACAGACCGTCACGCCATCCCGTATTGGCAGCATAACTTGCTCAACGCGAGTGTCGGCAACCACATGATCGTTAAAGCGAAGGATACCGTGGTCAGTGTCGGTAACTGGAGCAAGCACACGGCCACTCCAAAGGGTGTTATCTGCAATGATCAGACCACCGGCCGGAATCATCGGCAAGACACGATCCCAGTAATCAACATAGCGTTTCTTATCGGCATCAAGGAACACCATGTCAAATGTTTGCCCTTGTACGGCCATTGACTCGACTGAACCTAGGGCATCGCCTAGGCAAAGGGTAATGCGATCTCCGTACGGGCTTTGGTTGAAGTAGCGTTGTGCTACTGCCGTCGCCACTGGATCAATGTCACAGGTCACAAGGCGCCCGTTATCAGGCAGGGCGGGCGCCATGCACAGCGCGGAATAGCCACTGAAAGTCCCGATTTCGAGCACGTTAGAAGCGCCGGAAATACTGACCAGAAGCCTCAGTAGAGCGCCCTCAACTGGACCCACCTGCATCTGCGGGTACTTCAGCGTTTTATGGGTTTCTACCCTGAGTTCCTGCAGGAGTTTGTCTTCAGGTTGGCAATGCCGTTGGACGTAGGTCTCGAGCTCATCGCTAAGCATAGATAACCTCTTTTCAGCCAACTTGATCGCCCCTTTACTGATTGCGTTGCCGCCGCCCTGGATCAGTGCGGTAAATATTGACGCACGTCAGGGCCGTGGATGCGCGCGACTTTATTCGTGGGGGCGACAGGTTCGTCATAAAAAAACGATGGCAACTCGTCATCTTCCACGGTGAATCCGGCAGCTGCGTTGAATTGATCCTCAAATTTCAGAACGTCACTGCCGAGTTCAGTAAAGAATGACGGCGTCAGTTCGGTTCCTAATGCCTGGTTAATTGCGCTCATTACAAAATCAATTCGAGTATTGGTTACCGACCTGCCGAACATGCAAAGACCGAGCGAGTCGGCCGCAGCAGTCAGTACCTGGGCCTCCACGCTGGCAGCGACCATCTCTTCCATGGTCGAGTCTGTACAGTCCATTGTGGGCACATTGCCGGCAGTGTGATCGGCACCTTGGGCAGTCACCATCATGGTAATACCAGTCACTTCTACGACACGAGGATCGTAGGCGCTGATAGCCTGTCGTTTGATGACTGGGACTCGAGCCACGTTGTAGTGGGCGCCAACATGGGCAGTACCACCCGCCCATACGCGACCGTTATCCGTCCCCTTGGCAATTTCTTCAAGGGTGCTACGCATAAAATCGACGTCGCCAAATTGGCCGAGACCCGCTTCCATAAGGACGCCGATCATGGCGCCAGTTTCGATGGTATCAATCCCAAGATCGTTGGCAATAAAATTCATGTGTGCCAAGTCATCAGGATTGTCTAGACCACAGTTAGTTCCCATCAGGCCAAGCGTCTCATATTCGATGGGTGAGGCAATTTCCTTACCGTCGGCATCGACATAGACGTTGCTGCACTCGATTGTGCACCCGGGCATGCAAGCGTGCGTTGTTTCACCACCGCGCTCAAGATTCTGTTGGCGAATATATTCGCCGCCCATTGTCATCGTTCCTTCTTCTGTATTGACGAGTTGGCCCGCACTGAAGTTCCGAACGGGAATGCCGCCCATATGATTCTGTACGTCAGCCATGAATGCTGTACCGAGATTACGCATGGTATGCACCGGATCTTGTTCATCGAGCAGTGAGTTGTATTGTTTAACTGAGCCCATGAATTTCTTGCGATCATGCAATTTTGGCATCTTGTTCAACTCAATAACGATTGCTTTGACTTTTTTGCTGCCCATGACTGCCCCAACGGCGCCTCGCGCGGCCAGTCTAGAAGGACGCAGGTCAACATCACTGAAAGAAATGCCAGCTAGCAGTCCCTGATATTCACCAACGGGACCACACAGTGCAAGGCTGATCTTTTTCCCATAGTGCTGATGGAGCTTTGCAGCAGTTTCGAAATTACCCATACCAAGATATCCATCAGCCGAATCAAAACGGATAGAACCATCTTTGGCGATGTGAATGATGCTCCAGTCTTCACACGTACCGTTGAGGGTTAGTCCGGCAAGATGTAGTTGACCTAGCGCGAATCCAAACGTTCCACCGGTATTGGCCTCTTTAATACCCCCAGTCAATGGACTCTTACAACCGACGCTGGTGCGGTTGGCATTCGAAAAATTTGTGCCAGCGAATGGTCCGGCAGAGAAAATTAAAGGATTCTCTGGTGACAAGGGGTCAACTGTTGCTTTGCCTGAATCCAGTAAGGTTTTGGCAATCAGGTAGCGGCCGCTTCGCGCGATCGCTTCGCCTTCCAGTTCTGTTCGAACGATGGTCGAAGTGTTCAGATCGATATCAAGAAAAGAGCGCATAATGTCGTAATTCCTATTATTGGCCGGTCGTTATGGTGCTTGGGGGTGAGTGTAGTCGATACTAGACGCGAGATCGAAGATGCCTGACCCAGCAAATGCTGCTAAAGGGACTGGCGAGACTTTTCGATGATTTATCAATGATATGACGCGAGACCACAAAGAACTCATATCCAGGGAACAGGTAGAAGCCTTCCGCAAAGATGGTGTGATTGTCGTTCGCCAGGCGATTGATCGTGCAGGGGTGATCGCTCTTCGCAATGCTATCGAACGGGATATCCAGCGGCCTGGGCCGTTTGTACACAGTTATACGCCGCAAGATGGTCGTGGCCGCTTTTACGGCAACTTGCGGACATGGGAAACTGACTCGGCATTTCGGCATTTTTGTTTTGAGTCGTCACTGCCTGCGATGACTGCCAGTTTGTTGGAAACAGACCGCGTAAATTTGTTGTATGACCAGTTGTTTGTTAAAGAGCCGGCCACCCAAAATTCAACCCGCTGGCACAACGATCAGCCCTACTGGGCCGTGCGTGGTTGGCAAGTAATGTCGTTCTGGATTGCGCTTGATCCAGTGACGCTAAAAAGTGGCGCGCTTGAATTTATTCGAGGGTCGCATCGTTGGGCACGTTGGTTTCAGCCGCAGGCATTTGGAGAGACTGAGGGGTTCGATGATTACGATGACAACCCGAATTATGAATTGACACCTGATATAGAAAATGATCGCAGCGATTACGATATTGTGAGTTGGGAGTTAGCGCCGGGTGATGTTTATGCATTTCACGCCTTAACCTTGCATAGTGCAGGTGGTAACTTGATGGAGCGAGTGCGTCGCCGCGGTTATGCTGTTCGCTATACCGGGGATGACGCTGTTTATGACACTCGACCTGGCACACATGTCGATTTGAGGTCGGATAACCATATCGATGGTCAGCGTTTAGATAGCGATCGGTTCCCTTTGGTGTGGCCGCATTCCAGCAGATCAGATGATTGACGGGATTCAAACACCGCTGTCTGAATGTTAGTCGTACGTTACTTTTGTGCGGCACGCTCGCGCAGGACGAATTTCTGTATCTTGCCGGTTGAGGTTTTGGGTAACGGACCAAAGACAATTCTTTTAGGGCTCTTGAAGTGAGCCATGTGGTCTCGACAAAAGGCAATAATTTCACTGGCGTCAGCCGTAACACCCTCACGTAGCGTGACAAAAGCACAAGGTGTTTCACCCCATTTCGTATCAGGACAAGCGACGACGGCGGCTTCCAGAATCTTGGGGTGCCGGTACAGGGTTTCTTCAACCTCTAGACTCGAGATATTTTCGCCTCCGGAAATAATAATGTCCTTGGAACGGTCACGAACCTCGATATAGTTATCCGAATGTTGGGTTGCGAGGTCGCCCGTATGAAGCCATCCTCCGGCAAAGACTTCATTAGTCGCAGTTGCATTCTTGAGGTACCCCTTCATGACGGTGTTGCCTCGTATCATTATTTCCCCCATGGTCTGTCCATTCCGGGCGACGTCTTGCATGCTGTCCGGGTCCTTCACGCTTGCATCCTCGAGCGTAAAGTTGTGCACGCCTTGGCGGGCAATGCGTGCCGAGCGTTGATTCAACTCCAAGGTTGACCAGTCATCCTGCGGCAGGCAAACGGTGGCCGGTCCATAGGTCTCTGTCAGTCCGTAGAGATGGACCACATTAAACCCCGCGGCTTCCATCGCTTCGATCACGGCGGAGGGCGGGGCAGCACCGCCGGTCGCGATTTCAACCGTTTGGCTAAATACAGATCGATCATCGTGCGGCGCGTTGGCCAGCGCTGTTAGCACAACTGGGGCACCGCACATGTGGGTCACCGAGTGTTCCGCAATGGCCTGGTAAATTGGTTTGGGCTCTACTTTGCGCAGACAGACATGTGTTGCCATGGCTGCGGTTACCCCCCAGGTGAAGGTCCAGCCATCGCAATGGAACATCGGTAAGGTCCATAAGTAGATAGAGTCTCGCCTTACGTCCATGTTAGTCATGTTCGCAATGGCATTAAGGTAGGCACCGCGGTGATGGTAAACACAACCTTTTGGGTTGCCAGTTGTGCCAGAGGTATAGAGTAGAGACAGTGCCTGCCACTCACTAGTCGGCTGGGTGGCGCTGAAATGATCTGACCCTTCAGTCAGAAAGCTTTCATAGTCGAGATTGCCAATCAGGTCGCCCTCGTTTGCAAGGGGGTCATCGATGTCAATAACCAGGATATCCCGCTCCAACCTGGCCAGTGCAGCACTGATGGTCGAGGAGAAAGCGCGGTCGGTCAGAAGCACTTTGGCTTCACCATGGTCTAGTATGAAGGCCAGTGTGTCGGCGTCGAGGCGAATGTTAAGTGAGTTGAGTATTGCCCCGATCATCGGTACGCCGTTGTGGGCTTCTAGCATCTCCGGCGTGTTGGCGCCCATGATGGCAACGCAGTCACCGGCTCGTATTCCCCGAGCAGATAGCGCCGATGCCAGCCTGCAAGAGCGCTGCCAGAATTCCAGATAACTGTAGCGGCGTGTGCCGTGGATAATGGCTGTTTTGTCTGGACAGATACTGGCAGCACGTTTAAGAAAGCTCACCGGCGACAACGGAACATAGTTGGCAGGGTTCGGCTCAAGATTGGTCTCAAAAATCGACATGTTGCGTTAGGTCATAGTTAAAGGGGGCGTTATTAAGGTGAGCGATTAATCGCCACCGGGTGACCAGGGTTTCAGGTTTGCTTTGTAATAACGCGTATTGTCCACATAGTGGTCGGTCGCTCTCCGAATTGCTGCGATATCTTCATCGGTGAGAGGCCGCACAACCCGCGCCGGTGATCCTAATATTAAAGATCGGCCAGGGAATTCCTTACCTTCGGTGACCAGGCTGTTTGCTCCAACCAATGACTCTTCCCCAATCCGGGCGTGATCAAGAATGATGGCACCAATGCCAATCAAACATCCGCGTTCAATTGTGCAACCATGAATCATGGTGCTATGACCAATAGTGACATCTTCTCCAATGGTGGTGGGAATGCCAGGATCGACGTGAATTACAGTCGCATCCTGTACGTTGCTTCTTGCTCCGATTCGAATAACATCATTGTCACCTCGCAATATGGCCCCAAACCAAATGCTTGCTTCTGGACCGATCTCAACTGATCCAATGATGGTGGCGTTATCTGCCACATAAGCGCTGTCATCAATACGTGGAATCCGATCGCCCAGCGTGTAGATCATGCAGTCTCTCCTAAGATGAAATTAGGTCAGGTTCGGTATCCGGTCGTTATCATTTAGCGATAGGCCACGGCGTCCAAATTTTCCAAACATCGTCGTGATACGTTCAAGCAGCTTTTGTTTTACGCTGTAGTGAAGTTCAAAAATGTCAGCGTTGTCTCGTTCGTTAAGCAGATAGTCATCACTCGTACCAAGTGCATCCACTAAATTGAGCTCGTGTGCGCGTTTTCCCAGCCAGTATTCTCCTGTCGCAATCTCGCTGAGTTCAACGACGGGTCGTTGTTGCTTGACGAAGTCTTTGAAGAGGGCGTGTGTGTCTTCTACCTCCTGCTTCAGTTTTTCCCGAGCTTTGTCGGTTGATTCACCAAACATGGTGATTGTCCGCTTAAATTCACCTGCCGTCACCTGTTCGAAATCGACATCATGTTTTTTCAGCAAACGATGAAAGTTCGGAATTTGTGTAATGACACCGATCGAACCAATGATGGAAAACGGAGCCGCGATAATTTTGTCAGCAACGCAGGCCATTAAGTACCCACCGCTTGCGGCTACTTTGTCGACTGCTACCGTCAAGGGAATATTCCGGTCCTTGATGCGAGTCAACTGTGAGGCCGCAAGTCCATAGGCGTGGACAAGGCCACCACCACTTTCAAGACGAATCACGACTTCGTCGTGCGTTGTCGCCACAGTGAGTAATGCCGTGATTTCCTCACGAAGCGTACTAACTTCGCTGCCCCGAATATCCCCATCAAAATCAAGCACAAAAAGTCGCTTGCGCTTAGGTTCATCGCCACGTTTGAGTGCTTTTTCCTTTGCTTTGTTGGATTTCTTGTCTGCTTTGCGCCGAGCCTTTAACTCGGGTTTAGACAGCATAGCGTGATCTAGCGTATCACTCATATCACGATAGTGATCATTAATATTCTTGACCTCAATGCCCTCTGCCGGTGACTGCCGTTGGCGAAGTGCCGCAGCTAGAATAAAGCTTACTATTGCGACAATGGCTACGGTCAGAGTGACCGTTTTTGCGAGAAATAGCCCATACTGACTAAGAAACTCCATCATGTTCTACCGTTCCGAAAAAACGACAGTTTACCTTGAGCGACAGACAGTCAGCGAAATCGAGCACCGTCAAACGGCGTGAGATCGACAGATGGGGGCGCACCCGTTGCAATCTCACTTACCAACCGACCGGTGATCGCCCCTAGTGTGAGGCCCAGGTGGTGGTGTCCAAAGGCAAAAATAACGTTGCGCAAATGCCGCGAGCGGCCAATCACCGGTAGGCTGTCGGGCAGGGTAGGGCGGAACCCGAGCCAGGTATCAGATGATCGTCCAAGCGTGGGAAGCGCCAGTCGTGCCTGGCCTTCAATATAGTGAAGGCGTTCTGGATTGGATGGTGCGTTGAGTCCAGCGAGTTCGACGGTGCCTGCGGCTCGAAGGCCATGGGCCATGGGTACCAAGAAGAATCCGGCATCAGGTAGCGCGATAACGTGACTGATCATCTGGCCGTCATCAGGGAAAAGCACGTGGTACCCGCGTTCGGTATCTAATGGCAGTGACTCGATGGTGTCGCCAAGAAAATGGCCTGACCAGGCGCCTGCCGCAATCACGACTTGACTTGCGGTGTAACTTGTCTGCTCTCCAGACACCTTCAACTGGTCTTTCGAGTCGTGTTCGATTCGATGCAGACTGTCGCAAATCAATGTGCCGCCGTCGCGACAGAATTGCTCTACCATTTGCTGCGTCATTTGTTGTGGCTCGATCACGTGAAAACCCTGACTGTAGACATAGCCATGTGGAAAACGACCGGCAAGCGCTGGCTCCAGTTCGCCGATCTCACCCTGATCGAGTTCGACCAGATCGTTACCCAGTAGTTGTTGACGAAGTTGTCGGTTGGTCTGATCGTTTTGGTAACTAAGTGCACTGGAATAAACAGATAGGAAGCCCTGTCGTGCCAGCAGATGCTCGGCGCGGGCAGCTCGGAATAATTCCAGTGCTTCATCTTCCGCGTGTCTCAGCAAACTGGCGAGCGCCTGCGAGATTGCACGGGAGTGGTGCGGCTGACAGTAGCGCAGAAATTGCCATAACCAAGGAATCATCTTGGGAAGGTAAGACCACGAAACAGCAAGTGGTTGACGTCGTCCCCAGAGCAGTCTGGGTAGGTGGCGCAGGAGCTGCGGTTGATTGATCGGAATGCAACCAAAGCGGGCGATGGTGCATGCATTGCCATAGGTCGTCCCAGAGCCTGGTGTGTCGCGCTCGATCAAAATGACCTGAGCACCAGTGCGCTGTAGGTGCAGGGCGCAGGAGGCGCCGACCATACCGGCGCCGATAACGACAATAGGGGCTGGGTTTTCCATCTAAGAGGTCAGTGGTGTGTTGTAAACGAGCGTAGGGGCAAAGTATACGTCCACGGGGTGCGTAAGTTGGGTACCGTGGCGCCTGGCATAGAGCGGTTGGCTATAATCACACCATCTGGCTACTGGCGTGACGGTTTATGAACATAAGGCAACGAGTGGATCGCTTATGCGAGCGGCTGGATGTTACACCTCAGTATCCCAGTCAAGGTGCAGTGGTCTTCGTCGACCTTGAGCGGCAGGAAATTCGTAAAGCCTACTTGTCGAGGGCAATGCTTCGAGATTTTCTAGGCGGTCGCGGCGGCAATATGGTGTTGCTATACAACCTGCTGGAAGACGGCCTTGATGCGCTGAACCCGGGTGTTCCACTTATTTTTGGCGCAGGCGTTCTGACCGGACACGTTCCGGGTGGTCCACGGGGTAATGTGACAAGCCTTGCACCAGACAGCGACGCGATATTGGATTCAAACGCGGGAGATTATTTCCCAGCCTATCTTAGGCGGCACGGTATTGACCATCTCGTAGTCTATGGCCAGGCGCTGCGTTGGACGTTACTTAAATTTGAGCACGGGCGGATTGAATTTTGTGATGCAAGTCGCTATCGCGGTATGAATAACATTGAACTAACGGGTGCTATTGAGCGGGACTTTGACTGTCGCGAGGGCCGTAATATGGCCTTAGCGCGTATTACCCGGGCGGGTGAGAACCAGGTATTGTGCAGCGGTATTATGGCTGGTCCCAAGTCGATATTTGCTCGTGGTGGGAGTGGTGCGAAGATGGGGTCACTGCGACTCAAGGCGGTACTGGTCAGAGGGAGGCCCCCCGAATTTCCGATTGATAAATCGCATCGCGAGGACAACAAACGGATTGGCCGCAAGATCCTCAGCACCGGAGTCGCGAAGAAAGTCCTGAAGACGGTGGGCACACCCTTTTTATACAAGCCGAGTCGCTTACTTGGTGCATTAGGCACCTACAACAACCAGCAAACCAGCTGGCACGACTCGCTTGATGCTGAAAATTTTGATTCGTTTCGCGACGGAATGGCAGGTTGCTACAAGTGTCCAGTACATTGCCGTGCACTTAATCGGATTCCCGATGCAGATGAAACTGATCCCTATCGCCACGGTGATGGCCCGGAATACGTGACCTTAGGGAAGTTCGGCCCGAATCTGGGAATAGACCGCCCGGAGCACGTGCTCAGATTCAATAACATACTGAACGATCTAGGGCTCGACTCTGCTAGCACAGGCAGTGCCATCGCGTGGGCAATGGAGCTTTATCAACGCGGTATTATTTCCGATGCGGACTGCAGTGGACTGGTCCCCAACTGGGGCGACCCTGTGTTGATAGAAACGTTGTTGTTTCAAACATCCGAACGTGAGGGTTTTGGTGACACTATTGCCGACTCGGCGCAGGCGGTTCAGCGCGGTAAGTATCCGGGGGAGGCGTTGCGCTATCGCATGGCCTCTAAAGGATTATTTCAATCAGATCCGCATGACTCCAGGATCATCAAGGCTTTTGCCCTTGGACTTGCTGTTGCAACGCGGGGAATGGATCACCTTAGAAATCGGGTGACTCTTGAGATCAATCCGCGTATTAACGATGATCCGGATTACAAGCGGGAGCTGTATGGCGCCACAGTGTCTGCCGAACCGAATAGTTATATCGGTAAGGAGCACAGTGTGGCACGTTGTGAAGATCAGTACGCGAGTGGCGATGCGGTTGGGATGTGCCGTTTCAATACTAAATTATTTAATTCTCCAAGCCTGCCTGACAGCAATGACTTCGCAGGCCAGCTGACACGTTTGACGGGGATTCAATTCAGCCACGATGAAGTCCAGTTGGCAGGGAGTAACATCACGGCTCTTGAGCGAATGATCAATTATCGAATTGGACTTCGAGTCACCGACGACACCTTGCCGCAGCGTTGGTTCGACGAGCCTATCGATGAAGGCCCATTTCAGGGTGAATTGATAGACCGCAATGAATTCGAAGCGCTCAAGAAGCGTTATTACCATGTGGCCGGTCTGACGGAACATGGTATTCCAGGAGCAGAACGTCATGAGAGGTTAGCGCGAACAGTGACAGGCTTTTCTGTTCGTGTCGAGTTGCCACACGATCTGCCGGGCGAAGCTGAAAGGATTGTGGTCGTTGACGAGGTGGTGAACAACATCGCAGGCCTTCGTCAAACGGTCTGCCGTCGCTATCCGGAATTGGTCGACCGTATAGATGATGAGTTAACGCTCTCCGTGTTGAATGGGCAGACGATTTTGTCAGGCGAAGGTGAGGCGAAGATTAGCGATGGTGATCACATAAGTTTCATGCGGGCGATCGCTGGTGGTTAAGTGAGTCGAGACTTGTCTACCCTACGTGTCGATGTGCCACGAAAATATAATGCGGCACAACATTTTGTAGATCGTCATTTGGAGCTTGGTCATGGCGAACGCATTGCGTTCGTCGACAATGCAGGTCAGCATACCTATGCTGATTTCGTGAGCCGTGTCGGGCGAACGGGCGCAGCGTTGGCTGCACTGGGCGTGAACAGAGAGCAGCGCGTCCTCGTGTGCATGCTGGACAACATTGACTTCGCAGCCGTGTTCTGGGGTGCTATCCGTATCGGGGCGATACCCGTGCCAGTTAACACCCTGCTGACGGGGTCTGACTATGATTACATGTTGCGAGACAGTCGGGCCGTTGCTTTGGTGGTCAGTGACGTGTTGTATGACCGTTTTACGGGTTGCATAGAGGACCAGCCATTTCTCAAGCAGGTAGTAGTCAGTGGCAGTCACCCCAGCGGTGGCCTCGAATTGGATACCTTAATCAGGCGTGAGGAGGTGGCATTACCAGTCGCTGAAACCTGCTGTGATGATGCGGCTTTCTGGCTTTACACATCGGGTTCGACAGGTACTCCCAAAGGGGTGATCCATCATCAGTCTGACCTCATTCAAACGGCTTCTTTATATGGTGACCAGGTGCTCGGTATTCGACCGAATGATCGAGTGTTTTCTGCCGCTAAGTTATTCTTTGCCTATGGGCTGGGTAACGCAATGACGTTTCCATTGCATGTGGGTGCCTGCGCTGCATTATTGGCCGAACGACCGACGCCGGAAGCCGTGCTTACCATGTTAAAGAGCCAGGAAAGTTCAATTTTCTTTGGAGTGCCGACGCTTTTCAATGCGATTTTGGCAAATCCGGATAACGATCGATCGCGAGTGTCTGACGCGTTGCGGCTGTGTGTTTCCGCCGGTGAAGCGTTGCCGTCTGAGGTGGGGGAAGAGTGGGAGCGTCGATTCGGCGTACCGGTTTTAGATGGTCTCGGCAGTACTGAGATGTTACATATTTTTCTCAGTAACCGATCCGGTGATATTCGTTACGGCACTTCAGGTAGAGCGGTACCGGGTTATCGACTGCGGATTGTTGATGAGGATAACCAAGAGGTATCAACCGGAGCAATGGGAGAGCTGCTTGTTAGCGGACCATCTGGCGCCTCATCCTATTGGAATCAGCGAGACAAGACTGCGCACACATTTGAAGGGGGCTGGATCCGTTCTGGCGACAAGTATGTTGTCGATGAAGACGGTTATTATCATTATTTTGGGCGAACTGATGACATGCTCAAAGTTGGCGGGATCTGGGTGTCACCTTTTGAAGTCGAAAGTGCACTGTTAGCTGAATCCCGAGTGTTGGAAGTCGCTGTGGTGGCTCAAGAAGACGAAGCGGGTCTCATAAAACCAAAAGCCTATGTGGTGCTGAAGGACGATATTGCGGTAACGGTTGAGCTCGAAACGGAGCTTCAGGCTTTCGTTAAGACACGTTTGGCACCATTCAAGTATCCGCGATGGATCGAATTTGTCGAGGACCTTCCGAAAACAGCAACCGGAAAAATTCGAAGATTCAAATTGCGTGAGACCGCGCCTGCAGAGCCCTGAATGACATCGCTCGTTACTGCAGGCCATGCCCTATTATCGGTTCATCTGTTTTCGTAGTTTGTTGGCAATACAGCTAAGGAAGCAGCGTTGTGCTCACGAGTGATTACGCGTCCGTTGATGACACACAGTCACCACCAGATATAGGATTACCGTCGGCCTATAACGCGGCACTCGAGTTCGTTGATCACAACGTTCAACGGGGTTGGGGCGAGCGGGTGGCGCTCATTGATGATAGGGGTGCCTACAGCTACCGCGCGCTTTCGCAGCGTGTCAATCGCTGCGGTAATGTGCTGCGGGACATAGGGGTTGGGGTCGGAGATAGAATCTTAATTTGCCTGCCTGATGGAATTGAGTTGGTTACTGTTTTTTGGGCTACGGTCAAGATTGGGGCGGTAGCGGTGCCGCTTAACACTCGTTTGACCGAAGCGGACTATCGGGCACTCCTGTTTGATAGTGCAGCCAGAGTGGTGCTCACTGACAGGCATCTGGCGATGTCTTTTCAGCGATTGGCTAGGTCAGCGTCGTTCGCCTGTGAGGTGATTGTCGTCGATGAACGCAGCGCGCTCAGCACATCACTGTCTGGTCGCATGGCCGAAGCATCAAATGAACTTACGGCGTGGCCCACCACCTCCGAGGATATCGCGTTTTGGCTCTACACCTCGGGCTCCACGGGAACACCCAAAGGTGTCATGCATCGTCATCAAGCGTTGATTTATACCGCCGTATTGTTTGGGCAGAGTGTGCTTAAGGTATCTCCTGAGGATGTCACCTTTTCCGCTGCCAAGATGCATTTTGCCTATGGTCTGGGTAACGCAATGACTTTTCCATTTTATGCGGGAGCGACATCTATTGTGACGGGCCATAGGCCTACTGCTGAACACATTGTTGCATGTTTATGCGAGTATCGGCCGACGCTCTTTTTTGCCGTGCCGACGCTCTATGCACAACTTTTAACGGCGTTTGAGGAAATACCGAAAGCGGCACTGGGACGTTTGAGGTTATGTGTTTCTGCCGGTGAAGCGTTGCCGGAAGAAGTAGCCCGGCGATGGGTCGATCGGTGCGGGATAGACATCATCGACGGGTTAGGTACGACCGAAATGTTGCAGACCTTCCTTAGTAACCGACCTGGAGAAATCCGATTTGGGACTTCGGGGAAGCCGGTGCCGGGCTATACCTTGCGTTTGGTCGATCGCACCGGTGCCAAAGTGGCGCGCGGTAATGTGGGTGCGCTTGAGGTCAAGGGGAAGTCAGCAGCGGTGGGTTACTGGAATCAACCTGCGAAAACCCAAGAGACATTTGTTGGCGAATGGGTTCGGACCGGTGATCAGTATGTTGAGGATGATGAGGGGTTCTACCATTATCGGGGTCGTCGCGATGACATGCTGAAGGTGGGGGGTATCTGGGTGTCTCCTACGGAGGTGGAATCGGTATTATTGCGTCACCCCCAGGTCGCTGATGTCGCAGTGGTGGGTCGGCGCACCCGAGAAGGTTTGGAGAAACCCTGCGCATATGTTGTTCTGAAAGATAATATTGAGGTCTCGACACAGCTGAAAGATGATCTTAAGGCACTGACACGATCACAGTTAGCGATCTATAAATACCCGCGTTGGATAAAGTTCATCGATCAATTACCTCGCACTTCAACTGGCAAAATCCAGCGCTACCGGTTGCATGATATGTATAGGGAATGATCAGGATAGAGTACGGTTTGGGTGTTTATTTTCGATCAACGATCTCGATAGTGTTATGGTCGTGGGCGAGGCAAGGGATTTGGGTGAGCGGTAGTTTTTTAACGGCGATTTCGATCATGGATAACTCGGAACCTGGACAATGACACAAGCATTTGATCCGACCGAAATTCGATCACGCGTCGATGCTTATTGCGCTAAGAAAGGGGCGCTGGCGGTCGGTGTAGCGGATGTTGGGATTCTAGAACGGATGTCGCCCCCGGGCCACGGTCCTCGTACCGTAATGCCAAAGGTTCGTTCGGTTATCTCTATCGGAGTGGGCGGTGGGACGGCCGGAGCCTGGGCTGCGAACGCAAAAACCCTTGCCTATGTCGGCGATACGGAAACCTTGGCGTATAAGGTTGCGTTCGGACTGGCCTTCTATATTGAATCCACTTTTGGTTATCGTGCAGTATTTTGTCCACCTGACATTGATCCAGAGCAGGGAGCGCGCATTCCGATGCAAAGCATGAAACTCCATGCTGAGGTGGCAGGTATTGGAGCGCGTTCAATGGCCGGTGATATTCTTCTGCATCCCGAATTCGGTATGCTCTATTACAGTTCGGTATTCACGGAGATGCCGCTCGTGAGTGACGGACCGATGGCTGAAAACCCGTGCCCTCACCCGTCCTGTGTCGAGTTGTATCGAAAACAAGGTCGAACCCCATGTCAGAAATTTTGTCCAGCCGGGTGTCTCAGTGGGACAATCGATGCCAATGGCCGGACGGAAGAATCGTGTTTCGAAGCAGATAAATGCGCTGAGATGTCTCAGCAGTACGAGGCTATTCCTGGAGTGTTGATGGAAACACTCAAGGCGAAAGATCCACTCGATCAGGCGATGGCATTGTATGGTCCAGAGAGTCAGGCTATCTGGTACAAACTGTCGATTGGCGCCGGCGAACTTCTAGCGCTGTGCTTTGAATGCATGCGGGTTTGCCCCATCGCACAACAGGCACCGTTATCGAATCCGTTGAAGCGTGGCCTGGCACGCCGCAAGGCGACCGAGGCATCGATGGAAAACCCAGGCGGATAGACATATGCCCTTCGGCGTGACTCAGAACATGATCGATTCGTACGGTGAGGCCATCTATCAGCTGAGTCTGAATCGACAGCGCCGGCAGGGTGATCCGGTCCGATTGCTTGATTACGATGCGGTTGAAGCACAGCGCGCAGACATGGGGCTTACCGATACCGAAATTGCGTCGCGGGTAGGCCTCTCAGTGGATCAGGTTCGCTTCATTCGGGTTTACCTGGAACGCCAGCATTATCGAATTGATCAGCATCGAAAACTGTTCCACCTTGGAGGCGGTCGACGTTGGCGCGAAGACAGGTATGAAGATCCGGCAGATAGAATAAATTATCCCGAAGCCGGCATGCGGGTTAGGACAGCCCTCACATTTAATTCGGCTGAGGTTGCCGGTTTTCTGGCAGAAGGCTTGTGGGGAAAAGCCACGCTCGATACCTGGCTAAACCAGGCCACCTTGTCACGACCGAATGCACCGATGCTGATTGCCGGTGAGCACAGCATGAGTTACGCCAAGGTGGATGCGCAGGTAGGCGCGATTGCATCCGGTCTTAAGGCGCTTGGTCTCGGGCGGGGTGATGTGATCGCGATACAGTTACCCAATACAGTTGAATTTGTGGTCGGACACCTTGCTGTGGCGCGAATCGGCGCTGTTTTGCAAACCATTCACATGCCATACCGGGCCGGTGACATTGCATCTCTTCTTGAGCACAGTCAGGCCCGTGCTGTTATCGCTGCGGATGTTTTTCGTGGTTACGATCTTGCATCAATTATGCTGGCCGAAAGACGCCGCTTGGATTCGCTTGAGGAGGTCATCATTGTCGGCCAGGCTCCGCGCGAAGCACGGTCATTTTGGAGTCTCGCCGAGTCCGGCAAACCCCTCGATCAGCATGACCGTGCAGTGGCGGCGGATCCATGCCTGTTGTTGTATACCTCGGGTACGACATCAAGTCCCAAAGGGGTGCCGCTCACTTATCAGAACATGCTCGGCAATATCGAGTCAGCGGCGGACGAATTTGAGGTCACAGAAAATGATCGCATTCTGTCGGCGGCACCATTCAGTCATCTCTACGGGATATTCAACTTTCATATGGCACTGAGTCGCGGCGCGGCGGCAGTTCTGTTACCTGCATTTACGCCACAAGACCTGGGACAGGCGGTTTCAATGCACGAACCGACCATGCTGTTTCTCGGCCCGGCACACGCGGCCGCCATGTTGGGTCAGGGATTGATCGATGAGAGAGACTTTGCCTCTGTGCGTTTTTCTGTTTTTTCCGGCGCATCGTGTCCTACCCATGTACTCGAACGCTATCAAGCGGCGATACCAGCCAGTACAGT
>Ga0114933_10002477_pt1 | contig 19171 bp, 16 predicted proteins | sample 4SBtaG_FD_89691 | JGI IMG/M metagenome (GOLD analysis project Ga0114933, IMG submission 89691) | Deep subsurface microbial communities from Kolumbo volcano to uncover new lineages of life (NeLLi) - 4SBTROV12_W25 metaG | ecosystem: Environmental > Aquatic > Marine > Volcanic | place: Kolumbo... | reverse complement strand
CGGCGATCACGTTGCCGGTAGAGCCGGCGCCGGTACTCTGGTGCTGAGTCAACGGAGGTGGCTCCAAAAGGGGTGGCGCAGTGGGCCGGGCGCCAAGGCCCGATCACCCTCCCAGAGCGGTGGGGCGCTGTCGAGGGCGGGGAGGTTGCGCGCCGACCCCACCAAGGTGCACTCGCCATCACGGCACCTTGCGCACAGTCTGCTAGGGGGTGATCTCCAGCAGCAAGGGGTTGCTGGCGAAGTCGAGTTGCCCGAAATTGCGCGCCAGGAAGGCGTGGCGGAAGGGCAGGCCCACGAGGATCGGGTCGAGGCCTGGGGGAAGGGTCAGGGCGGATGCGCCGTCGCCGTTGCCATCCAGGGTGCCGATGAAACTGGGGAAGAACGTGGGCGCCAGCAGGGTCAGGTCGAAGTAGGCATCGAGATTGAGCGGCAGGGTCACGCCGTTGGCGAAGGTCAGGCCGGGAGCAAAGCCGGTGACGCTGCCGAAGACCCAGAAGAGGCCGCCCCCGTGGCTGGTGGGCGCGCTCAGGTTCATGGACAGGGTGCCACCGGAGGACAGCGAGAGGCTCTGTACGTCTCCGACAAGCGCCGGTTTGCCGGAGTACACCCGAGCGAAGCCCGGCGCCTGTACCGGGCCTTGGTCTGCGCCCATGATGACGTCTGCGAATCCATCGCCGTCAACGTCGCCAAGGCCTGCCACCGCACCACCGAGACGATCGTTCGACCCGCCGCCGGTCACTTGCGAGATCGTGGAGCCGTCGCGCCCCGAGATGAGCCAGACTTCGCCGAAGGCCGCGCTGGCCAGGTGATCGCCCACGATCAGGTCGCCGTAGCCGTCACCGTCCACGTCGCCCGCCCCGTCGACGGCCCGTCCAAGGCTCGAGCTGGAGGCGTGGCCCTCGATGGCCTGGATGAGACTGCCATCCACGCCCGAGCGCACCTCGGCTGAGCCCGATGCGAACGCGTTGGGTGTGCCATAGATGATGTCTGGAGTGCCGTCGCCGTTCACATCTCCCGCACCCGCTGACGACCAGCCTCGTTGGTCGAAGTCTGCCGCGCCAGTGAAGGTGAAGAGCACGGAGCCGTCTTGCCCGGAGAACACCCGCACCTGTCCCCGGAAGGTGCCGGGGCCGGCGCCGGGAGCGCCCACCACGAAGTCGTCGAAGCCGTCGCTGTTCACGTCGCCGATGCCATCGACGGAGCGGCCGAAGTCGTCGCCGCCGGAGGCGCCGGAGATGGTGTGGATCAGGTCGCCGTCCTGGCCGGAGAACACGCGGATCAGGCCTGAGTCTGTGCCGGCTCCATCATGGAGCGGTGCGCCCACGATGATGTCGGGTACGCCATCGTTGTTGACGTCGCCTGCGTCAGCAACCGAGCTGCCGAACTGGCCGCGGTTGTCCGTTCCCTCCCAATGAAAGATCAGGTCGCCGTCCGCGCCGGAGCGCACCTCTGCGTAACCGGGGTCCGGTCCGAACACGGTGAACTCGGGGGCGCCCACCACCATGTCGTTCACCTGGTCGCCGTTCAGGTCTCCCACCATGGCCACCGAACTGCCGAAGTGGCCCGCGTCGGGGGACTGCAAGACCATGACCAAGCTGCTGTCCGCGCCGGAGTAGACCTTCACCTGTCCGCCGAAGCTGTTCTCGTAGGGGGCGCCGACCATCATGTCGGGGACGCCATCACCGTCCACGTCGAGACCGCCTGCGACGGCGAAACCGAAGCCCGGGAAGCCGCTGGGGTTGTCACCGACCAGGCTGTAGAGCAGCGGGTCGGAGGCTGAGGCGATGGGCGCCAGTGCGCAGCAGACGAGCAGGGTCAGAGAGCGGGACATGGGATCTCTTCCAAAACGTGCTGTGACGAACTTGCCCGGCCATCCTCGCAGCCGTACGTAGTCTGCCCCGTGGTCACGGAGCCTCGCAGGGATCGTCCGACATCTGGATGACCGAGAAGCCGCCGCCCTGGGGGTCGAGCAGGACGCTGAACTTGCCCACGGGGATCTTGGTGGGGGGCACGATGATCGTACCGCCGCTCTCGGCGACCCTGGCCGCGGTGGCCTCGCAGTCGCCCACGGCGAAGTAGACCATCCAGTGGTTGGGGACGCCGTCGAACTGCTCGCCGTCCATGGGCATCATGCCACCAGTGTCTACGCCACCTGCCTGGATGACCGTGTAGTTGACGCCCTCCATGGGCATGTCCTGAAACTCCCAGCCGAAGAGCTGGCCGTAGAACTCCCGGGCGGCCGCGACGTCGCGGCACATGAGTTCATTCCACGACAGGCTGCCGGGTTCGGCGACGCAGACGCCCGGACCGTTGCCGAAGTCCTGCCACATGGCGATCGACGAGCCGGAAGGGTCGAGCAGGAAGCAGAGCTTGCCATGGCCCGGGACCTCCATGGTGGGCACGGTGATGGTGGCGCCCAGGCTCGCGGCTTTCGCTTCGCTGGCGACGCAGTCGTCCACCCGAACGTAGCTGTTCCACATGGGCGGGATGCCCTGGGCCATCATCTCGTCGGACATCTGACCACCGGCCGCTGCCGGCGCGTCGCCCTTCATGAAGAACGCATAGGGAGGGCCGCCGTAGGATTCCTGTGGGGCCTCGGTCCAGCCGAAGAGTTCGCTGTACCAGGCAGCGGCTGCGGGGAGGTCGTGAGCGGCGATGTCGATCCAGCAGAACTGACCGGGCTTGAAGTCGTTGCGAACGGGCATGGGGCTCTCCAGAGGGCGAAGGCGGGGGCAGGCGGCTGGCGATGGTAGCAACGCTGGTGTGGCCTGGTCTTGACGTTCAGTACTTCAGGTGCAGCAGCCGGGCTTCGCCGTAGGTGATGGTGACGATGAACAGGTCGCCATATTGGTTTTCAGACAGGTCGCTGATCCGGGGCAGCCCCAGGCCTGCGAGGATTGCCGGCACCGTGTTGGAGTGTCCGGCGACGAGAATCGTCTGGCCCGGATGCTCCCTGAGCAGGTGCGCGGCCAGGTCGGATCTCGCGGAGAGCACCCGCGGCGTCAGCTGTTGCGCGCTCGCCGTGGGCGCGACGGTCTGCTGGGTGCGCTCGTACTCCGTGGCGTAGATGACGTCGAGGGCAGTGGGCTCCAGCATGCGCGCCAGGGCCTGGGCGCGGGCGTGACCGGCATCGGTCAGCGCGTCGTCGTGTCCTCGCCGGTCTGCGTGGCGGACGACGAAGACGGTGGTGCCGTCCGTGGCAACCGCTGGCTCGCCGTTGTTCGCCGAGCGGGTCTCGCCTGCCGGAGCGCTCGCCTGTGCTGCCAGCCGGCGCAGCTCTTGCAGCCGCAACATGATCACGTCACCGTCCATGCTCGGCGGTGTGTGGCCTTCTCCGGGGAACACCGTGGTGGTGACGTCGGCGCCGAGAGCGCGCAGGCGGGTGGCGGTGTCCTCCATGCGCTCGACCCAGTGGGTGTCGTCCCCTCCCGCGTACATGCTCACGGGGAGCTGCGACAAGACGTCGAGCCGGGCCTCGTCCTCAGCGGTCGGCGGGTAGCCGGGGAGCACGGTCAGGGAGAGGAATTCTTGGGGAGACAAGGTGGCCAAGCGAAACGCGCTGCGCCCGCCGTTGCTCACGCCCGCGAGATGCAGGCGGTCGTGTTCGATGCTGTACGTCGCCCGCACATGGCGGATCAGCTCTGGCAGCAGGGCTTCGGCGCCGTCGTAAAAGGTGCGCCCCTCTGGCGCGGCGGGGCTGACCACGATCCAGCCCCGCTCACTGGCCTGGCTGGCCCAGTAGCGCACCCACGACGCCTCGACCATCTCGCGAGTCTGGGGGCCGGGGGGCAAGGCGAGAAGAACGGGAGAGGTCTCGGTCGCATCGAACCCGTCGGGAAGACCGAGCTTGTAGGACAGGGTGCTGCCGTCTTGCAGGGGCAGCTCATGCCAGGTGGAAGGCACGGGCTGGGCCATGGTCTGTGTGGCAAGGGCAAGCAGGGCGCAGAGCGTTCGAAACATGAGTCATCCGGTGGAGAGGTCGTCCCGCATCATCCACAACACGAACCCGAGCCGAGAAGGGGCTGGTGACTGAGCCACACGCAGCCGTCTGCCAACCGAGCCAAACCCTGTCGTCTTGCGACCAAGTGGTCTGAAGTCATGTTGTGCGCCCATGGCTTCGTTCGCATGAGGCCTGGCCTTGACAGGCTCTCTATTTCTCCGATAATATTATTTCTGACGGAGGCTTCTGGAGCTTCTCGGGGGATTGAATTGGAAACATGTAACTGGGGGAAGGCATGAGTGAGATAAGAGAATCGCTCTGCGGTGGTCTACGAGCTATGGCAATACTGTCGTGCCTGGCCACGGGCCTGATAGCAGCCGACTGCATGACCAACATGACGTTCCACTATGACTCGCAGGGACAGCTCATCAGTATTGACGTGTTCTGTTCTGGGGGCTGCGATGACACCGCGGCGTGCACGTTGATTTCAGCGGGATCTTTGCTCTGGTGTGAATGCAACCCCTCCGGATCCGCACTGGACTGCATCGGTGCCGCCACTGCTGGGGGAATGCGTTGCATCAAGCAGGATTGCGACGACAGCTGCATCGCCAAGACGGTGAGCTGGACAACGCCGGAGACTGGCGAAACACACACGCAGGAGTGGTGCAGTTGCGAGTGATCGCCAAAGCAGTGCCTCGGGTTGACGTTTCTCTTTTCCTCATCATTGCACTCTCGGTGGGAACGACAGCCTGCAGAGAGACCGCAGCGGCTGAGGAGGGGGGCGCCAGTCATGCTGAGGTCCAGGGCGAAGCCGACCACCCAGAGATGGTGGGCTACTCCGACACACCGATAGAGCTCACGGGCTTCTTCAGGCCGGATGCGGTGATCTCCCATCCCTCCAAGACGATTCTGGTTCCTGGCGATCCGCCGTGGCTTCCGGTTCCGGCAGAGAGTGATCGTCACCCCGTCTCGGCGACTCTGCCGCCGGAGGCTTGGGTCGATACGGCCCAGCTCAAGGCCTTGGAAGAGTCTCTCGCCGACGGCGGAGTGGAACGCAATGCAGTGCTCAGCGCTGCGTTGGAGATCAGCGCGGAGGGGCGTTTTGAGGTCTCATGGGAGGGGGCGTCCGATGGCAAGATGGCCATGCGCGCCGGTCGTAAGGAGAAGGGTGTTCGAGCCACCTTCTATGCTGTCGAGTCAGCCAACGAGGAGCCCATCGAGTTCGTCATCGCTGGCCTTCCGGCCCCCGCGAAAGGCAGTCTCGAGATCGAGTACAGTGATTTCGTTGACGAGCATGTGGCGCTGCGGTGCACGGTGAAACCGCTCGACGGAGGCGTGGTGATGGTTGTCATGCGGGCTGATGGCTCCGCGGCTTTGCTCCCAGGATTCGTCTCGGCTCACTGACATGACAGGTCAAGAGCGTCCGTCGAAACGGAGGCGGTTGAATCGGCTCCACCTGGCCTTGGCGGTTGTGGCCTTGACGGTCCTTTGGGCAGCGAGACAGCTGCTCGTTTCGCCGGACACCATCAGTGGGCCGAGTGACCCAGCGCGATTGAGCCAGGTGTCCGCAGAGGGCGTTGAGCTGCAGCGGCCCGTACCTGACAGCGATCCGCGGGCTCGGCCGCTGCACGCCGACGCCCTGCCCATGGCCTCTTCGATTGAATCGTCAGTCGTGGCTCAGCTGGTTGGCCTACCGGCTGGCACATCAGTCGACCCGCCGCCCATGGCAGGGCTGACCATGACTCCTTCGACTGGCCAAGTTGCCGGGCGCCCACAGCTGGCCCCGTTCGAAGCTGAGAAGTGGGAGACTGCGTTTCGCTCGCTCCCTGGCACGGCGGTCATCACAGCAGGCAGCTTGGGTGCCGAAGTGATGAGCCAGACGGTCTCTCTTGAGCCCGGTGAGAACACGCTTTTCATCGAGGTGTCTCGCCATCCGGGGCTGAGAGGCTCGGTCGTCGATGAGCAGGGGGACGGTCTCGCCGGGGTGAGCGTGGCCCTGACGCCGTTCTTGGAGAACACCCTGATTCCGCTGGGTGCCGACCTGGCCGTGGCAGCGCCGGGCGCTGCTCTGCCGAGAGGCAGAATCGAGACCTGGTCCAACGTGGAGGGTGAGTACTATCTGCCGCTCCTGCCTCCGGATCGCTTGTATACCCTCAGCTATCGACTGCAGGGGTTTGGGCCGAAGCAGCTCTCGCCCGTGGCGATTCGAGGTGCTCATGTCGACACGCTGGCGTCCGTGACCATGGGGCAAGGGCGACGTGTCTCCGGTCTTGTGGTGGACCCGATGGGATTGCCGGTGTCGGGGTGCGAAGTGAGGGTTGCCGTGGCCGACGGAGCGACCGTGTCCACCCGCACCAACCGCGACGGCGCCTTTCAGTGGACAGGCCTCTCCCGGGGGCCGTTGCGCCTCTGGACCCAGGACGACGTCTCCGTCAATGCGGGACAGCACGTTGACGATCCGGGTGACGTGGAGGTCAAGCTCGTGCTGCACCCTGGCGTCTGGCTGGACGGCACGGTCCGCTATCGAGGTGGTGAGGTGGCGTCCGGCCTGCTGCTCTTCGGCTTCGCCGAGGAGGCCGCCGACGGCTCTCGCATCGGTGAGCGCCTGGCTCGTCCCAGACAGGCTGTGACTCGAGCCGATGGGAGTTTTCGCCTCGGGCCGTTCGCGCCCGGCCCCGTCACGCTCGTCGAGCCAGCAAGAACGTTCTTCGAGACCCGTGCCATGGCGCCGTCCACGGTCGACCTCGAGATTCCTGGACTGCAAGATTGGACGGCTCGGCTGCGCTTTCGTGATGGCGCCACCGGTGACGCCGTGACTTCAGCGGGCGAGGGCGCCTTGAGCTGGGGCGGCGCGTCCTTGAAGGGGGGCGAGAATGGGCTGTCGGTTCTGCTCGATGCCGATGGCGAGTGGACGCTGTCGCGGGAGTCGCCCCAAGGTCTGCCCGTCGAGCTGGTCGTGAGTTTCCCCGGCTATGAGGTCGAGCGCATCGAGGATATTGCCAGTGTCCCGTTGGGCGAGCTGGCGCTGGAGGTCCCGCTGCGGCGAGTGCCCCAGCTGTCTGTGGTCGTGCGCAACAACGCAGGCGAACCCATTGAAGGGGCCACCGTGGTGCTCTCCTGGGCCGCCCTGGGAAGCACTCGTGAGCGCGACCTGGTAGCAGCCGCAGCCGAGTTCCTGCCGCCGCGAGTGTCCAGGGGTGGCGCCAGTGGCACTCTTGAAGCGCGCAAGATCACGGGCCCAGACGGAGCGGCCAGCTTCGTCCAGCTGGAGAACGGCGAGGTGCTCTGCTACGTCTCGGCGGCCGGGTACTTCCCCGGTGGTGGACGCCATCGGCTCGGTGCTTCTCATCTGACTGCCGAGGGCGATCGGCCACCCGCGTTCGAGGTGACCCTCGAGCGCGTTCTGTCGGTGGCGGCGCTGCGCTGAGGGCAAACCGCCACTCACCGACCCACAGGCGCCGTTCACCGATGGCCCCTTTCGAAGGCTGACCAGAGCGGCGATGCTGCTCCCACGAGCCTCGGCGGGATGTCCCCGCCAGGTCAGCGCATCGGAGGCAAGGCATGAGCACGGACGACAACGACTCTGGCAAGGAAGGCGTCTCGATCTTCGGCATCGCCCTGCTGCTGGCTGGGTTCGGTGTGCTGGTCCACAGTCAGGGCTGGCTCGAGGGCGCGGGCGTGGAGCTCTCCCAGCTCTGGCCTGTCATTCCCATCGTGATCGGCGCCAGGGCCAGCTTCAACACGGCTGGCGTGGCCCGTCTGTTCTCCGTGCTGTTCTTCGTGGCTGGCCTTTTGACCCTGGCCTTCAACCTGGGCCTGCTGTCGAAAGATTCCTTCGCGGTCGTGCTCAGCGCTGAAGACCTGAACGCCTCGGTGGTCGTGGCGGCCCTGTTGATCCTGGCCGGGCTGGCCTTGCTGACCGGCGGCTCCAAGCTGTTCATCCGCAAGGTGGATCACAGCGGGCGGCGGCTCAAGGGCCTGGCTCTGTTCGGCGGTCAGGACATCACGGTCTCGTCGCCGGATCTGACCGGCGGCTGGATCGCTGCCATGTTCGGGGGCTTTGAGCTCGACCTGACCAACTGCCAGCCGGAGGCCAGCGAGCTCACCATCGAGTGTCTGGCGCTCTTCGGGGGAGGGGAGATTCACGTGCCCAAGGGCTGGCGCGTGGAGCTGTCTGGCCTGCCCATCTTCGGAGGTTTCTCGAACAGCACCGTGTTTGATGCCGAAGGCCCTGGACCCCATCCCGTGTTGCATATCAACGGGGTGGCGATGTTCGGTGGCTTCGATGTGAACAATGGCTGATGGGAGTCACGCTCACCCTTCCCCATCAGCGAGCGCCTGCCCCGCCACTTGCCACGCCCATGAAACCCACGTCCTCCAGCGGTCCCCTGACCCTCCGTCGTTGCGCCGTCGCGTGGGCGCCGTTGATGGGTCTGCTGCTGGTGGCCTTCGAGGACGGCTCTGCGAGCTGGACCGACCGGGGCGTGGCTGCCCTGCCCTGCGCGCTGTCCCTCCCGTTTCTCTGTCTAGGGTTCTGGTGGGCGGCGGAGATGAACCCTGTGCACAGCGCGCCGGACAGGCGGCTCTGGTTGACCCATGCCGCCGGTGCGATCACTGGCAGCGCCATCTGGTTTGCTCTCTCAGTGGGCGCGGTGCGGGCGATCAGTGGTCCCGACAGTGGGCCCTCGGCACTGCTGTCCAATCATCGCACCTGGCTGTTGCTGCTCGGGGTGATCGCCTACCTGATCGTGTTGTTGGTCCATTCGTTGCTGGCAGCCCAGCGGGTTGGAGCGGAGCAGAGCCTGCGCCAGGAGGAGTCGTTGCGTCTGGCCCGTGAGGCCGAGCTGGCGGCGCTGCGACTGCAGATCCATCCGCACTTCCTGTTCAACGCGCTGCACTCGATCAGCGCCCTGACCACCTTGCAACCCGGCCGGGCCCGGGACATGACCGTGTGCCTGGCGGACTTTCTGCGTCGCAACCTGCGCCTCGGTGATCGGCCGGCGGTGACCCTGACCGAAGAGTTCGAGCTGGTCGACGACTACCTGGCCCTCGAGGAGCTGCGCTTCGGTGAGCGCCTGCAGGTGGTCCGCGAGATCGGGCCCGACCTGGACCACGCCCTCTTGCCGCCCCTGTTGCTGCAACCCCTGGTAGAGAACGCGGTCAAGCATGGCCTGTCGTCGCTCACCGGCGCCATGACCCTCGCGCTCACAGCGCGGCGGGAGGGCAGCGAGCTGGTGCTGGCCGTGGAGAACGACTACGACCCAAACGCCGCGACCGAACAGCTGGGAACGGGACTGGGCCTGGCCAACACCCGAGCGCGGCTGGGCAGGGTGCGTGGCGACGGGAACGGGTTGACCGTGACCGACGAGGGCGGTCGCTTCAGGGTGGAACTGCGCCTGCACCTCGAGGGGGGGCGGCCATGAGCACACCCCTTCGCGCCTTGGTCGTGGACGACGAGACCTTGGCCCGCCAGCTGTTGGTGGAGTACTGCTCAGCCCACGGGGACATCGAGGTGGTGGGCCAGTGCGCCAACGGCTTCGAGGCGGTGGCGGCCGTGGAGGCCCTCACGCCGGACCTGATCTTCCTCGACGTGCAGATGCCTCGCCTGAACGGCTTCGAGGTGCTGGAGCTCCTGCCAGATCCGCCGCTCGTCGTCTTCGTCACCGCCCACGACGAGTTTGCCTTGGCCGCCTTCGAGGTCCACGCTTGCGACTACCTGCTCAAGCCCTTCGATCAGCAGCGGTTCGACGGGGCCCTCGACAAGGTGCGCGAGCGCCGGGCTGGTCAGCGACACGTGGACGCCCGGGAGTACGCCGCCCTGCATGACGCGGCGCGCGCCCCGGAGGAGTACATGGGGCGTGTGGCGGTGCGTCGCGGCGGCCGCGTCGAGGTGCTGGCCGTCGCCGACCTGGACGTGCTGCAGGCGAAGGATGATCACGTGGCCCTGCACGTAGGCGGGGACTCCTGGCTCAAACAGGGCACGCTCAGCGGGTTCGAACGCAGGCTCGACCCCGCCCTCTTCGTTCGGGTGCACCGCTCGTGGATCCTCAACCTGTCCCGACTGTCCGCCATCGAGGCGCTCAGCAAGGACAGCCATGAGGCCCTGTTGCACGATGGCCGCCGGGTGCCGGTGAGCAAGTCCGGGCACAAGCGGCTGAAGGAAGCGCTGGAGTGAGGGGAGCGACGAGCTGCAGAGGTTGGGGTACGAGGAAGCCGCCTGTGTCGTGATCGTGGATTGCCCGGCCCACTTCGCACGAGTCGTCGCCGACAGGCTGCTAGGATGCCGCCATGCCGACCCCCGCCCCCCCTCCCAGCGTCAAGCGCAAGGCGTCGATGGTCCTGCGCCTGGGGCTCGCGTCCGGTGTGGTGCTGGTGACTCTGGGCCTGGCTGAGGTCGGCTCACGCCTCGCGGGTCCCGTGCCTTACCGGGCTCCCCCGGAGCAGCGCCAGGACGGCTCCTGGCACGAGCGAATCCACCGGCCGTCGAATGTCCCTGGCCTGAGCTACGAGCTGGTGCCGTCGCACCCGAGCGTGTCGCAGGGCCAGAAGAACCGCACGAACTCCCTGGGCATGCGCGACGCGCCCCTGCGGGAGCGGGGGCAGCGGCTGGTGCGCATCGCGTTCGTGGGCGACTCGTACACGTTCGGCTGGGCCGTCCCTCAGGGAGTGACGTTCGTCAACAACCTCGAGCGGCTGCTGAACCAGGCCTCCTCGGACCCGAAACGGGTCTTCGAGGTGCTCAACATGGGTGTGAGCGGCTACTCCACTCGTGATGAAGCCATCGTGTTGCGAGAAAAGGCCCTGCCTCTCGACCCCGACCTGGTCTTGGTGGGCTACGTGCTGAACGATCCCGAGATCGATCCCATCCAGCCGCTGCATGCGAGCTTCCAGGAGACCGAACTCTGGCAGTACTCCAGCTTGGCGCGGCGCATCGCCAGGGCTCTGTACAAGCGGGACCTCGCCGCCCAGGGAGGTGGCAACTACACCCGCTACTTGCACGCCAATCCGCGCAAGTGGCAGAGCGTTGTGGACGCGTTCGGTGACATGGCCGCTGCGGCGCAAGCAGCTGGGGTGCCCGTGGCCGTGGTCATCTTGCCGACCCTGCCACGGGAGTCCTGGGAAGGGTACGCCTACGAGGCGATTCATGGTCAGGTGGCCGACGCAGCCCGGGCCGCGGGGCTGCCTGTCATCGACCTCCTGTCGGGCATGCGACGCTTTGACAAGCCCGGTCGCCTGCGCATCGCGGCAGCTGACGAGCATCCCAATGTCCAGGGCCACGAGATCATCGGCCAGCTGCTGTTCGAGCAGCTGAAGGACGACCGTGCGCTGCTGCCCAGGGGGCCCTGAGTCGATCCTGCTGGCTGGGCCTCGCCGTGGTCTCGGCCCATGGGCGTCTTGCTGACAGGCGGCACGTCTCCTCGCGCTGGAGCCCCGGCCGGCCCCTCACGGCGCACCGGGTGAGGAGTGCAGGCTAGCGAGTGAGCTGCACGCTCTCGCCGGTGGGCAGCTCGCAGGCAGTCCAGGCGGTGTCCCCAGGCCAGCGCACCTCCAGCTTGGTCACCTCGGCGCCGCGGGGGATGCCGAAGTGCAGGGGCTGCAGGGTCTGGGACACGAACGAGTTGTTCGCCGAGCCGTAGCGCTGCACCAGCGCCCGCCCGTCGTCGGTGTGCAGCCGAACCAACGCGCCGATGGGTTCGTCCAGGCCCTGGCGCAGGTGCACGGTCAGCCGCCCATTGCCGTTCTTCGTACGGTTGTAGGCCACGTGGCGCGGCTGCCCCACGAGGACCAGGTCGATGCGACCGTCCTGGTTCATGTCGGCGGATGTGGCGGCGAAGATCAGCGTCTTCCGCTCGACCTCTGCGGGCAGGGCGGGCACCACGTGGTGCAAGGGTACGGGGTCGAAGTGCTCACCGCCGCGGTTCCAGAGCAGCAAGGGCTCCCAGCCCAGGGCGACCACGTCGATGAAGCCGTCGTTGTCCACGTCGAGCCGGACCGTGCTCTCGGTGCCTTGCACGTCGGCCAGTCCCAGGCGCTCGGTGGCGTCCACGAAGCGATCGCCCTCGCGGAGGAACACCCGGTGGAAGGCGTCGACCCCCAGGCTGCTGGCCCACACATCCAGGTCGCCGTCGGCGTCGACGTCGAACACGGAGAGACAGGTCTTCTCGAAGCCCGTGGTGCGCAGCTCGAACGGCTCGCCCAGGTCGAGGCCCACCTTTGCACCCCCCTCGGTCTCGAAGACCTCGCCACTCCGATTGCGCGCGATCCTCAGGAGCGAACCACTGATGAGCAGCTGGTCCTGCCAGCCGTCGTCATCCACATCGAGCCAGGCAAACACATCGCCGAACCGGGCGCCCAGCTTCAGCTCGGTGGCCCGATCACGTTGGGTGGCCTTCTCTGCGCCGTAGGCCCAGAGCGCGTTGGCGGAGGTCTTGTTGCCCACGGAGAGCTCGTTGACACCGTCGTTGTCCACGTCGACCCACTGCACCGCACGGCCCCGGGCGTAGTCGCGGGGCGCGCGCATCGGCGGCAGCTGCTTGTAGGGCAGGGCGCCCTCCTGGTGGATGAAGATGCGGTTCGACTTGGGCGGGTCGGGCGGGGCCAGGGTGCCCCGGTTGCCGCCCCGGGTGATGACCAGCTCGGGCTCTGCGGACCCTACCGCTTGCACCCAGGCCACGCCGTGAGGGTCTGGCTTGCGCAGGGACAGCCGGGGCGCGTCGATGCGCGTGGGCAGTCGTCCGACATGGTAGGGCCAGGTCGAGTCGCCGCTCTTCGGTTGGGACAAGCGCAGGTTCGCGCAGGGGTATGCGTTGCGCAAGGTGAGCAGCCGGGGCTCGGCGCCCGGTTGCAACGTGAGCGTCACGCCCTTCTTGTCGGCCATGATCGCCTCGCCGTCGAGCAGCCCCGCGACCTTGGTGAAGTCGTTGTTGCAGCGGATGGTCAGGGGCACGCTCGGCCCGTCTGCCGGAGGGACCAGGCACATCGACCAGACCAGGGCGTTCTCGTGCCAGACATGAACGCCCTCGGGCAAGGGACCAGCCAGCTCGTCGACGGCGTCGCCCCGGGTGGCGAAGAGCGAGGGGATGCCCGGCTGGTCCGTCAGACCCGAGACGTCGTTGGCGGGATCATTGAGCACGACCAGTTCGTCGCCCCGGTTCTCGCACAGCTCGATGCCGCCCAGGTGCCAGTTGATGAAGACGTCCATGTCACCGTCGAGGTCCATGTCGGCGGCGACCACGTCGAAGGCGCCGTAGCCCCCGACGCGAGGATGGGCATGAATGGTCAGGCCGTCGCCGGTGAAGGGCTCGGTGAGCTCGAAGCGGATGTCAGGTGCTGTGGGGGGTGAGCCAGCTTGGGCGTCACGAATCGGCAAGGTCGAGCGAGGCTGCTGTGCAGCTTCAGCGGTGGCCCGGCCTGCGGGGTCTGCGCGGTCGCAGGCCAGGGCAAGGCTCGCGGTCAGCACAAGGAACAACGGGGCGAGGCGCTGGCACACGTTGACACCAAACGTGCGCAGGTTCTTGGCGCTGGATAGGCAACCATGGGTACTTGAGGGGTGGCTCATCGTGGCTGTGTGTCGGTCCGAGTGAGGTCACGTTGCGATCGAGCGCATCGGCGACGTCCCATTGAACGATGGGTCGCCGCTGAGGTTCTTGGGGAGCTTGAGCAGTCTATCCTCTGCGAGAACCTCGCGAGGCTCCATCATTCTGACCACTGGGCCGTCGGCTGCCCGAAGGACCGCAGCCGTCGGCAAGCAGGCCTCGTCTTCGTCAGGCTTGCACAGCTGGATGGCTGCGTGGACCACTTGCAGTCCGGCCTAGCTCGCGCACACCCCGCTAGCGCTCGACGAAGACCTGTGGCTCGTCGTCGCCGGGTGCGAAGACCAGCGTGACCGTGGCCTGCCGGGCTCCGGCGCGTACCTCGTCGATGGCCAGATCGCGGGCCAGCTCGGCGCCGCGGCGGTCGGCCTTGTGCGGGTCCTTGCCGAAGTAGGCGCCGCCGCCGATGGGCACACCGGGGCCCGAGCCGTCCACCACCAGCTTCTTGCCCGAGAGGCCGTTGTCGCCGTGCGGCCCGCCGATGGCGAAGGCGCCGGCGCCGTTCAGGTGCAGCCGCTCGGGAGCGAGGTCGCCCAGCCCCGGCAGCACGGAGTCGCATGCGGCGCATCCTGCAGCGATCACCGGCAGCAGCCGCCGGTGCTGCTCTTCGTAGCTGAGGCCGTCGACGTGCTGCATGGAGAGGATCAGCCGCTGCCATGAATACCGCACGGGGCTCGTGGCGCGGGCTCCGCTCACCGCTGCGCCGATGCCCCTCGCCGCAGCACCCGCGCCCTGCGCCAACCCGTCGTGCTCCGCGATCACCGGCAGCAGCTTGAAGTCCGGGCCGAAGACGTCGCTGGCCTGGCTCCGGCGCCAGCGGTCGATGTGGGCGCCGAGCTGTCCGGCCAGCCAGTGGGCCGGGGGCTGGTAGTCGGTGCGCTCGTCACCGCAGGCGTGTCCGACGCAGATGGCCTGGTCGTCCGAGATGGGGCGGACGGCCCGCTCGTCCTCCGTGAGCGGATCGCAGCACAGATCGTAGGTGACCTGCAGCTCTGCGGGCGTGGGTGTCCAGCGCCCGCCGTAGCCAGCCGCGGTGAAGGCGGCCCGGGCCATGGGCGGCAGAAAGACCGCGGCCTCGCCCGGGCCGGCCGGACCGGCGGCGATGCGCCCGGTGACGAAGACCTTGTCGGTGCTGATGGCGACCTCGACGCCCACCAGGGCGTCGCCGTCCACGGACAGGCCGTGCTGCACGCAGGCCTCGGCGATGGCGTCGGCGAGGCGGTCGGGGTGGCCGTCCGAGACGTACTCGGCGCAGTGGATGCGTGGGGGTGTCGTGGGCTGCATGGGGTCTCCGATCGAAGGCGTCTTGGTGTGAGGAGGTGTGTGGGCTTCGGCGCGACCTTCGCCCGTGTGTGTGATGTGGTGGGGCTGGCAGCAGCTGGCAGCTCAGCCAACGCCGGGCAGAGAGGGCAGGACCTCGACGTGCTTGGACACCGCCGCCAGGTCGTTGACCGAGGCGTCGCCGTAGAGGGCGTAGTGCCCCACGTAGAGCGACACCTTCAGCGCCTGCAGGGTGTCCGCGGAGACGGCGCCCACGTAGCCGTCGGTGATCAGCACCACCCGTCGCGGGCGCTTCTGGGGCGGGATCTGCTCCAGGTGCTCGAGGACGCAGCCGATGCGGGTGCCGCCGGTGTTGGCGAAGGTCTGCCGGGCCAGGTCGCCCGGGCGGGCCTCGTCGATGACGGTGCTGAACACGAAGAGGCGCAGCTCGCCGCTGGCGTGGGGGGCGCGCAGGGCCGCCGCCAGGGTGGGCAGGGCCTGGTTCATGGAGCCGCTGATGTCCAGGTAGACGTGGGCCACGGGCTGGGGTCGGCTCAGCCGGCGCGTGGTCTGGACCTGTCCACGCCAGAGCACGGGCGGCCGACCGTGGAGGCGCGCCCAGGCCCGGGCCCTGCGGTCGTTGAGCTGGGGCAGCACGGTGCGCACGGCGACCTCGCGCTCGACCTGGGTGCTCCGTCGTCTGCCGCCCCGGGCACGCTGGATCACGCCTGCGCGGACCAGCAGCCGGCGCAGGGCCCTGCGCAGCTCGGCCCGGGCCGAGGCGGCCGGGTCGAGGGCCCAGTTGCGGGGCATGCGGCCCTGGTCGCGGCCGCTCAGGTCCTGGTCGGGCGGAGGCCAGCCTTCGACGATGCGGCGCAGCACGTCCCGCAGGGTCGCGTCCCGCACCGCCTGCTCGTCTCCCTCGCCCGCGCCGCCGGGCCCGCCGTGGTCGCCGAGCAACACCACGTCGGTGAGGCGCTGATCAGGATCCAGCTGGCCCAGCAGCAGCTCGAACAGCTCGTGGTAGGTCACCTGCTGATCGCGGTCGTTGTAGAGCAGGTCGTGGAGCTCGCGCTCGCTGTCGCTGGCGTCCCCTGGCAGGGGCTCGGGCTCGTGGGGCCAGCCCGGGGCCGGGCGGAGCAGGCGGTGGGGAAACTCCTCCCAGGTGTTGGTGGCCCTGAAGAAGTCGGCCTCGGAGGGGAACTGCCGGCAGAGCATGGCGTTGATCACCGCGTCGAAGGCGATGTTGTGGGCCAGGGTCAGCCGGGGGAAGAGGGTCGTGTGGCCCAGGATGACGTGCTGCAGCTCGTGCATGACCAGCATCAGCAGGTGCCCGTCGCGCTCGCAGTACTCCTCGACGAAGGCGGGGTTGAGCAGCAGGGTCGGCGCCCGGGTGCACTGCACGCCGGCGGTGGGCACCTCGTCGCTGAAGACGATGTCGACCAGCCCCAGCAGCTTCTCCATCTGGTAGCTGGCGGCGGGGACGACGTTGAACAGCCGCAGGGCCAGCTCTTCGTTGGGCGTGGTCATGGTCAGGCTCCGTCGTTGCGGATGCGGCGCCGTGAGGCGCGGGGAGTGGTCTTGCGCGCCTTGCGTCGGGCCGTCGCCTTCTTGCGCTTGGCGGCCACTCGGGCCCGCTCCTCGGCCTCCTTCTGGGTCTGGGGCCAGGGCTCCTTCGGTTTGGGGGCCAGGTCGGGGAGCGCGCACAGACGCGGGTCATCGAAGATGACGGGGTGGTCGGCCAGCTGGCGCAGGTCGCCCCGCGGCTGGCGGTGTCCCAGGTAGAGCTGGCTCTCGCAGCGGGACAGGATGGCCAGGACCAGGCCCACGTCGGTGCAGAACAGCAGGTCCTTGAAGTCGATGTCCCCGCTCAGTTGGAGAGTGGACGGCGCTGGCTCGCCGCCGCCCAGGTTTCGCCAGCCCACGAGCACGCCGCGCAAGGGCGGGCGCTCCCCCTCGCGTTCCACGTCGAGTTGTGCCGCGGGTGAGATGTGGCGCAGGGCGGCGGTCAGATCGTTCGAGTCGAGTCCTTTCAGGCCCACGGCACGGATGCGCGTCTTGACGGCGGCGGGCAGGCGCTGGCCCGCCCGCTGCAGCAGCCCGCTGATGCTGAAGGCCACGGCGCAACCGTTCACGCTGCTCTGGTCGCAGACCACCGTCGTCCGGGGTGGCGAGCTCATGTTGCGCAGCCAGGGTCCGCTCACTTTGCCTGGCTCTCGATGTGGTCCAGGTCGAAGCGGGTCCAGAGGTCGGTGAACAGGCCGTGGACCTCGTCGGGGCTCGTGCCCGCGTAGCCGTCCGGCAGCAGCGACTGCAACAGGTTGAAGGCGTAGCGGTCGCGGAGCTGGACGGGGCGGCCGCCCTGGACCTTCGCGGCTGCGGTGATGCGGCCGACGTCTCGGGCGGGGCCCATGTCCCGGCCCGGGATCGCGAGGGTCCGATTCACGGTCACCAGGGCCCGGCGGGCGTCCTGGGCCAGGGTCTCCACCACCACCGCGGGCAGGCCGTGGACCCGCTGCAGGCCCAGGTAGAGGGCCAGGGCCGTGGCCGTGCGCAGCCCGTCGTGTTCTGCGCTGGTGAGGGCGTCGAGGGCCAGCCGGCCCAGGTCTTCGGGGGTCAGCCCGCCGCCCAGGCGCAGGGCCAGGGCCACTCGTTCCAGGGGGTCAGAGACCTCCAGCAGCGAGCGCCAGGGGTCGTCGGCCTCCAGGCCTGACAGCTTCCAGGCCTGCCGGTGCAGGGCGAGCTGCTTGGCTCTGTCGATCGCGCCCACCGCGGCCAGGTCCGGGTCGCCGTGCTGCACGGCGAGCCAGAGGCTGGTGCACCAGTCGACGTCCTGGGGTTGAGTGGTGGGGTCGGCGCCGCGGGCCAGGGCCACCCGCGCCGCCTGTAGGGCCAGGGTCGCCCGGAGCAGGGTGGCCATGCGCCGGGTGGAGAAGGGTCTCAGCTTGGCGTTCGCCCGTACCTTCCCCAGGGAGAGGAAGTAGGCCGCCAGGCGTTCGGGGAGGTCGGCGCTGAGCACCTCGAAGAGGCGCTTGGCCTCGGCGACGAGGGTGGGCAGGTCGACGGCGAACTCGTGCTTGCCGCGAAACTGATCGACGAGCAGGCGGGTCTGCTCGGCCCCTGTCAGGTCGGCCCAGTCGGGGACCTCGATGAGGAACGTGAAGCGGTCGGCCAGGGCCGGGTCGAGGGGCTCGACGCCCAGGTATTGCAGCTCGCTGTTGCCTTCATCGATGCCGCCCTCGTCGTCCTCGGGGGCGGGCGGGTTCATGGCCGCCCAGCGGTGGCGCAGGCGCTCGAGGTCGATGCCCTGCACCCGCCGCTCGTGGATGATGGGGAAGAGCTTGTTGGCCAGGTCGGGACGGGTGCGGCTGATCTCGTCGACGAAGACCACCTCGGCGTCCCAGATAGAGGTGGGGGTCGAGATGTAGTGCAGCCCCTTGCCGTCCTCGTCGGGCATGGGGATGCCCACCAGGTCGTCGTAGTCGATGAGGCTGGCGTTGTAGCAGCGAAACTCGAGCCGCAGCGCCTCGGCCAGGCGTTCGAGCAGAAAGCTCTTCGCCGCGCCGTGCCGGCCCACGAGCAGCAGCGGTTCGGTGGAGGCGAGGGAGGCGAGGATGATGGGCTCGAGGGCGGTCCAGCCTTCGAGCCCGAGGGGGCCGGTGAGGAGGGAGGGGAGGGGCTTGGGTGCGCGGGGTTTCTTCGTCGCGGCCCGGCGCTTGGTAGGGGGCTTGGCGGAGGGCTTCTTCTTGGCGGGGCGTTTTCGAGCGCTCGTCGAGGGCGCGGCCTTGGCACGGCTCGCGGGCTTGGCCTTGGGCTTGCTCTTGGCGGCTGTCATGGCCAGGACCATGGCCATGGCGTTGGCGTTGGCGTTGGCCTTGGCGTTGGCCTTGGCGTGAGCGGCGCTCGTTGTCCCGGTGCGCCGGGTCGTCTCGGAGCTGGTCATGACACCCAGGTTCCGTGGGCGGCGAGGGCGGCCAGGTGCTCGTCCCGGCGGGCTCTGGCTTCGGGCAGCTCGCGGGTGCGCAGCGACCGGCGCACCCGGCGGATGTGCCCGGCGAGGGTGGTGACCGTGAAGTGCATCCACCAGGTGCCGTTGTTGCACCACAGGTGGTGCCGGGGATTGTCCGCGTCGACGCGGATGGAAAGGCAGGCTCGCTGCATGGTGCGTGTCCCTCTCGATCACGCACCAGAAACACAGCGCCGAGGCGCCGTCGAAAGCTTCGTTCGCCAGGGCTCCGTGCCCTGCGCGCATCCCCCCGGAGAACGCCTCCGAAGGAAACCACCTTGGCCTTTCGTGCCGGGTTGGCCGACGTCCCACGGGGTGCGTGGAGCGCCGTTCCTGATGCTGGGGTGTAGTCTAACCCGTGATGGGGGGTGG
>Ga0114933_10002476_pt1 | contig 19175 bp, 28 predicted proteins | sample 4SBtaG_FD_89691 | JGI IMG/M metagenome (GOLD analysis project Ga0114933, IMG submission 89691) | Deep subsurface microbial communities from Kolumbo volcano to uncover new lineages of life (NeLLi) - 4SBTROV12_W25 metaG | ecosystem: Environmental > Aquatic > Marine > Volcanic | place: Kolumbo... | reverse complement strand
TGTCTTCTAAACAGAGGGTTCTGGGTTCAAGTCCCAGCAAGAGTACCATTTTTTTGCTTTTTTAAAATTTATATGCTATAATATAACAGCATGAAAGCTCTATTTGGTATTATCTTAGGCATCGGCTTAACAACTTCATTATTTTCAGCCGAGAAGAAAACATCTACAGCAGACCATTTACAAAATGTTTCTGTGACAATTAGATCAGAAGGGGAATGGTTTAACGGTGAAGGTTCAGGCGTTATTTTTACAAGAAAAGATAAAGATGGAAATTTAGTAAATTTAGTATGGACTGCCGCGCATGTTATTGATAATCTTAGATCAACAAGAGAAGTTTTAGTAAACGGCTCCAAGAAAACCATTGTTGAATTTAAAGATCCAATGGTAGTAAAAGAAATTAGACAAAACGGAAGAACAGTTGGTCGTTTACAAATGGATGCAGAAGTTTTAAAATATTCTGATGCAGACGATGGGCACGACCTAGCTTTATTAAGGGTACGCAAATTAAACTTTGTTACCGACACCGTTACATTTTATTTAGATAAAAAAATTCCAGAACTTGGAACAGATTTACTTCACGTAGGTAGCCTTCTTGGTCAGATGGGAGCGAATAGCATGACCGACGGTATTTACTCTCAACATGGCAGATTAATTAAAAGTTTAAATAAATACGTGTTTGATCAGACGACTGTAACGGCGTTTCCCGGAAGCTCTGGAGGTGGAGTTTATTTGAAGTCTGACGCACGCTATATTGGAATGCTTGTGCGTGGAGCCGGAGAAGGTTTTAATCTTATTGTTCCTGTGCGTAGAATGCAAGATTATTGCGAGAAACATAAAATTATGTGGGCCTTAGATAAAAACGTTGCTATGCCGACAGAGGACGATTTAAAGCAAATGCCTGTTGAGCACGAACCAAAAGAAAAAGATGAAGATTCTGCAGACGAAGCTGCCGCAAAGAAAATGTTTCCATTTAGATTGCGCGTTACATACCCCAAAATGGTTATTTTAAAGGAAAGAGTCAACAAATAATAAAACAGGGGGTGGAGAAAAAGCGCGGTAATCTTTCGGTTACCGCGTTTTTTTTATAATTTTACATAAAAACAGGTGTAATATTAACAAATGAAACAGCGTAAAAATATCACCGAAATTGATTTTACTGATCAAATAAAGCAGTCTCAAGAAGAAACTGTTGAATTAGAAGCATCCCAAGAAAATGAGGAGTGCAACAATGAAGACTGTGGCGATTGTGGCTGCGGAGAAGCAAGCGAAGAATCCGACGCGGAACTCTCTAAAGAACAAAAAAAACTACCACCAGCCCTTCAAGAAAAAATCATGAAGAAAAAAGGTAACAAAAAAGAAAACGGTGATAAAAAAGAAAACGGCGATAAAAAAGAAGACGCTAAAGCTGAACATTATGACGAATTAGAAGGCTACGACATGAAATGTCCTAGCTGCGGATGCGCGCTGGGCAAAATGTATATGAAAGCTGGAATGATGAGGCCCGTAAATATGTATGCTTCAAAATACTCTGACCTTTACGAAAAAGTTAAAGCGGCTGATCCACAACGTGATCCAGACAAGCATAAAGTAGACATCAAAACAGATCACGAATCTAAAAGAAAAATTGAAGATATGCCCACAGCCGAAGAGCTCAGAGAAGTTGATGAGCCAATTGGTTAAGAATGAAATCAAACCCTTTTGATTCTTTCGATTAAATTTATTGCGCTTCAGTTTCTACAACAAAAGTAAAAAGAAAACGTGTCAAGTTGCAACTCCAGCAACTTGGATTGCAATAAAGTTTTAACAAATTGACAAACCCGCAAATTCTTGGTAAATTATCAATAATGAGCGACACAATTCAAGAAAAACAAATTGAAGAAATAATTGGAAATATCAAATCAATCAACCTTGGAGATCTCACAGAGTCAAATTTTCAGCAAGCATTAATACACACAAATAATGCACTTGAGTCACTGGAAGATGTAAAAGTTTTAGTATGTGAAAAATAAGTTATTTTTATGAATTTTAAATGTAATATATATTAGAGCGGGTTTATTAGGTCGCTCACAGTTCTGAGTGAACTAGTAAGTCTGAAAAGTAATGTCTGAAATGACTCAGGAAATTTTAACATGAAACAGGAAGCCAAAGAAATAATAGAAGAAGCAGAGATGGTTCAAAGAAATGTTGATTGGTGGATCTCAGAAGTTTCAAAAGCTTGCGATGACATTGACGAAATAGAAAGCAATTCAAATCTTTCAGAAAAAGAAATACAAGACAGATTTAATAGGCTAGAATATCTCGTTGCAAAAGCTGACACTGAAGTAAAAAATATAGACGATTTAGAAGTGAAGTCTATAAAATATTTTAAGAATCTTTATGAACAAGATAACTCCAGAAATGAAAGTCTGGCTGAACGAAAGAAGAGAAAGCTTTCTTAACGACGGTCAAAATCTATTTGATTCATTTAAAAATGAATTCAATGTAGACACCGATGTAGCCAGAGAGTTAATACACTCTTGGGATGAAGATGTCAGAAAAATAAAATCAGGAAACCCCAAAATAAATTAAAATAATAAAATGGTGGACGATACATTTAACTGGAACGAAGAAATGGATGACGCGTTATCTCCAGAAGAAAGGTACGCGCTGTCTGATAAAGGTAAAAGAGCCAGACAAAGGGCTAGAAAAAAATACGACAAAAAAAATCCAGATGAACGAAAGCGTCAAAAAAGAGATTACATGCGGCGCAAAAGAAAAAAAGACAAAAACGCTTGGAGATAGATGTGAACTTTCACACACAGAACGGTGAGGATTATTATGATTACATTCTTAATCAGCAACCTAGCTCTGGACAAGCACCAATAGCAGAAGATTAAATTATGGGAATGTTTGATGGAGTAATTTGCGAGTACGAGCTTCCTTTACCCAAAGAAATGGGGGAACTTTCTGAAATTAAATGGAACGAATTTGAGTTCCAAACCAAGAGCTTAGACAATACTCTTGATAGATACACTATTGAAGATGATGGCCAAATATACAAAGAACAAACAAAACAAAACTGGGTAGATGATGAGGAACATCCCAATACGGGATATATAGAAATAGTTGAAGACGGAATAGAAAAAAGCTACTTCTCTGGAGAAGTAATATTTTATACTTGGCTTCCCCAAAAAGAATATGATTATTATATAGAATTCAAAGCCCTGTTTTGGAAAGGTGATCTTAAAGAAATAGAGCGTACGTGCTGGGACAAAAAAGACAACTCTCACAGACTAGAGGAAGAAAAGAGATACGAAGAACTTCACGAAAAAGTACTACAGCAAGCCAGAAACTTAACCCCTTTTAAAAAATTTAAGAAAACGTGTATTTATACAGTAACCGGCTGCACCAGATGGATATTAGGTTTTTTAGTAAAATTAACTTGGAAATTAGAGAGGTGGTTGACTTAATATTTATGTAGGTTATACTATATAATATGAGACTTGACCACATAGCTTATAGGACAAAAGATAGGTATAAAACAGCCAAATTTTTTGAAGATACTCTTGGCTATAAAATTGGCACCGAATTTCAAATAGAGTTTGATGATGGCAGCAAGGCGGACTGCCTCGCTTTGGTACCGCCTGAGATTAGGCATACCGATACTGAAAATTGGACCTTAAAAAAGATTTTACCCAGTCATTATGCTGGCCCCAGTGATCCAGTTTATCAAATGGACTGCGAATTTCACGCTGCGCCAGAAATTTTTGTAAGTGATGGCTCAGAGGGGTCAATTGTTGGAGATTGGGTTGCGGAACGTGGCGGGGTAGGCGGCGTCCATCATATGGCCTACCAAGTTGAAGATGTAGAAACTACAATGAATCAATGGAAAGAAAAAGGTTATGCAGAATTTTATTCTGACAAACCATTAACCTGTCCGGGGCTTACTCAGGTTTTTACAAAACCGTCAGAATTAACGGGAGTAATTTATGAACTTATTAAAAGAGATGGTAAAGGATTTTGTGAAGATAATGTCAAAGGGCTCATGCAAAGCACTAAAGGAGATTAATATGAGAGATTTTGAAGGAAGAAATTATATTAACGGCGAGTGGAGAGCCACTTCAGAAATGTACACAAAGCTAAACCCCGCCACCGGAAAAGCCCAAGGAGCTTTTCCTATCAGCAATACGTCTGAAGTTAGCAAGGCTATACTTTCTGCAAGAAAGGCATTCAAGAAATGGAGAAAAGTCAGCCGCTTTGTCCGTTCAGACTACATGAACAAGGTTGCTCAAATTATTGAAAGAGATAAAGAAAAGTTGGCTAAAATTATTTCCTTAGAGACGGGCAAAAACTATAATGAAAGCATTGCGGAAGTTAATGAAGCCTTACATATGGCTCAGTTTGCTTTTGGTTCGGGACGTTATTCTCACGGAGAAGCTGTAGCTTCAGAGATTGAGGATAAAGATTCTTACATGCTTAGGAAGCCTAAAGGTGTAATAGCTATTGTAACACCATTTAATTTTCCACTGGCGATTGGAATGTTTTGGAACGCAGCCCCAGCATTAGTGGAAGGAAATACGATTGTAATAAAGCCAAGTGAAGATGCTCCAATGTCAACTCAAGCCGCTGTTGAAATTTATGCGGAAGCTGGGATCCCTCGTGGGGTCATTAATTTGGTGCATGGCCATGGCAATACTGGTGATCTTTTGGTTCACGGTGATGTCGATCATATTTGTTTCACTGGTAGTGCCGCAGTCGGACAACATATTCGTAAAGTGGCTGCTAAGTCTTGGCATAAAACAACCTCCTGTGAATTAGGAAGTAAGTCTGCTTGTATTATTTTTGATGATGTTGAATTTAAATTAAGCATGGAGGCTGCTGTTGCGAGCGCTTTTAAGTTGTCCGGACAAAGATGTGTTTCTTCAGGAAGAATGATAGTTCAAAGAACTATTTACGACGAGTTTGCCAAAAAGTTTGCAGAAGAAGCTTCTAAGCTTAAAACTGGTGATCCATTTACCCATAATCTAGGAACCTCTTGTTGTCCTGATGGTATGGTTTGGGAAGAGCTTGTTCCAAATAATAATATTTATTATGGCCCCATTATTAATAAACAGGGATTTAATAAAATAAAAGAATACAACGACATGGTATTGTCAGACCCACAAGCCGAAGTTCTGCTTGAGCCTAAATATACAGATGTAAATGGTAGAGCTTTTTATTCTACACCAATGGTATATAAAACAGAATGGAGGGGGCACGATGCGCCATACTTAAGAAACGAAGTTTTTGGACCTCATGTAGCTATTATTCCTTTTGACACAATTGAAGATGCTATAAGAATATACAATGACACAGAATACGGTCTTGCAGTTGGTGTGTTGACAAACGATTTTAGAAAAGCTCGCATCATGAGAGATGAGTGCGATGCAGGAATGATTTATTGGAACGGTGGTTCTATTGCGGCTGAATCTCACCTTGCTTTTGGCGGTGTCAAAAAATCTGGAAATGGTTTTCCAAGCGCGGCAAGAACATTTAGGGCTGTAACCCATGAGATTAGCTGGACAGTTAATCATGCAGATAGACTAACCTTTCCACAAGGAATGAAATAATGAGAGCTTTAGTATTAGGAGTTGGTAGAATGGGTACGGCTATTGCTTATGCAATGGACAAGCTTGGTTTTCATGTCACAGGAATGGACACCAATCGAGATGCAGTAAATAATATGCCATTTAAAGTAAATCACGAACAGTCTTACAACGAAGAGGGAGAATTAGCTGCTGCGCCAGAGAGGGCGCATTTTTTAGTTGTTGACGATGCGGATGATATTATTAAAGGTCTAAGTGTTTTAAATAAATTTGACATAGTTATTAGCAGCTTACCATATCATCAAACAGAAAAAGTTGCATTATGGTGCATTGATAACGCAGTACGTTATTGTGATCTTGGGGGCAGAGTTGACGTTTCTCAAAATATTAATAAGGCAGCAAAAGAAAAAGCTACCTTTCCCGTTTTTACAGACCTTGGTTTAGCTCCGGGATTAGTAAATATTTTAGCCGAAGAGGGATGTAGGCAACTTCATGGCACAGCAGAAAGTGTTAACATGATGGTTGGAGGATTGCCAGATTTTCACGAAAGCGCAAACAACCCTTTACGTTATGGAGTAACGTGGTCTGTAGACGGCTTAATCAACGAATACAAAGACGACTGTTTAATTCTTGAGAATGGAGAAATAAAAACCGTGAGGGGAATGGATGGTTTAGAAGAATTAGAAACAGAAAAACTAGGAAAGCTTGAAGCTTTTTACACAAGCGGAGGAGCTTCACACTCAATACACTCCATGAGACAAAGGGGAGTTAAAAATTGTTCTTATAAAACATTAAGATATAGAGGGCATGGCAAAATAATTAAATTTTTAATCAGAGACTGTTTATTAAGCGACGAAATTATGGCTAAAATTTTTGAACAAGGATGCGGTCACGCAAATAAAGACGAAGTTATTGTTTTAGCAAAAGTAAAAGGAGACGACAAAACATGGAGCAAAGAAATACTTGTTAAATCTGATGATAAATTTTCAGCAATGCAAAAAGCTACAGCGTTTTCAATATCTTCCGTTGCCGCAATCATGGCAGAAGGAAAGCTAGAAGGAAATAAAGAACAACACAGGGACTACCATACTCAGTATGATAAAAATTTGGGATATAACGATGTACCCTTTGATGAATTTATAAAAAACTTAAATAAAATAGGTCTTGAAATTTAAAAAAACTATAATAACAAAATGGTGGAAGACACATACAGCACCATAGGACTAAATGATGCAGATAAGCTTGCGGAAGAGTGGATAGTTCCATTGTCAGAAAAAAACAAAAAATTAAGGCAAGTTTTGGCAGAAATGGAACCCTTTAAATTAGAAGGCAAAGATGTTCCCTTTATAATAAAATTTTTTGAAAATCCAAAATATAATTTTTTTAATTTTTTTCCCGGAGCAGTAAGACTAAAGAATCATGACTGCATTCATGCAATTTTGGGAAGAGGAGTCTTACCTAAAGACGAAGCTTTTGTTATAGGTTATACAATGGGCAGCACAGGCAAAATGACAAAACTTAAAGAGTTTTTATTTTTATTGATTGTGAGTTGGTTTTATCCTAATGCATATAAATTCCATAAAGAAGAAAGGAAAGTTTTCAAAGGAGCAAGAGAGATTGCTGAAACAACCAAACCCTCCGACTTATCAAAAGTAAATTTTGAAGAACTTTTAAATTTAGATTTAAAAACAGCAAGAAAAAAATTAGGAATTTGCGAGACAAAATTAAGACTAAGATACACAATAGAAAAGCAAACGTATCCAAATTCAAAAGAGAGCCAAAGATTGGTATGAAAGAGTGGTGGAAAGAATACAATGACAAAATTATTGAAAGACTTGGCTGGGTTGGTGCGGGACTCGTTATCTTTGGTTACTATCTTAACGCTAACCATTATGTATGTTCTTGGTACATTTGGATTATTGGTAATCTTTGCGTTGCTGGATATTCTGCACATAAAAAAGCTTGGGCAACAGTAGTTATGTCTTTAATAATTACGGCAATGAACGTATATGGTTATTTTTCTTGGAAATAACTCTTGACTATAATTCAAATACTCGTTAAAATATGAATTATGCCAGAATTATGTAAGAGATACATAAGTGACCTTTCTAAGCGAGATATAGAAGTATTAACTCTTGAAGAAGAACTTCAATTAGCTAAAAAAATTAAAAAAGGATGCAATAAATCTTTAAATAAGCTAATTGATCATAATCTTAGATTAGTTATTAAAACCTCCCAAAGATATGAAGGTTGCGGCGTAGACACAATGGATTTAATTAACGAGGGAAACATTGGCTTAATGCAAGCTGCAAAAAAGTATAAAGCCTCAAAGGGTACAAAATTCAGTACATACGCTGGTTTTTGGATTAGGCAGAAAATGATTAGGTATATAAATAATCACGGAAGAACTATAAGAATTCCCTGTCATGCCTATGCAATTTTTTCAAACTTAAAAAAAGAATACGAAAAAGCAAAAAGTAACGAAGAGAGACTTCCATCAATTTCTTATTTAGCATCAAAGTTTGGATGCACACAGAAAAAAATTAAGACACTACTACCTTATTTAGAATCAACAGTTAGCGTTGACGCTTATATTGGAGAACATGGAGAAGATACCCTTGAACAACATATCCCATCTATTGAATATGACGCTAATATACTTTTACAAAGTAAAGAAAAAATTCAAATAATACAAAGAGCATTAAAAACTTTAACAAAAAGAGAAAAATACATTATAGAACACAGATTTGGTCTACACGGAGACAAAAAAGAGACTTTGGAATCTATTGGTAAAAAATTCAAAGTAACAAGAGAAAGAATTAGACAAATAGAATCTTCAGCGCTTTTGAAGCTGAAAGAGATATTAAAAGATTACGAAGGGCAAATATGAATAAATATTTTGATTATTTTGGAGAACTTTCAAAAGTTGGCGTTTACCAGAGCGTGGGGAAAAATGCAATAGATAGAGCTTCTGCTTACGCTAAAGAGTGGGTTAAAGAAAACCCAAGTTTGTACAGCGGAAGAAATCAAGGCAACCTAACTACTATACTTGAGCAGCTAACTCATGGCAAAATAGCCGAAGAAGCCTTAAAAGAACTTTTTAGAAAAAACGACATAGAAACATCTGACCCAGATTATACGGTAATGTCAGAAAAAGATAAAAAGAAAGGTAAATGGAAACATGATGCCGATCTTGTTATTTATAAAAATAAAAAAACTTACAAGATTCACAAAAAAACCAGATCAGTTAAGAATGCCGTAAATTGGAACAATATATCTTGGTTAATGGAAAGTAATTGCATTAAGAATTCTAAATTTGATGACAATGACTACATTTGCGGAGGGTTAATTTTTCAAGAGAATAATGATTATTTTGCTCACTGCGTTTTTTTAACTGGTTTTAAAATGTTAGAAGCTCAAACAAACGAACTTTTTGGCCCAACTGACGATAAGGGAAAAAGCTCAAAAAAAGCCTTGTACTATGATAAAATTCCTGATAATGTGAGATCTGTAGGCTTTAAGAATACTGTTTTAAATTCTAATCTAGAGAAAATGAAATTATTTAAGGAGTTAAAATTATGTTAGAACTATTAGTAGCAATTATGTTTTTTATTTTTGGAGCCACCGTTATTGGAGGAGATTAACTTGACATTATTTAAAAAATATATTAAATTTAACTTAGATGAGAGTATTGACTGAATATGAATTGGCTAAAATTTTAAATAGAACAGAAATAAATTATGCCCAAAAAATGAAACAGTCAACAGGAGAAACGAAAACCTTTAATGTACATGGAATCTACACAGTCAGAGAAATTAGGAATAAAATAAATAAATACCTTGACACAAAATATGAAAAATAATTTACTAGAAAAAACTAAAACATATTTAGTTGGCCATATGCAATACTGCGAGGGTAGAGACTGGCGCGAATATGTTGAAAGAGAGCTAGAACAATTAAATGTTACAGTTTTTAATCCTTATAAAAAACCTTTTCTAAAAGACGTTGATGAAGACGAGGCTGCTAGACAAAAAATGGCAGACGATATGGAAAATGGTTATTATAATGACGTAGCGGAAAGAATGACAACTGTCAGAAGTTATGATTTAAATCTTGTAGACAGATCAGATTTTATTATTGCCCACCTTCTTCCAGATGTTGCTAGTTGGGGTAGCGCGGAAGAACTTGTTACAGCAGTAAGAATGAAGAAACCAATTTTTGTTTCAATGGAGGGTGGAAAAGAGAAAACACCACTTTGGATGATGGGTATGATGCCTCATCATTATATTTATGATAGCGTTGATGAAATTCTATCTATGCTAAAAGAGATAGACGAAGGAAACAAGAAGATTGATAGCCACAGATGGAGACTTTTGAGAAAGGAATTAAGATGAAAAATTTTTTCTTCATACAGACAAGCGGTTGCATGTAAAAAATTTTGCCAATTTCGTTTACGTACAAGCGGCTTGTCTGTAAAAAAAAGGTTAAAGATATGAGTAAAAAATATTACATAGATTTAGAATCAAAAGTAAGTGGTAAATTCTACAGAGATCAACATGGCAGTGACTTTCCAACGTTTTCTAACATAAATGATGCTTATTTATACTCTATGAAAGATTATTGTAATTATTTTTGGAAAAATAACAAGTCAGCCAAGTACTATATTATTAGTGAAGAAAAGCCGAAAGATACCGATCCAATAACCAGAGAAGAAGCAACGCTTTGCTATAATGGGGATACTGGACAATTTGATAATGAATAGAAAAGATTTTATAGTTTTAGGAAGTACGGGTCTTATTGGTGCGAGCTTAACTGACGTACTAGCATCCAACAATTGGAAAAAATCAAAAGAAGGAAAAGCTAAGAATGTTATTAACATCTATCTCTCTGGAGGAATAGCTCATCAGGAGTCTTTTGATCCAAAATACCTTGCCCCACAAGAATACAGAGGCCCACTAGGAACAGTTAAAACAAACACTGGAGAAAGGTTTTCAGAAAATTTAAAATATACAGCCAAAGTAGCTGATAAAATGACAGTAATCCGTTCCATGACACACGGCGAAGCAGCCCATGAACGTGGAACTCACAGCATGATTACAGGGTGGCGTCCCTCTCCTGCTATCACATATCCATCAATAGGTAGTGTAGTATCTAAGGAATTGGGTAGCCGTAAGGACTTACCACCCTACGTTGCGATTCCAAGTCCATTCCGCAGTACTGGGTCAGGATATTTAAGTTTTAAATATGGGCCTTTTGGTTTAGGCTCTAATCCTGAAAGTCCAAACTTTTCAGTAAGAGACTTAAAACTACCCAGCGGAATGGATGCTCAAAGATTTGCTTCACGCAAAAAAATAAGAGAAATAGTTGATGGTTATTTTTCTGATTTTGAAAAAAACGATCAATTAGACGCAATGGATTCTTTTTATTTAAAAGCTTACGATTTAATTAGTTCCCCCAAAGCTAGAGAAGCTTTTGAAATAGAAAAAGAGTCAGCAGATACAAGGGAAGCCTACGGAATGAATTCAGCAGGACAAAGACTTCTTATGGCGCGTAGACTTGTGGAAGCGGGGGTAAGATTTGTTACTTTAACTTATGGAGGGTTTGATCACCATACTAATATTAAAGACAACATAAACAGACAGCTTGAACCATTTGATAAGGCTTATGCCACCCTGTTGACTGATTTATTTGAAAGAGGTATGCTTGATGATACTTTAGTTATAGTAACTACAGAATTTGGAAGAACTCCAAAAATCAACAGTAACGCTGGTAGAGATCATTGGCCTCAAGTATTTAGCGTAGCTTTTGCGGGTGGAGGAGTAAAAGGTGGATATATTCACGGAGCATCAGACCCCACTGGATCAACACCAGAAGATGATCCATTTGGCGTGGATGATTATGCTTCAACAATTTATAACTTAATTGGTATTGACCCAAACAGAGAGTTAATGGCTGATGGCGGTAGACCAATTAGAGTTGTGAACCAAAACAAAGTAGAAAGTAAAATACTAAAATGAATAGAAGAGACTTTATCAAAAAAGCTTCAGTAATGGGAGCCTTAACCACATGGACAGTCACTTGCCAATACGAAGAAAAAGAACACGACCCCAAAGGCGAAAAGGGAGAAGTTGGAGAAACTGGTTATAATTGGGACTATAGAGTTTATTGTTACGAGCGAGGACAGGGAGAGTGGACATTTAGCCAGAACATTAAAGGAAGTTTTGCTTCTGAAAGAGAATATATGACCTTTGAGGAGAAATATGTGTCAGCTTACTATGGTTGGATGGATCAAGGTAAACTGCATTTTGCAACACTTGAAGATGCTCAAGATTTTATTGATATGCACGTTAAAGCTAAAGACGATACTAATCTTATAGATTCTGTTTACGATATTTATTATGTCTCCAGAGAGTTAGACGAAAAAGAAGTTAGTGGTGGAGAATACAAAGAAACAGAAATACAAGTAGCACACTTTTGGTTTAATGGAGACACTGGAAGACAAATAAGCTGGCAATCTAAACAACCATATCAAGATTGGTCAAAAATGGAATGTTCATAACATAATGTGTGGCATAGTAGGATATGTAGGCAAAGACTACTCTGGATCAAGAAAAATCTATCAAGGATTAAAAAATCTGGAATACAGAGGTTACGACTCTTGCGGTATAGCCATATCCAATGACAGTAATAATCAGATAGAAATTTTTAAATCTCTTGGGGACACTGATAATTTATTAAAATTTGAAATTCCTACTTCAAAAATTGGCATAGGACATACCCGTTGGGCTACACACGGTTCTGTAAATATAGACAACGCTCACCCACACATTAGTCAAGATAAAAAAGTTTATTTAGTTCATAATGGAGTTATAGAAAACTCAGAAGAAATAAAAAATCATTTAAAATCTAAAGGTTTTCAATTTTATGGAGAAACAGACTCAGAGGTTTTAGTTAATTTAATTTCATACAACTATAAAAAAGATAGACCATGCACCCATATAGAGGCAATAAAGAAGTCGTTAAGAGAGGTGGAAGGCACTTATGGGTTAGCGATTATTTTTAGTGATAATAAGGATGTAATATACGGAGCAAAAAGAAGCTCCCCACTTATTGTCGGTGTGGGAGATGAAGAAAATTTTTTAGCCAGTGACAAAAACGCACTTCCACCCCACGTTAAAAAAGTTGTTTATTTAAAAGACGAGCAAATAGTTTCTATTTCAAACGAGAACTTTAAGGTCTTTTACCTGAATAGCTCAACCTCCTTGAATGGGTATTCTCTTTTAAAAGAAGTTGAAAATGATTACCATAAAGTTGATAAAGGTAATTTCTCTTCATTTATGGAGAAGGAGATTTTTGAGCAATCGAAATCAATAGAAAGTACATTTACGGGTAGATTAACAGACGAAGAAGTAAAACTCGGTGGAATAGATTTAGATAAAAAAATAAATAGATTTTTGTTCCTTGGATGCGGAACGGCTTATCATGCAGGATTAATGGGTAAATACTACATGGAAAATATTGCAAGAATTCCCAGCGTAGTAGAACACTCATCTGAATACAAATACAAAACTAGCCCTTTTGATAAAAATGTTTTTGCGGTAGCTTTAAGTCAATCTGGAGAAACGATTGACACAATAGGAGCGATAAAAGAAGCTCAATCAAAAAACATAAACACAATGGCTATTACTAATGTTGTAATGAGCAGTTTAGCAAGATTAGTTCCAGAAGGAATCTACCAAAGAATTGGCCCAGAAATTTCAGTTGCATCCACAAAGGCTTTTACTTCTCAATTAGTTTTATTACTAATGCTTTCAGTTTCGGCGGGTAGAAAAAGAAACATGAGTATTTTGCAGTCTTGCAAATATATATCAGAGATTAAAAAAATACCAAATTTAATAAATACAACACTTCAGCTAAAAGGTAAAATTCAAAGATTAGCTGGATTATTTTATCAATTTGATAGTATAGATTTTTTAGGTAGACAGTATATGTATCCACTAGCAATGGAATCAGCATTAAAATTAAAGGAGTTAACATACATAAACTCACACGCTTATGCCGCCGGAGAACTAAAACATGGGCCATTAGCTACAGTTTACGAGGGTAAACCATTCTTTTTTCTTGCACCACAAGAATCTCTGATAGAAAAAAATATTTCAAACATGAAAGAAATAAAAGCTAGAGGCGGAACAATAATTTTATTAAAACAAAAAAATCAAGAGTTCCCAAAAGATTGTTTTGATTTTAGCATTGAAATTCCAAAGGCTCCAAGCTATATACTACCCATAATTTCAGCTATACCACTACAGATGTTTGCTATGTATATGGCTCAAAAAAAAGGGTTAAATGTTGACAAGCCAAGAAACCTTGCAAAGTCTGTCACTGTGGAGTAATATATATTATGGCTAATTGTTATACTTGTGGCAAAAAATTAACTCAAAAGAACTCTACCCCAAGCGGAAGAAAAACAAAAATATGTAGAGAATGCAAGTCTATCAAAGATAAAGAATATAGAGCAAAAAATAGAGAGAGATGCATAGAAATAAGCAGAAAGTATTACCAAGAAAATAAAGAAGAAATCTCAAAAAAGTCAAAAATTTATAGAGACGACCCAGAAAATAAAAAACGGAAATCCATTGTTGACAAAGAATATAGAGAAGGCCCAGCCGCCGAGCGTATAAAAGCCAGAAAAAAAAGATGGTACGAGGAAAATATAGAGCATTGCGCGAAGAAGCAAAAAATAAACAGATTAAAAAATCATGAACACTACAAAGAAAAAGCAAAAGAATACAGAAATAATCCAGAAAAAAAACAAATAATCAAAGATGGAAAAGCTAGATGTTACCAAAATAACAAAGCTCATTACTATACCCTAGGAGCAAAAAGAAGAGCAATAAAAAAAGATGCCATTTTACCTACTACAGACAGCAAAAAAATTAGAAGTATTTTCAAGGAGATGATTAAAAAGAATAAAAAGGCGGGAGAAACTAAATATCATGTAGATCACATTATTCCATTAAGTATAGGGGGAGCGCACCATCAAGATAATTTAAGAATTATCACCAAAGAAGAAAATATAAAAAAATTCAACCATTACTTTCCAGAACTCGGAGGAGTTTGGGCAAACAATAAACTAGCAAAAGAAACAAAAAGAAAACTAAAAATATGAGCAAAGTTGCAATAGTAAGCGGTGGATTTGATCCAGTTCACATTGGCCACATAGAGTTATTTAACAAGTCAAAACATCTTCTTGGCGCAGATGAACTAATTGCTATTTTAAATACTGATGATTTTCTTGTTAGAAAAAAAGGGGAATATTTTATGCCATATGAAGAAAGATGCGCTATACTTGAAAATTTAAGAATGATAGATTTGGTCTTTGGTTCAGTTGATCAAGATTCAACAGTTTGTGAGTCTTTAAGGCAAATAAGAACATTCAGACCACTTGATAAATTATTTTTTTGCAACGGCGGGGACAGAACTGATGGAACAAACACTCCGGAGCATGAAGTTTGTGCGGAACTAGATATTCACACAATTTATGGATTGGGAGACAAAATTCAAAGTAGTAGCTGGCTTATACAATGAAAACTAAAGTAAAGAAAAAAATACACAAAACCTCTGATCCCAATTATGATGTTCATACTTACGGACAAGGGAAAAACCCATTTGACATAGAATGGATAAAATATTACAATTCGACAGAGGGTAGAGATCAAATTATATTTCTCTACACAGACAAAAAAACTAAAGAAATTTGTAAGTATAGAATATTACGGTGACATCAGAGGATAAAAAAAAATTAAAACAATTTAAAAAATCAATAGAAGAAGAAAAGAAAACTTTTATTGGTTATCCTGTTAATTGTGATTTTAACTATTCTGAATTATTCGACATCTTATCTACGCCACTAAATAATGTGGGCGACCCATTTCAGTCTGGCTACTATGGTCTTGACTCAAGAGAATTTGAAAAGGAGGTTGTTAAATGGTTTGCGGAACTAAACAACGCTCCTATGGATAATTTTTGGGGCTACGTTACAAACGGAGGCACAGAGGGGAATATGTATGGACTTTACCTAGCTAGAGAACTTTACCCCAAGGGTGTTGTTTATTATTCTCAAGACACTCATTATAGCGTTAGTAAAAATATAAGAATGTTAAATATGGAACACGTTATGATAAAATCTCGCCACAATGGAGAGATGGATTATCAAGATTTAAATGATATGATATCAACTTGGAGGTCTGCACCGCCAATTATATTTGCAAATGTTGGAACAACAATGAAAGAGGGGTTTGACAGCATATCTGAAATAAAAAAAGTTTTAAAAAGTTTAGCCATACCAGAGTATTACATTCATGTTGATGCAGCGTTGGGGGGAATGACCCTACCTTTTATTGACAATGCTCCAAGTTATGATTTCACAACGGGCGTACAGAGCATGTCAATCAGTGGACATAAAATGATAGGCTCCCCTATTCCATGTGGTATAGTTTTAGCTTTAAAAAGCAACGTTGGAAGAGTCGCAAGAGCGATTGAATATGTTGGCTCTTTAGACAGCACGGTTACGGGGTCAAGAAATGGATTTACGCCAATATTACTTTGGTATGCAATAAAAAAATATGGATTTAATGGTTTTAAAAAAATAATTAGAGGATGCGTAAGAAATGCGGAGTATTGCGTTAGAGAAATGAATAAAAACGACATAAATGCTTGGAAAAACGATTTCGCCATTACGGCTGTATTTCCAAGACCAGATGAAAAAATAGTTAAAAAGTGGAAATTAGCCGTTCAAGACGATATAGCACACATAATTTGTATGCCTCATGTCTCAAAAAGTGTTATAAATGAAGTAATTAAGGACATAAAAGCTTAAAAAAGTGTAAATTTTGTAGAGTATTTATGAAAACTTTCACGAAATGGTTCTTAGTAAATGCCATAATTGGCACTGGCATTTTTTTCGCAGAACAGAAAGAGGCTTTATCAACAATAGTAAAAAATGATCTTTCATATATATCAATATTAATTATGGTATTATATGTTGGGGTATCTATTCACATAGGTAGATTGTGTTACCTCTCAGATAAAATGAGTACAAAAAATAAAAAAACAAGAGAAAAGGAGAGAGAGTATTTAATTGCACGCTCTGATCTAGGTTGGTTTTCTGCGGAACATTTCTTTTCTTTAGGATTACTAGGAACCATTATAGGATTAATTTTTGCAACCAGAGGAAGCCTAGATTCTTCTTTGCCTGTTGGTGAAATAGTTGCAGGATTAAAAGAAGGATTAAATACAGCGTTTTATACTACCGTATGTGGTATAATATTTAGCTTACCATTACAAGTACAACTTATGATTTTAAAATTTAAACTTAAAGACTCAAATGAATAATAAACAAATAGAAATTGATTTTAGTGACCAGATTAAAGCTTCGAACGAAGGTAAAACTTTAAACAAACCATTTCGTACCCCGAAAGGGCCAAAAAAGTTTTCCGTTTACGTCAAAAATGAAAAGGGTAACGTGGTCAAGGTTAACTTTGGCGATCCAAACATGGAAATAAAACGAGACGACCCTGCTCGAAGAAAAAGTTTTAGAGCTAGACATAACTGCGATAATCCGGGGCCAAAATATAAAGCTCGCTATTGGTCGTGTCGCCAATGGCGCGGAGGAAAGAAGGTAGAAGGCTCTGAAGTGGATTATGAATGGGATGGCGAAACTATTTTTGATCATGATGAGCTTTTACGAATCAATCCGTCACTAGCTTTAGTTAGCGAAGCAGCAGAACCAACGCCATCAAACGATGAGAGCCACGATCAATACATGAGTCGTTGCCAAAAAGCTGGATACACAAAAGAAGAATGCATGAAGGCCCACGAAGGTCATACATTTAAAGAAGAAGACTCAGAGGCCAAACAGGGACTTTGGGACAATATTCGCAAAAAGAAAAAAAGAGAAGGTAAAGATTATAGACCGGCAAAACCGGGAGATAAAGACCGCCCAGATGAAAAATCTTGGAAGAAAGCCCAAAAGCCCAAGAAGAAAAAGAAATAGGTGACGATGGATGAGGAGATTTTTTTCATTTAGGCCATTTATTGATGTCCTGTTTTGCTGCTTGCTTATGCTTGTAGCAATCCTTTTTCTATTAAAAACAGAAGAAGAAAAAACGAAATCTCGTCCCCCAAATGTAATATACGAGGTAATATTAACGTGGGACGCCGAAAGTGCTGACGATTTAGACATTTATGTTCAAGCCGCTTCCGGTCATGTTGTAAGCTTTAACAATAGAGAAGGAGGAGATGGAAGTTTAATTAGCTTAGACCATGACGCATTAGGCAAAAGAAATAATAGTTTACCAGAACAGGGTGGCATAATTACAAAGTTCCACGAAGAAAGAGTTTCATTTCGGGGAGTTACAGACGGAGATAACATTGTAACGGTACACGTTTATTCTAAAAGAGACGAAGCTCCAGTTAAAGCAAAGATAACATTAATTAAAATAAAACCATTTAAACAAGTTGTTGTCAAGGAAAAAGTTTTTGAAACAACAGGCCAAGAAAAAACAGCATTTCGTTTTACTACTGACAAAAATGGTGATATATTAGACGTAAATGAATTACCAGCAAATTTAGTTAACAATTTGCAATAATGATTTATATTTTATATGGACAACCGGGTTCGGGTAAAACAACTTTAGCTAAATTACTTAAAGATCATTTAACTAAAGAGATTATAGCTTCCGCTGTATACTCTCCCAAATTGCCGGTAATTATTGATGGTGACGAGTTTAGAAAAGTTTTTAAACGTATGGATTATAGCAGAAAAGGCAGAGAAGACAACATTAGCGCAGCAAATACGGTAGCAACATATATCTCTAAAGTTGAATTTAAAGATGTAATAATGGCACTGGTTAACCCCTATGAGCATTTAAGAAAAGAATTAAAAAATAACAATCAAGGTAAAGTTATTGAGATATTTTTGCAGTCCAGCAGAGATTTAAGAAAAGAATATCATGTAGAAGATTTTGAAATAGGCCACCCAGAGTATGCTTTCCGCACTGATGCGCCAGTTGACGAGAATTGGCGCAATTTTAAAAATTTACTAGAGTTATGAAAATAATATTATTAATTTTAATTTTAACAGTCTTCACTAAGACTCAAGCACAGACAGTACCTAGATTTTTATGGAATCCGGTTGTAAAACCTTATAATTTTGTACCAAATCCAGACCCTAACGACTCAACTCAAAGGGGATTTAAAAATAAGTCCAACACTTCAAAACCACACACTATGGGTACGCCGTATTTGGTTACGGAAATTGGTTCAGTTACAGTTGGAGGAAAAAAAGTAAGCACAACAGACACTTTTTGGGTTTATCCTTATACTTCTAATGATAGAGTTGGACTCAGTGCCAAGCAGCCTTTCATTATAGAAAGTAAATTAATGAATAGGTCGTACACGAACCCTGAGACAAATAAGTTAGTGTTCTTGACAGACCAACCCAACCTACACAGTAGTAGCTCTGGAGTAAGGCGTTATAACCCGCTTGATCTCCTCTTATTTTCGGAGATGTATGGTAATTACTTTATTAAGGGCGAGGTAAACTTAACT
>Ga0114933_10002475_pt1 | contig 19175 bp, 15 predicted proteins | sample 4SBtaG_FD_89691 | JGI IMG/M metagenome (GOLD analysis project Ga0114933, IMG submission 89691) | Deep subsurface microbial communities from Kolumbo volcano to uncover new lineages of life (NeLLi) - 4SBTROV12_W25 metaG | ecosystem: Environmental > Aquatic > Marine > Volcanic | place: Kolumbo... | reverse complement strand
TTTTCTGATGTATATGGTCTTCCCTGCCAGTCGGTTACTGGTTTTCCGGTTTCCTTGTCTTCCCACCATGGTTCATTGTCAGCAGTTACAGCAACATTAGTGAAAATTGTTTTACTACTGATCGCATCATAGGCATTGGGGTTAGTTTTTCGATTAGTTCCTGGAACCACTCCAAAAAGCCCCGCTTCTGGATTAATTGCTCGTAATTGCCCTTCATTGTCTAGGTGCATCCAGGCTATATCATCACCTAATGTCCAAACCTTCCATCCTTTATGACTTTCCGGTGGGATAAGCATTGCTAGATTGGTTTTGCCGCACTGTGAAGGGAAGGCACAAGCGAGGTAATGTATTTCTCCTTCAGGGTTCTCAATACCCACTATTAACATGTGCTCGGCAAGCCAACCCTCAGTTTGAGCTTGATAGCTTGCAATTCTTAGTGCATGACATTTTTTTCCAAGTAATGCATTACCACCATAACCGGATCCGTAACTCATAATGCTAAGTTCTTCAGGGAAATGCATTATGTAGCGTCTGTCTGGATCCAACTCGCCGATTGAGTGGAGTCCCTTTATGAAACTACCGGTTTCTTCTATGTTAGATAGAGCCTCATTACCCATCCTGGTCATTAAGTACATATTTGCTGCAACATAGGTGCTATCGGTTATCTCAACCCCATAACGGGAGTACGATGAACCCATAGGTCCCATGCAATACGGTATGACATACATTGTGCGGCCTTGCATGCAACCTGAAAAGAAACCCATCATCATTTCTTTTGCCTTGGCTGGGGGCATCCAATTATTGTTTGGTCCTGAATCAATCTCGTTTTCAGAGCAAACATATGTAAGGTGTTCCACCCTAGCTACATCCTTAGGGTCGGAGCGATGAAGATAACAATCAGGATAATTATCTTGATTAAGTTCAAGTAGGTCTCCCCCTCCAAGCATCTCTTGAACAAAGGTGTCATATTCTTCCGAGGTTCCCGTGCACCAATGAATTTGATCAGGTTTAGTGAGTTCAGCTATGTCGTTAACCCAGTTGCTGAGAGCTTTTAATCGAGTAGTCATAGACCCTGCATAAATAGTAGGTGATTGATAATGCCGGAGTATAGCGACCTTGCTAAAAGATTCCATAGGTTCGGCGCTTGAAACTAACTTTTTTTAGTCTAATCGCCGTTCGCAATGCTTGAGCAGCAGGATATAGTGTGAGGATGATGGATATGATTGATGTATTTCGCCCTGATGGTTTATTGGCCAAGCACTTGCCAGGGTTCACCTATCGGGAAGCTCAAGAAGAGATGGCTCAAATCATTCGTGATGCCCTTGTACGGCCCAAAAATTTAGCATTAGAGGCTGGGACTGGCATAGGTAAAACTTTTGGTTACCTAGTGCCTGTGCTTATGTCCGGTCGGCGGGCGGTTATTTCTACAGGGACACTACCACTTCAGGATCAGCTATATCACCGCGATCTTCCGCTCTTAGGATCAGCAATAGGGCGTCCTGTTGATGTTGCCTTACTGAAGGGACGTGCGAACTATTTGTGTTGGCATCGATTAAAAAATGCACAGCATAGTGAATTACGTGATAGCCAATTATTGACTAAGCTTATGGAGGTTGAGGACTGGGCACGAGCTACCGAAAATGGTGATTTAACAGAAATTGAGAATACATCTATTACTGATAATGCTTTAAGAACATTCATTACTTCTAACTCAAATAATTGTCTTGGTAGTCAGTGTGATTTTTTTGAAGATTGTTTTCTTGTGAAGGCGAGAAGACGCGCGCAGGATGCTGATATTGTGGTAGTTAATCATCACCTATTGCTAGCTGATTTAGCGCTTAAAGATGCTGGGTTTGGTGAACTGCTTCCGAGGATGGATACCGTCATAGTGGATGAGGCTCATCAGTTGCCAGAAATAGCACAGCAATTCTTTGGTATTTCACTGAGTAGTCGGGAGGTAGAGTATCTTGCAAGAGATATTAATACCGAACTTCGTGCTGCCGGAATATCTGCCAGCGAGATAGAGATTCTTTGTAATGACATGATGCAAGTTGCGTCTAATGCGCGCACTAAATTTGGAATATTAGAGGGAAGAACTCAATGGGAGAATTGTCCCCAAAGTATGCATGGCGATCTGGAGGATTGGGGGGATCGTCTTAAGCAAATAAGTAATCATTTGGAGCATGCAAGAGACATTAATCCCGGACTGCAAAAGTGTGTGGAACGATGCCAGGATTCCTTAGAAAGACTAAATGAAATTCTTTCAGTTGATAGGGAAGGTCTGAAATGGGTAGAGGCTTCGCGGAGTAGCATTGCTGTTCATTGGACGCCACTAAATGTAGGTGCTGAGCTTGGCTCTCGAATTGCTTCACATTCAGCAAATTGGGTTTTCACATCTGCCACGCTTGCTGTGGGGGCATCGTTTGAGCATTTTCTTGGTCGAGTTGGTGTTCCAGATGCGCAGACTCATATTTTATCGAGTCCGTTTGATTATAAGTCTAATTCAAGGCTTTATTTGCCTGAGGGGCTTCCACAGCCAGCAGATGCAGACTATATTTTTGTCTTGCTTGCGACTATCTGGCCGATAGTAGAGGCAACAGGTGGCGGAATATTCCTATTGTTCACAAGTTATCGTTGTTTAAATGAAGCTCGTGAGTGGTTGATGAAGAAACAGTTACCGGGTCCGCTACTGGTTCAGGGAGATAATTCACGGACCAAGATGCTGGAAGAATTTCGTCAATCTGGAAATGCCCTGCTGCTTGGTACTAGTAGTTTTTGGCATGGTGTTGATGTTAAAGGGCCTTCACTTCGGCTTGTCTTTATCGACAAGTTACCATTTGCTTCTCCTGGAGACCCATTAATTCAGAGCCGCCTAAATGCTATTAGACAGGAAGGAGGCGACCCGTTTAATGAATTTCAGCTTCCACAAGCCATTCTGTCTCTTAAGCAGGGAGTAGGTAGGCTGATAAGGGATTTTTCTGACCGAGGACTCATCATAATAGGAGATCCACGCTTGCGAACTCGAAGTTATGGGCGCGTTTTCTTGAAAAGTTTGCCGCCAATACCAATAGTTGATAATGATACAGAAGCCTTATTTTTTGCAGATTCTTTGAATCCTTCTGAATTTAGATAAATACTTAAGACTAATGAATCTATTAGCTTTTGAAACTTCCAGTCAACAGGGTTCTGTTGCTATACAGGTTGACGGGAAAGTCACCGAAAAGTTTATGCGAAGTTCAAAGCAGCAGACAAGAGATTTATTGCCTCTAACAAAAACACTTTTGACAGAAGCAGAGATTAAACTAACTGACCTCGATGGAATAACCTTTGGCCGCGGTCCAGGATCTTTTACAGGTTTGCGTATTGCGGCGGCGGTTGCACAAGGCTTGAGTCTTGCATCTGATCTGCCTTTATTTCCAGTATCTAGTCTTGCTGCAATTGCTCAGGGAGCTTGGAGATCAAACCAAATCATTAATACTCTGGTTTGCGTTGACGCTTATATGGGGGAGGTATTTTGGGGGCGATTTTGCATTCAAGATGGACTAGCTCATGCTACCAGTGAGGAATGTCTTGGTTCCCCGGAAACTGTTAGTAGCGCCAGCCTTGATACATGGAGTGCGGTCGGTAATGGGTTTTTATCGTATGAACTAGTCTTGGAAAAGCTGGTTGTAAATGCTGAAAGTAAGCATGCAGACGCCTATCCCTATGCAAGAGATCTTTTTCCCCAAGCTATGGCAGATTTGGCTGAAGGGCTTGGACAATATCCTGAAGCTGCCACACCTGTTTATTTGAGATCTGAAAGTGCATGGAAAAGATGAGCTTAATCTGTTCTGTATTTCATGAGCGTTAGTATCTATCGTAACCAAACTGTAATAGTCTCATTGTGTAATAAAGCCTTATCCAATTATGGTGGCTAGAAATCATGACAAACACACGAATCCTGGTGGTTGAAGACGAAATAGCAATACGAGATATGCTGGTCTTCAATCTTGGTCGGGCAGGATATGAAGTATTCCCGGTTGGATCAGGTAATGAGGCTCGTTCATCCATAGCAGATAAACATCCTGATGTAGTATTAATGGATTGGATGTTACCTGATGTGAGTGGTTTAGAATTGACGCGTCAGTTGAAACGTGATCCTGATACTAGAGAAATACCCATCATTATGCTGACAGCCCGTGTTCAAGAAGATGATCGGGTTGCGGGCCTTGAAGGTGGTGCTGATGATTATGTTACTAAGCCGTTTTCTGCGCGTGAGTTACTTGCTCGAATTAAGGCAGTAATGCGTCGAGGATCGGCATTAGACAATGAAGCTATTATTGCAGGCAACCTAAAAATGGATACAGGCAGTCACATAGTCACTGCCGATGATGAAGAGATACACCTTGGGCCAACTGAATATAAGCTCTTGAATTTTTTTATGCGCCATCAGGCTCGAGTATATAGTCGAGAGCAATTACTAGACAGAGTTTGGGGTGGATCGGTTTATGTGGAAGAAAGAACGGTTGATGTTCATATCCGTAGGCTTCGTAAAGTCTTAACCCCCTATGGTTGCGATAGGCTAATTCAAACTGTTCGTGGGGCGGGATACAGGTTTTCTTTGCGTGGAGAATAAGCTTGCCAGGTCGTTGGATATCTCAAATAGTTTTTGTCTGCATTTGGTTAGGAACATTTGTTCTTCTTGGTTTGTGGTTTGATGGTCTTGGCTGGTGGTTGTTTAGTGGTCTTATCCTATACCTCATTCATACACTTAGGAATTTATACAGCCTTGATCAAGCCTTACGCGGAGGAAAATATACTCCTCCTCAGATGGAAGGTTTATGGGCTGAATTATTTGCTGAAGTAGAAAAATTAAAAACTAATTCCAGAAATAGAAAAAAACGCTACAACAGATTGTTGCGTGAAGTGAAAGAGTCAACAGGCGCATTACATGATGCCGGTATCATTCTAAACTCAGCTTCTGAGATTCAATGGTTTAATCCTGCTGCTACACGCTTAATAGGATTAGATCCTAAGACGGATATTGGTAAACGGATCGATAATTTTTTGCGCCATCCAGATTTAGTGAAGCATCTAAGCAATCCACAAGAAGAATTTCTGACTATCCCTTCTGTAAGAGGAGATAAAGGGCAGTTGTCTATTCAAGTAATCCCATATGGAAAATCCCAAAATCTAGCAATAGTTAGGGATGTTACTAAGGAAGTGCAATTGGAACGAACACGACGTGACTTTGTGGCAAACGCTTCGCATGAACTACGATCGCCACTAACAGTCATTGGTGGATATTTAGATGCACTTACGGATGATGAAGGGTTGCCAGATAACTGGAGAAACCCAATCAATGAGATGGAACGTCAAGCTGAACGTATGACCCAAATTTTACATGATCTCATTGAGCTGGCGAAGCTTGACTCAGGGGAGAGTCCAATTCCCAATGAGAGCGTTAATATAGTAAATATGATCAGGCTAATCGCTCATGAGTTTTCTGATAAAAAAGATATTGCAAGGGTTCGATTAAATCTGAATACAGATGTATTTCTATCAGGAAGCGAGCCTAGTTTATATTCTATATTTTACAATTTGATTCATAATGCTGTGCGTTTTACGCCTGCAGAGGGTGAGATTCTATGTACTTGGAGTTTAATTGATGAGGGCGTTGAATTTTCAGTTAAAGATTCTGGAATTGGTATTCCGGAAGATATGATTTCTAGAATTACTGAAAGGTTTTTTCGAGTTGATCCTGGTCGTTCCAGAGAACTCGGAGGTACTGGACTTGGTCTGGCGATAGTTAAACACGCTTTAGAAATTCATGGGGCAAAATTAAATATAGAAAGTAAAATTGGTAAAGGTAGTTTGTTTACATGTGTTTTTCCGAAGGAGCGAATCATAGCTCATACAGAAGAATTGTGACCTGCTGTATAATGGAAATATTATGGAACTAGAACAGCTTGGACAACATATATCACGTAGCTTTAATGAAGAGTTAGAGCAAATACGTAATTCTGTATTGCAAATGGGCGGTCTTGTAGAAGAGCAGTTTGATTGTGCATTGAAGGCGCTTACTGATGCGGATAGTGAAGTAGGCCTTCAGGTGGCTCAAGATGACGTCAAAATTAACCAGATGGAGCTTGCTATAGATGAGGAATGTAGCCGAGTTCTAGCGACAAGAGCCCCTGCAGCTGGAGACCTACGTTTAATTATTGCAACAATAAAGACGATTACTGATTTAGAGAGAATTGGTGATGAGGCTGAAAAAATTGGAGCATTAGCGGCAAGGCTTGCTACTGTTGAAAGACCGCGTACAAATTATCGTGAGCTCAGAAATCTTGCTCGACATGTGAAAGACATGATTCATGGTTCCCTTGATGCATTTGCTCGTCTTGATGTGCAGTTAGCACTAGATGTGGTGAAGGCAGACAACGAGGTAGATTTAGAATATGAGAGTATCTATCGTCAGAGCATTACCTTCATGATGGAAGACCCACGAATGATAAGCCGCGTTATGGATGTAACATGGACAGCACGCGCTCTAGAACGAATAGGTGATCATTCAAAGAACATTTGTGAGTATGTGATCTTTCTGGCTCATGGAAAGGATGTACGTCACTCTGATCTGCGCAATTTGCAATCAGAAGTAATTAAATGATTTCAACTAGAAAGCATAGACGATGGGCTAATTTTACTGGTTCAGGAATAGTCATTGGGTTGATTAGCTATGCTTTATTTGCTCAATATGTTCTTGGATTGGAAGCCTGCCCTTTATGTATTTTCCAACGTGTTGCTTTTATTGCTGCGGGAGTTTTTTTCCTTATTGCTGGCATACATAACCCAGCAGGCTTAGGTTCACGGGTATATGGTCTATTTGCTTTTGCAGCTAGCGCTGTTGGTATGGGTATTGCAGGAAGACATGTTTATATCCAGAACCTTCCAGAAGACCAAGTGCCCCCTAACTGTGGAGCTGGTCTTGATTACATGTTAGATGTGTTTGGTCCATTTGAAGCAGTACGTATGGTTCTGGCGAGTGCTGGTGAATGTGCTGATATCAATTGGCAGTTTCTTGGTATCAGTATGCCAGGGTGGGCCCTAGTGTGGTTCATAATCTTGGGAATCCTGGCTGTTATGGCAAATGGAAAACAACTCACTAACTAATCATCTATAGATTCTAGTGTTTTCGCCTCATGGTTTTTTTCTAGCAGTAATTCTGCAGTTCGATAGTAAATATCAGCTAGTTTTGGAATATCATCTATCAATACTTCTTCGTTTACTTTATGGATAGTCTTATTTAAAGGACCAAATTCGACAATATCTACCCCATGAGGGGCAATAAAACGCCCATCGGAAGTGCCACCGCTTGTTGAGAGTTCGGGATTAATGCCAGTATGTTCATTGATTGCTGCAGAAAGAGCGTTAGATAGCTTACCTTCCTGAGTAAAAAACGGATTACCAGCGTTCCGCCAAGTTATATCGCAATCAATACCAAGGCCTAAAGCCAAGTTTTCTATATGTGAAGATAATGATTCTTGTGTCCACTTAGTTGAATACCGAAAGTTGAATCGACATTTAAGCTCACCAGGGACCACATTAGGCGCACCCGCATCTGAGTGAACATTCACCATTTGAAAGCTTGTAGGTGGAAAATGCTCAGTACCATTATCAATTGGTTTTTTATTTATTTCATGCACAAGATTGGCAAGGTCATGTATGGGGTTTCGTGCTTCTGTTGGATAAGCCACGTGGCCTTGTATTCCTCGTAAGGTCATTAAACCCGTAAGACTTCCCCGTCGCCCAATACGAACCGTATCACCCAATTTTTTTGAGCTAGAGGGTTCGCCAACAATACACCAGTCAATTGTTTCTTTACGTTTTGATAGGGTTTCCATTACTCGATATGTACCGTCTCTTGCTTCCCCTTCCTCATCGCTTGTGATTAAAAGCGCAATAGATCCATTATGATTCGGGTAGTTTTCAACAAAACGCCTGCAGGCAAATACCATTGCAGCCAAGCCAGATTTCATGTCGGCAGCCCCTCGTGCTACTAATCGATCATCATGGAGTTGAGCAGCAAAAGGATCAGATATCCATTCATCTAGTGAGCCTGGGGGGACCACATCAGTGTGACCTGCAAAACAAAGAACTGGGTGCCCATTGCCATGACGCACCCATAGGTTATCTACTTCACCAAAGCGTAAATGTTCTACTTGGAAATCGAGAGGGTCTAAAATATCGCAAATCAGCCTCTGGCAGCCTTCATCTTTAGGCGTTATAGACGGCCGGCGAATGAGTTCCTGAGTGAATTTAAGAATTGGGTCATCCGTATTAGTCATTTTCTCAGTGTCTCATATCGATTAATTTTTTGCTTTTGAACATATCTCTTAATTGAAGTAAATTCGTAACAATTAGCTGATACGCTCTTTAGAGCGTTCTTATTGCAGCTGTTTTTGATAAGTAGAAGAAATTATTTTAGGAGACATTAATGTTGAAGGCTTTCGGTTTACTAGCAGCAGGCTTTACCTTTACTTTGTATTTTCAGGCTACAAGTGCCCAGTCTTCCAGGGACTACATCAGTATTGTGGGGTCCTCAACAGTTTACCCATTTTCTACCGTAGTTGCCGAGCAGTTTGGACGTACATCAAATTATAAAACTCCAACAATTGAATCAACAGGATCTGGGGGCGGAATTAAATTATTCTGTGCTGGATTAGGTGTTCAATACCCTGATATAGCGAATTCTTCCCGTAGAATTAGGCAGTCGGAGATCGATGATTGTGCTTCTAATGGGGTAACTGAGGTAATTGAAGTAAAAATTGGATATGACGGAATTGTTTTGGCTAATTCGAAGCAATCACCAGCTTATCAGCTAACACGCGCACAGATTTTTCTGGCTCTTGCGAAGAATGTTCCAGATCCCTCAGGCTCTCCTTCTCTAATTGCTAATCCCTACGAGACATGGGCAGACATTCAAGCAGATCTTCCTGCTTCACGAATAGAAGTGCTTGGTCCACCACCAACCTCAGGTACTAGGGACGCATTTGTCGAGTTAGTAATGCAGGAGGCATGCGAGGAGTTTCCTTTGATTAATATGCTTGAAGGAGATGCGAAGCAATTAGCCTGTCATACCATGAGAGAGGATGGAGCCTTTGTTGAGGCTGGTGAGAACGATAATCTTATTGTTCAAAAACTGTCGGCCAATCCTGATGCGCTTGGTATCTTTGGGTACAGTTTCCTTGATCAGAATTTTGACAGAGTCCAGGGTTCTTATATTGATGGTGTTGGTCCTGAGTTCGAGGCAATGGCTGATGGTGGTTATCCAGTTGCCCGCCCGTTGTATTTTTATGTCAAAAAGACGCATGTCGGCATGATTCCAGGTATTGATGAGTTTCTTTCAGAATTCACAAGTGATGCTGCCTCAGGCGAATTTGGATATTTGTCTGACAAAGGGCTAATCCCATTGCCTGATCAAGAACGCATAGAGGTTATAGCTGCAATTGAAAAATTAGAGAATGTTAGTTTGGCAGCCAATTAGAAAATTATTTTGATTTATCATCAGATATGAAGCTAAAGTAATACCGTGAATCCTTCCACGGTATTTATAGCCCTAATTGGGTTTTCCTTCCTGGCTTTTTTTGTCGGTCGTCGAAAAGCGGCTGCTAGGCAGCTAGCATCATCTGGCATAAAACCCCATTCGTTGCCCGGCTACCATGGAGGATATGTAGCTCTCTGGAGTGTGATTCCTGGTTTATTACTATTTACTTTATGGCTGATTATTAAGCCTGTTTTTATTCGTGCCCAGGTGCTTGCAAATTTACCCAATGAGATAAGTGTTCTTCCTGAGGGTCAATTAAGTCTTATTTATAATGATATTCGTAATCTGGCTGAAGGAAATATTGTTTCTAGTGATCCTACGATATATATAGAAGCGGCCGCACAGCAGTATATAAATCTTACGTATATTAGTGACTTATCATTAGCGGTTTCTGTATTGGTTTTGGTGCTTGTCGCACTTGCCTGGTCTATTAGACGTGTTCAGCCGGAAATGCGGGCACGCAATAAAGTGGAATGGGCGATACAAGCCCTATTAATGTGTGCATCTACCATAGCCATTTTCACCACGATTGGTATCTTTCTTTCTGTACTTTTTGAGTCCCTAAGATTTTTTCAGCGAGTACCGCTATTTGATTTTCTTTTTGGGTTGGATTGGAGCCCTCAAACGGCAATTAGGGAAGATCAGGTTGGATCCTCTGGAGCATTTGGTGCTGTGCCTCTATTTGCTGGTACGCTTTTAATATCGAGTATTGCTATGTTAGTAGCAGTGCCTGTGGGATTAATGTCTGCGATTTACTTGTCTGAGTATGCAAGTTCTAAAATGCGGGCCATAGCAAAACCCTTGTTAGAGGTATTAGCAGGTATACCAACAGTTGTTTACGGCTATTTTGCAGCGCTTACAGTTGCACCTTTATTTAGAGGTATGGGTGAAAATATAGGTCTTACTGTTTCGTCTGAGAGCGCGCTAGGTGCAGGCGTTGTTATGGGAATAATGATCATTCCTTTTATATCCTCGCTTTCAGATGATGTGCTTAATGCAGTTCCTCAAGCTCTTCGTGAAGGTTCTTTCGGATTGGGAGCAACCCACTCTGAAACTATTCGTCTTGTATTATTGCCAGCAGCATTACCCGGAATAGTGGGTGGTATTTTACTAGCCGTTTCTCGTGCTATTGGTGAAACAATGATTGTTGTTATGGCTGCAGGACTAGCTGCCAACCTTACTATCAATCCATTTGAGGCGGTTACGACGGTAACAGTGCAAATTGTAACGCTTCTTGTCGGTGATCAGGAGTTTGATAGTGCGAAAACTTTAGCTGCTTTTGCGCTCGGACTTTTATTGTTTTTAACAACTCTCATATTGAATATTATTGCGCTTCGGGTGGTTCGGCGCTATCGGGAGCAATATGAGTAAATATCAGTCAAAACTTCAGAAGCAGGTAGCTAATGGGATATCTCGACGATATCGTAAAGAACGTAATTTCAGATTAGCTGGCTTTGGCGCAATGCTTGTAGGCCTTCTATTTCTTGGGTTCTTTTTCTATACCCTGATCGGAAATGGTTACACTGCGCTCTGGCAGACAAATGTTCTTCTTGATATTGAGTTTACTGAGTCAAGCATAGACCCTACCGGCACTCGGGAGATGGAGGCTCTCGGACGTGCAAATTATGGAGGTTTGATAAGAGATTCATTGCAAACCATATTTCCTGAGGTCTCGGTGCGTAGAGATCTTCGTGAGCTTTTTCAACTAGTGAGTCCTGGTGCTCCTATAGAAATACGTAGTCGCGTCATGGAAAACCCTTCGCTTATAGGGAAAAGTGCAAGCTTGTGGGTATTAGCTGATGATGACGTTGATATGCTAGTAAAAGGATTTCTTCTCAGAGGGGCTGCTGAGGATGAAAGACGAATTACTAATCAGCAATTAAGCTGGATTGAGACTCTTGAGGCACAAGGGAGAGTCCAGAAAAAGTTTAATTATCGTTTTTTTACTGGTGGTGATTCCCGTGATCCTGAAATGGCTGGCATATGGAGTGCAACTGTAGGGTCATTTTTTATGCTCGTTGTCACGATAGTTATAGCATTCCCGTTAGGAGTAGCAACAGCAATTTATTTAGAGGAGTTTGCCACTAAGAACCGTTGGACAGACATCATTGAGGTTAATATTAATAATTTAGCCGCTATTCCCTCAATTGTTTTTGGTCTCCTTGGATTGGCAATTTTTATTAATTTTTTTGGGCTACCGCGCTCAGCACCTTTAGTTGGAGGTCTTGTGCTTGCATTGATGACGGTTCCAGTCATTATCATTGCTGCTCGTGCATCACTTACTGCGGTACCACCCTCTATTCGTGAGGCAGCTTTGGGGGTTGGGGCTTCTAAGATGCAGATGGTTTTTCATCATGTAATGCCATTAGCTATGCCCGGCATGTTAACAGGAACTATTATCGGAATGGCCAGGGCTTTAGGGGAATCCGCTCCATTATTAATGATAGGTATGGTTGCTTTCATCGTTGATGTGCCTAGCAATCCTATTGACCCTTCCACAGCGTTGCCAGTCCAAGTATATCTTTGGGCGGATAGTCCAGAACGAGCTTTTGTAGAAAGAACTTCGGCAGCCATACTTGTATTGCTTGCATTTCTCTTGGTCATGAATGCAACTGCTATCATATTGCGTAAACGTTTTGAGCAACGATGGTAGAGCTTATACGTGAGTTCTAGTTTAGACTAATACCAAGATTTTAATTAGGTCAAAAAGAAAGATGTCTCAGTCGGTTCCCAAAACTAAAACTCATGTTCCAGGTGAGACAGAGAATGACTTGTCAATAGGGGAGGGCAAGCATAAAACAGTAGGAGACTACAAAGCTAAAGAACCCATTTTTCAAGCTAGGAATGTCAACGTCTATTATTCAGATAATCATGCCATCAAGGATGTAAGTCTTGATGTTGGCGTTAATCAAGTGATAGCTCTAATTGGTCCTTCGGGGTGTGGGAAGTCGACCTTTATCCGATGTTTAAATCGAATGAACGATACTATTGATAGCGCACGTATTACCGGAGAAATTCTTCTTGATGGTGAGGATATTTATTCTAGAGCAATGGATGTCGTTATGTTGAGAGCTCGTGTAGGGATTGTTTTTCAGAAACCAAACCCATTCCCTAAATCCATCTTTGATAATGTGGCTTATGGACCCAGAATTCATGGTTTAGCAAGAAATCGTGCTGAACTTGATGATATCGTGCAGTCAAGCCTTGAGCGTGCAGGTCTTTGGTCGGAAGTTAAAGATCGGTTGACCGACCCAGGAACAGGATTATCCGGTGGGCAACAACAACGCTTATGTATTGCCAGGACGATAGCGGTTGGACCTGAAGTGATTCTTATGGATGAACCCTGTTCTGCGCTTGATCCAATTGCTACTGCACGGATTGAGGATCTAATAGATGAGCTTAAACAAAATTTTGCTATTGTTATTGTGACTCACTCAATGCAGCAGGCAGCCAGAGTTTCGCAAAGAACAGCCTATTTTCATTTAGGCTATTTAGCCGAAGTTGGAGATACAAATGACATCTTCACAAACCCGCAGCATAAACTTACCGAAGACTATATAACTGGCAGATTTGGTTAATTTAACCATCTTTTTTCTTTAAAGTTTTAAGAAAAACCTAGTGTCTTTTTAGAAAGACTAGGGGTAAATTCCTATGTCTATCTTTGATGGTTTTTAGTAGTAATTTAGTAATAATTTATAATACTAATGTAATACTTTTCAAACATTATTCCTCCCAAGCCCCAGCTGTGATGGCGGGACAGTAAACTTGTGGAGTCTGTTATGAAATTTACGTGGAGTTTCTTGGTATTTTTTTGTGGCTTTTCCCTATTAGCCCCATTACATGCACAGAATGATGAAGCTCAGGAGATTGCGGAGCTAAAAGTTCAGATTATGCAGCTCGCTGAAAGACTATCTCAGCTTGAGCAAAGTAGACTAAATGACCAAGTATTAATTGACTCAAGTGAAAATGAGCAAACCCTAGTAGCTGAAACTCCAACGCCTTTGACTCCAGCGCAAAGTGATAAGGTGAGGTTGGCAGGAGATCTTAGGTATCGACATGAGAGTATTTGGGACGATTTATATACAGACAGACATCGTCATCGTATTAGAGCGCGCATGAGTGTCACGGCAGATGTTGCTGAGGATACTGTTGCGGTTTTTGGTTTATCCACTGGACCGAGAACGAATGACTCAGGAAATCAAACATTTGATGAAGGGTTTTCATATAAACCGGTTGGCGTTGATCTCGCCTATTTTAATTGGGGTGTTACAGAGGATCTCAATATTTTCGGTGGAAAAATGCCAAGTCCTTTTTTTCGACCTACTAGTTACCATCTAATCTACGATAGTGATATACGACCAGAAGGGGTTGCCGCTAAGTATCAGTCTGGATCATTTTTTAGTAACGCATCTGCATTCTGGGTAGAGGAACGTTCTGATAGTTCTGATTCGATGCTTTACGGATTACAGGCTGGATATAGGGGTGATCTCAATAATGGCATGGGATTAACAGCTGGTATAAGTTATTACGAAACATCTAATATGAAAGGGCGCAAGCCTATTTTTACGCCCGATAATGGCCAAGGTAACCAGCTTGATATTAATGGAAACTATTTGTATGGGTTTTCAGAGTTCAACATTTTTAGTGAGCTTCGTTTCCAAGTAGGTGGAAAGCCAGCTACGTTTTTTGCCGATTATGTACGTAATAGGGAAGCAAAAGCATTCGATGATGGGTATGCAACAGGAATTACCTATGGAAGTACTTCTAACCCAGGAAACTGGTCATTAGCTTACGTTTATCAAGATAGTGGGGCTAATGCAGTCATTGGAGCATTTTCGGACTCAAATTTTGCCGGTGGAACTAGTGATGGCCGCGCACATACTTTTAGAGCAGGTTATGCGTTCTATAATGGATGGAATTTTGGTGTGCGATATGTGACTGGTGAGAGAGGTGAAGCCGCCGGAAAAAATAGAGACTATGACCGATTAATGGCTGACGTATTATTCAGATATTAGATTGAGGGAAACTAAAGTCTTAATAAGTCATTTAGGCTCGTTTTTGATCTTGTTTTTGCATCGACACGTTTGACAATTACGGCGCAGTACAAGCTGTATTTTCCGTCGTCTGAAGGCAAGTTTCCTGATACGACCACAGACCCTGATGGAATTCTTCCATAGCTGATTTCGCCCGAAGATCGATCATAGATGCGCGTGCTTTGTCCGATGTATACGCCCATGCCGATTACGCTATCTCGCTCGACTACAACTCCCTCAACAACCTCAGAGCGTGCACCAATGAAACAGTTATCCTCGATTATGGTTGGGGTTGCTTGTAATGGTTCTAGGACGCCTCCAAGCCCAGCACCACCAGAGAGGTGAACATTCTTGCCCACTTGGGCGCAGCTACCAACCGTAGCCCATGTATCTATCATTGCACCTTCGTCAATGTAGGCACCAATATTTACATATGAAGGCATGAGCACTACATTCGATGCAATATAGGCTCCACGTCGGGCTAGCGCTCCTGGAACAACCCTTGTCCCTGAGGCGGTAAATTCTGTTTGGTTAAAGCCCGCATATTTTAAGGGAACCTTATCAAAAAACTGAGTAAATCCACCGCTTGTTGGTTTATTTTCACTTACCCGAAAAGAAAGTAAGACAGCTTTTTTTAACCAATCATTAACAACCCAGTTTCCTTCTTTGGGCTCAGCGACACGTAGCTCACCAGAATCAAGACCATCAATGCAATGTTCTATGGCCTCGACTATCTCGGCATCAACAGATGTAGGAGCTAGTTCAGAGCGCTGTTCCCAGGCTGCATTGATGACCTTTATAAGGTTAGACATAAAAAACTCCTGCAGGATGCATATTGGTTATTGTCACTTTATTTATGACTAGGCTGGGATAGGGTTGTTTTCATAGTGCTTATCAGCTCATTACAGAGTTGTTCGTGCAGAGGCATGTTCTCATTGGTAGTAATAAAAAATATATCCTCAGCCTTCTCTCCTAAAGTCGTTATTTTAGCGTTATGGAGACTTACATTGTGTTGTTCAAATATTTGACTGATTTGCAAAAGAAGCCCAGGCCTATCTCCGGTCACCAGTTCCAGAACTGTTCGACAATTATCGTGGTCTTGTGCAATGCTCACTTGAACTTCCGTGTCAAACATTCTTACTCGCCGAGAGGCTTGCCGATTAACAGTAAGTTTTTTATCAGTATCGGCGGTAAGTGCTTTTAAAACCCTAGTACGAATTTCTTGGAGTCTCCTGATATTACTTATTGGTTGGCCGTCGTTTTCAAGAACGCAGTAGGTATTTAGTGTCTGTGCGCTGCTCATTGGGACAATTCTAGCATCTGCAACTGTTAGACCAAGTTGATCTAAAACAGCAGTTGTACGTCCAAATGAACTTAGTTTTTTTGGTGCATAAACCATAATGGCTGTGAGCCCTTCGGAGGCATGGTCACTAACGTCGACGACAAGTTTGTTTGTAGTTTTTGCTTCAGCAAGTATGCCTGTATGCCAGGCGATTTCTTCAGGCTTATGTCTGAGATAGTATTCGTTTGTAAAATTATCCCATACAGGCTTCCAAGACTTAGGTTCTACACCATTTTTTTTGAGAATTTCTTCGGCTTGGATTTGGGTCTCCGAGATAAGTTCTTTAGCATCAATAGGTTCGGAAAAACCTCTTCTCAGCGCACGTTTTGTAAGTTGGTATAGCTCCCAGAAAAGAGAATTTTTCCACGAATTCCAGATCTTCGGGTTTGTTCCGCGAACGTCAGCTACTGTAAGCACATAAAGGTAGTCAAGGTGTGTCTCATCTCCAACGATATGGGCAAATTCGTTGATTACGACAGGATCATTAAGATCCTTTTTTTGCGAGGTCATGGATAACAGCAAATGATTTTTTACTAGCCATGCGAGAAGCCTTGCATCATAACGACTCATACCATGTTCCAAACAAAAAGCCTCAGCATCTACCGCGCCAAGAGTTGAGTGATCTCCACCACGTCCCTTAGCAATGTCATGAAATAGACCAGCTAAATATGCAATTTCTGGTTTAGAGAGTGACTGCATTATGCCGCTACACTCGGGATGCTCATGGTCGAAACGCGGTAAAGCAAAACGCCTGAGATTTTCTACTACGAACAGAGTGTGCGCATCTACTGTGTAGGCATGAAATAAATCATACTGCATGCGTCCAACTATTCTTCCAAACGCAGGAATATAAAGACCTAATACTCCATAAGTATTCATACGTTTTAAAGTACGCGTGACTCCTTGTGGCTCCCGAATTATGTCAAGAAAAAGTCTATGATTTTTGGGGTTTTGTCGAAACTCTTCATCAATCAGATATAGGTTTTGTTTTATGAGCGCAATTGTTCTTGCGTTTATTCCACGGAGTTCTAGGTTTCTCTCTAAAAGAAGAAAGATTTCGAGCAAAGCTGATGGGTTGTGGATAAAGATATCTTCCTTTACTGCTTCCAGATAACCATTACGTTCCTGAAAATCCTGGCTTATATGGTTTGGTAAAGCTTTAGGGTCTCGAAGAATTGCCTCTTCAAATAGTTGCAGTAGCATTTCATTTAGTCGGCTTATTTCCATCACTGTGCGGTAGTATTTTTGCATCAGTTGCTCAACTGCCAGAGTGTAAGTAGCGTCTTCATAGCCAAGCATTTGAGCGAGCTTAGACTGATGATCGAACAAGAGACGATCTTCTCGTCTACCTACCAGTAAATGTAGCCCGAACCTGACTCGCCAAAGAAACGTACGACCTGTTTCAAGTATTTTTAATTGCCCTGGTGTAAGAAACCCATGGTTCACTAGTTCATTTAAGCTTTCGGTATCTAAATGTCGCCGAGCAATCCACCCAATCATTTGTATGTCTCTTAATCCTCCCGGGCTACCCTTAATGTTTGGTTCAAGGTTATACCCTGTATCGTCATATCTATGATGCCTTTTGATCTGTTCAGAATATTTTGCCTCATAGAATGCTGCGGGCGCCCAGATATTATCTTTTGATATATGCTTTTTCATGGTCTTAAAAAGCTCAGTTGGACCACTGAGTAGCCGTGATTCCATTAAAGTTGTTAGCACGGTAACGTCATCTTTTGATTGGATAGCACAATCTTGAGCTGTACGAACGGAATGCCCAACCTCCAGTCCAATATCCCAAAGTAAAGTTAAAAACCGACTAATTTTTGCATCGATATCAGTGCTTTCCTTCTCTGATAGTAAAATCATGAGATCAATATCGGAATAAGGGTGTAGTTCACCTCTCCCGTAACCACCGACGGCTATTAGTGCGCATTGTTTTTTTGCATCAGTTGCAAAGTGGTTCCAAACAGACAGGATAATCTCGTCAATAATTAATGATCGATCCTTTACTAGAACATCAATTGATTCATTGTTATAGAAACGAGTTGTAAGACTATCATTAGCTTTTTTTAACGCATCACGAAAGAACTTAATAGGTTTATTTGTGGCTTTAAGGGCATTATCAAGAGCCACTTTGTCAATTGATGATTGTCGCTGTGAGGACGATATCGCTTTTTTTCTCGGCATGGTTTATTTAACGATCTTTAGCGCCAAGAGTGAGTACTTCATAACCTGATTCTGTAACCAAGATAGTATGCTCCCATTGCGCGGATAGTGAGTGATCCTTTGTTACCACTGTCCAACCATCGCTTAAAAGCTTAACGGTACGTTTTCCCGCATTAATCATTGGTTCTACTGTGAGAGTCATACCTTCTAACAGCTCTAGACCTGTATCTGGTTGTCCATAGTGAAGTACTTGAGGGTCCTCATGAAACCCCCTACCAATACCGTGTCCACAATACTCTCGAACGATAGAAAAGCGGTTTTTTTCTACATGTCTTTGTACAGCAGCCCCTATATCCCCCAAACGCTTCCCAGCGCGAATTTGTTCTATACCTAACCACATCCCTTCATAACAGACCCGAGATAACCGTTCGCTTAATATGGTTGGGTTGCCCACTTGAAACATACGGCTTGTATCGCCATGGAATCCATCTTTGATAACAGTAATATCAATATTTATGGCATCGCCATTTTTTAGTTTTTTATCCCCCGGGATGCCGTGGCACACAACATGGTTAACAGAAGTGCAAATTGACTTCGGAAATCCTCGGTAATTTAGAGGCGCTGGTATAGCCTCTAAGTCTTCTACAATATACTGATGACAAATTTGATCTAGCTTATCGGTTGATATGCCTGGTTTGACATGCTCACTAATCATATCTAGAACACTCGCGGCCAATCTGCCCGCTATACGCATCTTTTTCTGTTCTTCCAAAGTTTTAATTGTGACGCTCATAGTGTCAGTTAACCCCTACTTTTGGGATAAAAATCAATAGGAACAAGCGATGCTTAGCCATATGGGAAAGCGAGCGTGATTGTTGCTGAAACCCACCTATGGTATAAAGCGGGCGCCTTATAGGCAATTAAATACACACACGTACCAATACTTGTGAGCGGGGTGCCCTGTAAAAAATGGGTTGCTAACAAGGGTTACGTGGAGGATTAACCCGAGAGAAGGAGCTTCCATGACCGACGTATCCATGCGCCGGATGCT